>Ga0209755_10005115_pt1 | contig 15105 bp, 22 predicted proteins | sample TergutCo191P1_FD_187301 | JGI IMG/M metagenome (GOLD analysis project Ga0209755, IMG submission 187301) | Cornitermes sp. P1 segment gut microbial communities from Petit-Saut dam, French Guiana - Co191P1 (SPAdes) (version 2) | ecosystem: Host-associated > Arthropoda: Insects > Digestive system... | reverse complement strand
ACTTTCAGGAATTCATGGTCATGCCGGTCGGCGCCGATTCAATGAGAGAAGCAGTCCGCTGGACAGCCGAAGTTTTCCACAGCCTGAAAAAAATTCTGCATGATGCCGGCTTAAACACAGCGGTAGGTGACGAGGGCGGTTTCGCTCCCGATATCGGCAACGATGACGCGCTCGACTACATCATGAAAGCAATCGAAAAAGCGGGATACAAACCCGGCGAACAGATGATGATCGCTCTTGACTGCGCCAGCTCAGAACTTTATGACGAAGGCGGCAAGAAAGGCTACAAATTCTGGAAATCCAACCCCGATAAACTTTTTTCAGCAGATGAAATGATCGAAAAATACACCGGCTGGGTAAAGAAATATCCGATCATTTCGATCGAAGATCCGCTGGATCAGGATGACTGGGACGGTTATGTGAAACTCACAAAGAGCCTCGGCAATAAAGTCCAGATCGTCGGCGACGATTTCTTTGTTACCAACACAAAACGCCTCGAAAAAGGAATTGGCATGGGCGCGTGTAACTCAATCCTCATTAAAGTAAATCAGATCGGCACACTCACCGAAACCTACGAAGCCGTAGAAATGGCAAAAAGAGCCGGTTACACAGCGATCATATCGCACCGCTCAGGCGAAAGCGAAGACAGCTTCATCGCGGATCTCGTAGTCGCCCTCGAAACCGGACAGATCAAAACGGGTTCGATGAGCCGCACCGACCGCGTCGCGAAATACAATCAGCTCATGAGAATCGAAGATGAACTCACCGGTGTCAGCCAATACGCCGGCAAGAAGGCATTTTACAGCATAAAATCATAAAGAAGAACATCGAATTATGCGAATGATCGCGAATGAAAACGAATGAAGAGAAAAGAAATTATTAATTCTCCCATTCGTCTTAATTCGCGTCATTCGTTGATTCATATTGATAACCTATGTCAGATCAAATAGTACCTATCGACCAAATACTTCCCAATAAACTGCCGTTGGTGGCTCTCATGGGGCGTCCTATTTTCCCGGGGATTTTTACGCCGATTATGATCGGCAATCCCACAGATGTGAAGGTTGTGGAAGACGCCAATTCCGGCGACGGGCTTATCGGGCTTGTCATGCTGTTAAACGAAACAGACGCTCCGTCAATTACGGATTTGTATACAGTGGGAACCGCCGCGAAGATCGTAAAAAAGATCAATCTGCCTGACGGCGGCGTTAACATTTTTATTTCTACTTTAAAACGTTTTAAAATTAAAAAAACTCTTCATCCTTCAAATCCGATTGTCGCGGCTGTCGAATATCTTGAAGAGGAAGAAGACAATACAAACGAAGTTAAAGCGCTCACCCGCGCTCTTATTTCGGAAATGAAACAAATCAGCGAAAACAATCCTCTATTCTCGGAAGAGATGCGCTTAAATATGATCAATATCGATCATCCGGGAAAAATCGCCGATTTTATCGCAAGCATTCTCAACATCGACAAAGCGGAGCAGCAAAAAATACTTGAGATTTTAAATGTCCGCAAACGCATGGAACAGGTGCTTGTGTTTATCAAAAAAGAACAGGAACTTTTGCGGATTCAGAAAAAAATCCAGCGGGAGATAAATGAAAAAATAGAAAAATCTCAGCGCGATTATTTTTTAAAAGAAGAACTAAAAGCGATTAAAACCGAACTTGGCATGACAACAGACGCAAAAAGTTCCGACCACCAGCGCTTTAAAGAAAAGTTTGACTCTTTTAATTTTGAAGGCGAAGTAAAAGAAGTAATTGATCAGGAATTGGAAAAATTTTCACTCATGGAACCAAACTCGGCGGAATTTACTGTTACGCGCAATTATCTTGACGTTATCGCGTCTCTTCCTTGGGGCAATCCAGTTCCCGAAATGTTTGAGTTGAAAAAAGCGCAGGAAATTTTAGAAGAAGATCATTACGGATTAAAAGATGTTAAAACGCGCATTGTCGAATTTCTTGCAGTCAGAAAACTGCGCAAAGATACAAAAGGATCGATAGTCTGCCTTGTGGGACCTCCCGGGGTCGGGAAAACTTCCGTAGGCAAATCGATCGCGCGCGCTCTTGGCAAACAATTTTTCCGATTTTCAGTCGGCGGCATGAGAGACGAAGCTGAAATCAAAGGTCACAGGCGCACATACATAGGCGCTCTTCCCGGAAAAATTATTCAGGGATTAAAAATCGTAAAAACAAAAGATCCCGTATTCATGATCGATGAGATCGACAAGATGGGGCAAAGCTATCACGGCGATCCCGCAAGCGCTCTCCTCGAAGTCCTCGATCCCGAACAGAACACCGCTTTTCGCGATCATTATCTCGATCTTCCGTTTGACATCTCGAATGTTTTTTTCATTGTCACTGCGAATACGATGGATACAATTCCGCCGCCATTGCTTGATCGCATGGAAATAATTCAGCTCCCGGGATACATCGACACGGAAAAACTTGAAATCGCGAAACGATACCTTGTTCCAAAAAGCCTCGAAAAAAACGGACTTAAAAAGAATCAGGTTAAATATACCAAGGACAGCCTTTTGTTTATCGCGAATTCTTACGCGCGCGAAGCGGGAGTTCGCAATTTTGAAAAGAACCTCGATAAAATCCACCGCAAACTCGCTAAACAAATTGTAGACGCAGAAGAAAATACTGTAACCGAAATTTCAGCGTTAAATGACACAGCGTCAAACAAGCCGGAAGAAAAAACAAATCAAGATAAAATAAAAACCGAAACAGCAAAAAAAATTGAAAACTTCTGTATTGATAAAAAAATGATTGAAAAACATCTTGGGAAACCTATCTTCCGTGAAAACGATATAAAAACCGCCGACAAACCGGGAATGGCTGTCGGTCTCGCGTGGACAAGCATGGGCGGCGACACCCTTGTAATCGAAGCAACATCCCTCCCAGGCACGGAAGGAATAACCCTCACAGGCAAAATGGGCGACACAATGAAAGAAAGCGCGGCAATCGCGATGACAGTCGCCCGTAAGCTCGCTGTAGAAACTTACGAACTTGATACGGAATGGTTTAAGAATAACCACATTCATTTGCACATACCGGAAGGCGCAACTCCCAAAGACGGACCTTCCGCAGGAATTACAATGGCAATCGCGCTCCTCTCTTTAATGCGAAAAAAAACGATTACGCCGAAACTCACGATGACAGGAGAGTTATCCCTCACAGGATTGGTGCTTGGCATCGGCGGCTTGAAAGAGAAAACAATCGCGGCGCGAAGAAACAAAGCAAAACATATTATTATCCCAAAACAAAACGAACGCGATCTCGATGAAATACCTGATCATGTCAAAAAGGGAATTGAGTTTCACGCAGTGGAAAGATTTGAAGAAGTGCTTGAGCTGGCGCTGCCGGAATAAAAAGATCATCGAATGCCGCGAATAAGACTACATTTTTTCATTCGCGTTTATTCGCGTAATTCGATGATCCATCTCGTTTTGTACAATTTCTAATATATCCGGACGCAAGTACAGCACAAACGCGCTGTAATAATCGATCCATTTTTGCTTAACTTCTTTTTCTTCAATGGCGCGTAACATTCCGCGTATAATCATTTCCATACTCAGATCTAAATTGTTTAAATTCTTTATATCTTCGGGAACTTCTACGGGAATTGGAATATTAGGGTCAATTGAAAAAGATTCACTTGATTTTCCGTATTTACTTTTAAAACTTTCAGGAACATTTAAATAAACAAGGCGTGTTTTCATTATTTGGGCGCGCTCTGCTGAGGTTCTTGTCCATCATCAAAAGCGCCGCGGAAATCCGCGCGGGTAGAAGTAATCATTTCGTTAAGTCGTATTTTAAAACCCATGGGAACCTGCGCTTCATCAAAATTTAATCCGAGAGCAACCATTTCTTTTTTTCCTTCAACATTTTCCGCGCGAACAAATTTTCCTTTTATAATAAAGGCTTCGCGCGGATCATTAAAATCAATACGCAATATCGCTTCTTTATCTATCAGGAATTTAGCGACACCCATCATAATAATTTTAGATCCGGAAAAAGAAAGATCTCTTAATATACAGCGGCGCGGCACTCCTTGAATCGAAACGGAGCTTTCCGTAGAAAGAATGTTTAAATTCCGCATATTATCCTGCGTTAACGGGATACGAACATCTTTGCGTTTGGAAGAATTTACGTTCGCGTCTAAAACTCTTCCCATAATTTCAATAAAATCATCGGGAGGACGGTTGGAAAATTGAAGCGTAAACATATTTACATCCTGCGAGTTACCGTAAGGCGCGCTTGCAAGAACACGGGCAGCGACAAAAAACGTTACAGTATTGCTTTCTCCGGAAGGTCTGAAACAAAAACGTAAATTGACAAAGTTATTAGTAGCCTGAAGTTTACTAAGCAATCCTGTCTTAACATTCGCGACAAGCTTTGCGTTCTCAAATGACGCAGAATACACAACACACGGCCAAAAATCATTGCCGCACTTGAGATGCACTTGCTGCGTCAAAAGACCTGTAACTTGAATTATTTCCTTTGTAAAAGTAACAGATATATCTTTAAACCGTTCGTAATAGGCTGATATTTTCTGACTTGTAAGTACACCCATGTTAAATAACTATAAACGGTAATTTCTTGTTTTGTCAATTCCAAAATTTTATGCTTTTCTGCAATCTGCTACTCAGCAGCCGATGATTCCGAAACTTTCTCCGCTGCAGGAAGACTCTTTGTTCCGTTTTTTATTGCTGCTTTGCATGTCTTGCATATCTTAAACTTCTGTCCGTTTGATTCCTGCTCATAAAGAATTTTAACATTTTTCCTTTTACACACAGGACACTCACCTCTGCCGCGGGCAAACAATTCTCTAATACTTCTTCCTCTATGTGGTTTTGACATTTATTTCCCCTTACCGCCTGCGGCTGTTTGTTTTTTTTCCGATTTGTCGGACTTTTCGCCTTTTTTACCTTTTTTCTTTCCCTCGCCGGTATCAAGCACATAGTCCACCAGCTCCAGAATAACGACTTCTGCCGCATCGCCTTTTCTCTCGCCGAGTTTAATAATGCGGGTATAACCGCCGTTTCGATCTTTCATTCGCGGGGCGATATTTGTAAAAAGTTTTGCCACGATTGCCTCGTCAAAAAGACGGCTGGAAACAACCCTGCGGTTATGAACGCTGTCTTCTTTTGCGCGGGTAATCATTTTCTCCGCAGTACGGCGGACTTCCAGCGCCTTCGCTTTTGTTGTGCTAATTCTTTCCTGTCTGAATAAGCTTGTAACCATATTTCGATGCATCGCCTTACGATGCGCCGACATCATTCCAAGCGGATTAAATCCTCTTCTATGCTTCATCTTCAGCTTCCTCTACTTTATTTTCAATATTAGGACGGGCATTTTTCAAGACATTTAAATCGGTTATTCCAAGACTCAGGTTCCATTCTTTCAGCTTTTCCTTAATTTCTTGAAGCGATTTCTTGCCGAAATTGCGCGTTCTTGCGATATCATCTTCGGTTTTTCTGGTAAGCTCTCCGATTGTTTTAATGTTCGCGTTTTTCAAACAATTCGACGAACGGACAGAAAGTTCAAGCTCTTCAACAGGAGTGCTTAATATTTTTCTGATGTGATCGTTTTCATCGTCGAGATCGTCCTCGATACCAAGATTGTTTTCATCAAAATTAATAAATACCGAGAAATGATCCTTCGCGATTTTCGCCGCTTCAGCTAACGCGTCTTCGGGTCTTATCGTTCCGTCTGTCCAAATCTCCAGCACTAGTTTGTCATAATCATTGCGCTGCATAACGCGCGTAGACTCAACATTGAACTTAACTTTTTTTACCGGAGAAAAGATCGCATCAACAGGAATTGTGTTGATAACTTCGATATATCGTTCATTAACTTCAGAGGGCATATAACCTCTGCCGAGATCGATCTGAATTTCAAATCTGATATTGGCATTGTCCATTAACGTCATTATATGCTGACCGGAAGAAAGCACATCTACCTGCCCCGGACGCGAAAAATCATCGCTCTTTATCTCTTTGTTTTGATTTCCAAACCATTCATAGAGTAAAACTTCCTGCTCCGCGTCTTCGGGTAATTTAAGACGAATCTGTTTCAGGTTATTAATTACTTCAAGCGTATCCTCAACTATGTTCGGAATTGTTTCAAATTCGCTTGATACACTGTGAGCGGTTCCGTTAGCGTCGATAGACTCAATCTTTACAGCAGTAATAGCATAACCCTGTATTGATGAAAGAAGAACCCGCCGCAAAGTATTGCCGACCGTTGTACCAAAACCGGGTTCAAACGGAGACGCTGTAAATTTACCGTAGTTTTGACTAAGTTCACCATGCTCAAACGAAACACTTTTGGGGCGTTTTAATCCTTGCATAAGGTTTTTACGTGCCATGATAACTCCTATTTTGAATACAACTCAATAATCATCTGTTCCTTAATATCACCAAGGTCGGTAATATCGCTTCTGCGCGGACACGCAAGGAACTTTCCTTTCATAGTATCGGGATCAAGGCTGAGCCAAGGCATAACGCCGGACTTGCCGAATTCTTTTAATGCGTCCCTGATAACTGTCATTTTTTTACTTCCTTCGATGATGCTAATCTCATTTTCAGGATTAACAAGATATGAAGGAATAGTAATTTTTTTTCCATTAACGCAAACATGACCATGCAACACAAGCTGCCGAGCCTGACTTCTTGAGGAAGCGAATCGCAAACGATAAACCACATTATCAAGCCTTCTTTCCAATAAAACAAAAAGGTTTTCGCCGGTGATGCCGGGCATACGCTGCGCGCGATCAAAGAAAAGACCGAACTGCTTTTCAAGCATACCGTAAATTCTTTTTAGTTTTTGCTTTTCGCGTAACTGAACGCCGTAATCGGAACGCTTACCGGGGCGGGATTTAGGATCCTTCCCGGGCGCTGCCCTCTTTTTATTAAGCGGGCATTTATCACTCTTACAGCGGTTGCCTTTCAACATTAATTTCTTTTGTTCTACGCGGCACATCCTGCAAACAGGGCCGGTATATCTAGCCATATCGCTCTCCCTTAAATTGTATACAAAATTATATTCTTCGTGTTTTTCTTGGTCTGCATCCGTTATGCGGAATCGGAGTAACATCACTGATTGATTTTACTTTGATACCCATAACGCCAAGCTGCCTGATAGCGGACTCTCTGCCGATACCCGGACCCTTTACAAACACATGCACTTCACGCAAACCTGCCTGCAGCGCTTTTTCAGCAGCTTTCTCGGTTACAGACTGAGCGGCAAAAGGAGTCGATTTTTTCGCTCCCCTGAATTGCATCATACCCGAACTTGCCCATGAAACTGTGTTTCCCATCAAGTCGGTAATTGTAACAATCGTATTATTAAAGGTTGCCTGAATGTAGACATTACCTTCATATACTGATTTTTTTTCTTTCTTCTTTTTTGTAGCTGCTGCCACTTACATTCCTCCAAAAATTAAAAACCGCAGGCGTTAAAACCCTTGGTCTTATATTACTTTTTTTTACCGGCAACGGTTTTCTTCTTGCCCTTTCTTGTACGCGCGTTTGTTCTTGTGCGCTGACCGCGAAGAGGCAATCCTTTGCGATGACGCAAACCGCGGTAACAGCCAATATCCATAAGCCTTTTGATATTCAACGCGACCTCGGTGCGAAGGCGTCCTTCAACCTTATAATCACTTTCAATAATATTTCTCAGTTCATTCAATTCTTCCTGAGATAAATCGTTCATCATCCGCATTGGATCGAGCTTTGCTTTCGCGACGATCTCATCCGCGCTTGCTCTTCCGATTCCAAAAATGTAGGTCAACGCGATATTCACATGTTTATTCGGGAGGTCAACTCCCACAAGACGTGCCATCTTTTCTCCTAACTCCTTTTATCCCTGCTTCTGTTTATGTTTGGGATTTTGGCAAATAATGCGAATAATCCCATTCCGTTTGATAACCTTGCATTTATCGCAAATCGGCTTCACGCTGGTTCTGACTTTCATTCTTCCAATCTCCTATTCAATCCGCCAAAAACGGCGGTTCCTTCCATATTAGACGAAACTAAAAGTTACGTCTATAAGTTACGGCTGCGGATTCTTCCGCGTTTTACCAACCCTTCATGGTGATGCATTTTCAAAAGTCCTTCGATCTGGCTCATGGTATCCAAGTCAACGCCAACCAGGATGAGAAGCGACGTACCGCCCATCAAATACGAAATTGACGTCGGGAAATTAAACAACCATTGTATAATCGAAGGAATTACAGCGATGAACGCAAGGTACATCGCGCCCGGAAGCACAATACGGTTCAGGATTCTCGTGAGGTATTCTTCCATACGGTCGGTTCTTACCGCCGGAATTGAACCTCCGTTTTCACGAATCTGCTTCGCGATTTCGATTGGATTAAGCGTTACCTGTGTGTAGAAATACGCGAAGAAGATGATCAGCAATACATAAATTATATTATACAGTATGCCCTGCGGATTTAACGCGTTGGCGACTGCTCCGAGCCACGAAACATTTCCTCCGACCGTCTGCGCGATCTGCAACGGGAAAGTAAGTATCGAAGAAGCGAAAATTACGGGGATAACGCCGGATGGATTGATCTTGAACGGAATGTACGTATTCTGTCCGCCCATCATTTTTCTGCCGACAACTCTCTTCGCGTAATTGACAGGTATCTTTCTCTGTCCCTGCTGCTCGAAAACAACAAGCGCAATGACCGCGATAAACATTACAAGAACGATAACTACAAACACAGGATTGAGGTTTCCTCTTCTCATCATGTCGATCAATTCCCAAACAGCCTGAGGCAGACGCGCGACGATACCCGCGAAGATCAGCAGCGATATACCATTACCGACACCGCGCTTGGTTATCTGTTCGCCTATCCACATTAAGAACATCGTTCCCGTAGTGACTGTCAGCATTGCGATTAGCGTAAACGGCAATAAACCGATTGTAAGAAGGTTATCGACACTGCGTGAAATTACCTGCGCGTACTGCGTAACCGCGTAAGATTGAATAAGACAAACTACAACAGTTCCGTAGCGCTGCCACTTTTGGATTCTTTTTTTGCCGCCTTCTTCCTGCGAGATTTTTTTCAGTGCGGGAAAAACGATCAACAAGAGCTGCATAATGATCGACATTGAGATATAAGGCATAATACCAAGCATGAATACCGAAAAGTTCGAGAACGCGCCGCCGGCGAAGAAGTCAAGGTAATCAACTATCGGGTTTCCGCTGTTTGCCTGATCCAAAAAGTAATGAGACAACTCTCTTACATTGATTCCAGGAATCGGGAACACAGCGCCGATTCTGAATACAACCAACATTCCGATTGTAAAGAGGATACGCTCCCGGAGTTCCTTAATTCTTAACATTCCAACTATGGGATTAGCCATTTATTTTTTCCCGCCTATTTCTTTGCAGTTTTTGCTTTTGCGATTTTTGCGGCTTTCTTAACCGCTTTCGCGCCATGACCCATTTTATTTTTTGGTCTTGCTTTTTCCGGCGCCGGCATTAATGTAACATCGCCGCCCGCTTTTTCAACTTTTTCTTTCGCCGAAGCGGAAATAGCGTCAACCTTAAAGCTTAATTTTTTTGAGTAAGCGCCGTTGCCCAAAATCTTTACAGGATTATTACCCTTGATAAGACCTTTCTTGTGAAGGGTCGCGTTATCAACGGTTTCTCCCGCTTCATAGCGTTTTTCAATTTCGCCCAGATTGATAACCTGCCATTCCTGTTTGAACGGATAATTCGAAAAACCTCTATGCGCAAGTCTTCTATACAAAGGCATCTGTCCGCCTTCAAAGCCGACATAAGTCTTACCGCCCGAACGGGCTTTCTGACCCTTGTTACCCTTACCGGAAGTCGTTCCTCTGCCGGAACCCTGTCCGCGGCCGAGTATTCTTTTACGTTTGTTAGCGCCGTCGGGCGCGCGCAAATTATAATCGTGTGCCATTATTTACTTTCCTTACCGGTATAATTCTCTACTGTTACCAGATGAGAAACATTTTTTACCATGCCTTTGATCGCCGGAGTGTCCTCATGCACTTTGCTGGAACCAATCTTGCGAAGACCCAGCGAACGGACAGTCGCGCGGTGTTTTGGAAGAACGCCGATGGTACTCCGAACCAGACTTACCTTTATCTTTGCCATACTAACCTTACCTAAGGACGGCTTCATAGCCGCACATTAAAATCGAAAATGAAACTTGTTTCATATCAACCCCATAACTCATTCAGAGACTTGCCTCTGTTTCTGGAAATTGTCTTTGCGTCCATCATCCTGTTGATACAGTCAAATGTCGCTTTAACTACGTTGTATTGACTTGATGATCCGATTGATTTTGAAAGCACGTCAGTAATGCCGCCTGCTTCCATGATTGCGCGGACAGGACCTCCCGCGATGATACCGGTTCCCGAACACGCGGGCTTTAATAAAACCTGCGATGATTTGAAAAATCCCGTCACTTCATGAGGAATTGTTCCGTTTTTAACGGGGAGCTTAATCATATTGCGTTTTGCCTTGTCGATACTCTTACGGATAGCTTCCGAAACATCGTTTGCCTTACCAAAACCGTAACCCACTTTTCCTTTTCTATCGCCGATAACCGTAAGCGCCGAGAACGAAAAGCGGCGACCGCCCTTTACGACTTTCGCGGTTCTGTTCAGCTTTACAAGTTTCTCAATAAATTCTTTTTCTTTTTCAACCGACTCACGATCGCCGCGATCACGCCTTCTGCCGTGTCCCCTTCCGCCTCTGCCCTCACGGGTATTTCCGGAAGAGACGTCCGCTCCTGCTTCTACATCCGCCGAAACATCAACATCAATATCCGCTTCGCTATCAATAGTATCGTTAACTTTATTATCTTTCATGTGTGCCATTGTACCCCCTAAACCTAGAATTGAATTCCCGCTTTACGGGTTCCATCAGCCAAAGCTTTAACTACTCCATGATACAAATATCCGTTGCGATCGAAAACAACAGTTTTGATATTGTTTTCCAACAGACGTTTACCGACTATTTCACCAAGCTGTTCCGCTCCCTTGACGGTAGCTTTGATATTTTTCAATTCGCTCTCAAGCGTCGAAGCGGAGAGAAGGGTATGACCCTTTATATCATCAATAATCTGAACCGACAAACGGCGATTACTCTTTGTTACAGACATGCGCGGACGCTGAGCAGTACCCGAAATTCTCTTGCGGATATGCACTTTTCGTCTGAGCCTTTTTCTGTCTTTTTCCAGCATTTTTTGTAACATATACCTACCCTATTTAACGCCTGACTTACCGACTTTACGTCTGATAGTTTCGTTATCATATCGGATACCTTTGCCCTTATAGGGTTCAGGTCCTCTTAATTTACGAACTTGCGCGGCAAACTCGCCGACTCGCTGCTTATCGACTCCGCTGATTGTTATCTTCGTTCCCTGATCGGTTGTGACAGAAATCCCTTCCGGAATGGCAACGTAAATATCGTTTGAATATCCAAGACTCATCGAAAGAAGCTTGCCTTGAACTTCGGCTTTGTAACCAACGCCTGTGATAACAAGCGATCTGTTAAAACCGGCAGAAACACCGATAACCATATTATTGAGAAGATTGCGATAAAGACCATGAAACGCCTTTGTCTGCTTTTCTTCATTCTTCCGGCTGACAACTATTTCCCCGCCCTTGTCTTCGAAGGTGACAACCGGGTGGTATTTTTGTTTAAGTTTTCCCTTCGGACCTTCTACAAACATCTCTTCATTTTGAAAAGTAACTTTGACTCCGCCGGGAATCTTGACCGGTATTTTTCCGATTCTTGACATATAACCCTCTTTACCAAACCGTACAAATTACTTCGCCGCCGACTTTTTTCTCCGCGGCTTTCTTGCCTGTTGTGACACCCTGTGACGTAGAAACGATCAAGGTACCGTAGCCGTTTAAAACGCGCGGCATACTCTTATAACCCATGTAAACACGGCGCCCGGGCTTTGACACTTTTTCAATGCCGTGAATAATCGGGGCAGTATTATCATCATATTTAAGGAAAACCCGGATGACGTTCGCGCCCTCCTGACTTGCCTTCTTAAAATTCTTGATATACCCTTCGGTCTTCAGAATCTTGACTATCTCAAGTTTGAGTCTGGAAGTGGGAATATCTACTTTTTCATGTCTTGCCATGCCGGCATTTCTAATCTTTGTCAGCATGTCCGCGACCGGATCTGATACGCTCATTCTATTCTCCTACCAGCTAGATTTTGTTACGCCGGGAATCATCCCTTCACTTGCGAGTTGTCGGAAGCAAAGACGGCACATTTCATATTTCCGTAAGAAACCTCTTGGTCTCCCACAAACTCTGCAGCGGTTTACCTTCCTTGTTTTATACTTTGGAGTCCGCAACGCCTTTACTATCATTGCTTTTCTTGCCATTTTTACTCCTCTTTCTAGCCCGCCTCGCGGGCTTAATATCGGAATTCAAAACCTAGGTTTTGAAATACTCCTCTTTCTTTATTTCTTGAAAGGCATTCCAAACTTAGCAAGGAATGCTTTCGCTTCTGCGTCTGTCTTCGCCGATGTCACAATCGCGACATTCAATCCGGCGACCTTTTCAATCTTATCAAAATCAATTTCCGGAAAAATAATCTGCTCTTGAATACCAAGCGAATAATTTCCGTGACCGTCAAAGGCATTTTGATTTATGCCGTGAAAGTCCTTAACGCGGGGAAGGGCTACGTTTACAAGCCTGTCAAAAAACTCGTACATCATTGTTCCGCGTAAAGTCACCTTCGCTCCGATTTCCTGACCTTCCCTGATTTTAAAGTTAGCGATACTTTTGCGGGCTTTTGTCTTAACCGCTTTCTGTCCGGTGATCTGAGTAAGAGTATCAACAGCGGCGTCAAGAAGTTTTTTATTCTGAAGAGCTTCGCCCACACCCATGCTTACGATAATTTTTTCGAGCTTGGGTATCTGCATAGCTGTCTTATAACTAAACTCCTTAAACAATTCGGGAGCGATTGTTTCCCTGTAAATCTTTTTTAACCGGGGAACGTAATTTTTATCAGGTTTAGCTGATGTTGTCTTTTCTGCCGCTTTTTCTGCCATTATAAGACCTCCCCGCATTTTTTACAGACGCGCACTTTTTTATCGCCGTCAAGTTTATAACCGATACGCACAGGTCCGCATTTCTTGCAGACTATCATCAAGTTTGATGAATGGAGAGCCGCTTCAACTTCGATAATGCCGCCGCGATCATTTTGCTTTCTCTTTTTCTTCGCTTTCTTCACAATGTTCACGCCTTCAACAACAATACGGTCGGTATCACGCTGTATTTTGAGAATTCTGCCGCGTTTCCCTTTGTCTTTGCCGGTAATAACTTCGACAGTGTCTTCTTTTTTAAGTTTAAATTTATGCAATGCTTCTGCCATAACCTTCTCCTAAATATAACCTTTGGTTATAAAACCTCCGGAGCGAGAGAAACGATTTTCATAAACTCGCTTCTTTCTCTCAATTCTCTTGCTACAGGTCCGAAAATACGTTTTCCTTTTGGATTTAACGCAGCGTCAATTATTACGCACGCGTTATCATCAAATCTGATATAGGTTCCATCAGGGCGCCGATATTCTTTGTGCGTTCGTACTACAACCGCTTTTTCTACCGTACCTTTTTTAATTGCTGACATCGGCAGCGCTTCTTTGACTGCCACTACGACAATATCGCCTATGCTCGCGTATCTGCGTTTGCTTCCGCCCAATACCTTGATGCACTGAACCAATTTGGCGCCTGAATTATCAGCCACATTCAGGAAGCTCTCTACTTGTACCATCTCTATCTCCCTTATTTGGCTCTTTCAATAATCTCAACAAGCTTCCAGCATTTTTCTTTGCTGATAGGCCTGCATTCAATAACGCGCACACGATCGCCGATCTTCGCCTCGTTATTTTCATCGTGGGCTTTGACCTTTTTGGATCGTTTTACATATTTCTTGTAAAGAGGATGCAGCGCCAGTGTTTCGATACTCACAACGATAGTTTTTTCCATCTTGTTGCTCTTTACCATGCCGATAAATTCTTTTTTTCGGCTTTTAGCTTTTTGCTCAGCATTAGTTTCTGACATTATTTAGCCTCCACTGCCTTATTCGCAAGTTCATGAGCATGGATCAACGTATTGAGCCTTGCTATCTGCCTGCGCATCGTTCGTTTCTGCAAAGGGTTATCCACATGACCGATTACAAGTTTAAAACGGATTTCCATGTACTTCTTTTTAAGTTCATCCCTCTTCACTTTGAGCTCAGGATACGACAAGTTTTTAAATGAATTTTTCATGCTATCTCCTAAGCTCCAAGTTCCATATCGGAACGGGCGACAAATCTTGTTTTAATCGGAAGTTTGGCTCCGGCTAAAGCCATCGCTTCTTCCGCGAGAGTGCGGGTAATACCGCCGCCAAGTTCAAACATAACCGTTCCCGGTTTAACAACCGCTACCCAATATTCGGGAGCGCCCTTTCCTTTTCCCATGCGTGTTTCAGCCGGCTTCTTTGAAAACGGCTTGTCCGGGAAAATACGTATCCACATTTTTCCGCCGCGTTTTACATGACGGTTAATCGCGATACGGGCAGCTTCTATCTGACGGTTAGTAATCCACATCCTGTCCATTGCAACCAAGGCAAAGTCACCGAACGCAACACTGTTGCATCTCGTGGCGTTCCCCGGCATATTTCCTCTCTGCACCTTGCGGCGTTTTACTCGTTTTGGACTAAGCATTTTTTTCTCCTAGTTATCCTCTGGCAGGAACTCTGTCTCTTCGCTTACGGACAAGAGCGCCTGCGTCTTCTTTCTGTTCTTTGCCGTATTTCATTCCGTTATATACCCAAACCTTTACGCCGATTGAACCAAACGGCGTATGAGCTTCGGAAAAACCGTAATCAATATCCGCGCGTAAAGTGTGAAGAGGGATACGTCCTTCTTTCGCTTCTTCGGTGCGTGACATTTCAGCTCCGCCGAGACGTCCTGAAAGACGAACCTTCACTCCCTGCGCGTTTCCTTTTTTAATCGCGTTTGTGATCGCCTGCTTCATCGTTCTTCTGAATGAAGAGCGCGCTAAAAGCTGACGCGCGATATTCTGCGAAATAATCTGAGC
>Ga0209755_10005114_pt1 | contig 15106 bp, 17 predicted proteins | sample TergutCo191P1_FD_187301 | JGI IMG/M metagenome (GOLD analysis project Ga0209755, IMG submission 187301) | Cornitermes sp. P1 segment gut microbial communities from Petit-Saut dam, French Guiana - Co191P1 (SPAdes) (version 2) | ecosystem: Host-associated > Arthropoda: Insects > Digestive system... | reverse complement strand
AGTGATGAGCTCTACAAAAAGTAGTTTGCTGAAAAACTTCAGATTCCCCTCAAAAGCCTCTTATAGCGAGGTTGCCGCAAAAGGAAAAAGGCTAAAATTTGGCGTTTTAAGCCTGAAAATACTGCCTGCTCCGGATTTTTGCACCAGATTTTGCTTTATTGCCAAGAAAAAGAATGGCTGCGCCGTTTTTCGCAACCGCTGCCGCAGAGTTTTGCGTCCCATATTCTTCAATGCGGCAAAAGACTTTAAAAATCCGTTGTGGGTCATGGCTATAATTACAATAAATGCGGAAAATGCAGGCTGGAAAGAGCTAAGAGCGTGTGGGAACAGGGTCGTAGCCGCTCTTGCAGAAGGGCTGGCAACGAAGAATTCGCCAAATTGTTAACCCGCACCCTTTTATGCAGCCATGGGTTTCCAGAGCTTCTATAGCATAATTTGAGCAGGATGGGTAAAATCTGCAACAGCCACTGAAAAAGACCGGATGGATTTTTTGATAAAATTTGATGATTTTTATGATTATTTTAATCAATCCATTCCCCTAAAACACCCTGAAACTTGGATTCGTATTGCAAACGCTCCAAGCCATCATCCGTTTTCTTTTTGCTTTCAAACAAGAAAAACGCTATCTTGCCTAAAAATTTAGCTAAGGGGTTTGCCGCCCTAGGCTTTAATCTGCCAAAACTACCGCCTATTCCGACCCCCGAGCCTCCCAAGCTATATCGCAGAATGATGGACATCAAGGATGGCGGCAAATGCTGCATATCGCAACAGGTTGGCACCGACCCCTGAAAACTGTATCCGGGAATAGTCCCGGGAACCAAGGGTATGTTGTGATCCAAGCATACGGGCTGTGTTTCCGGCAAGGATGCGGCTGCGGTTGCCAATTTGCGCATCCATGCTGCTTTTGTGGGGTCATTTAATACCCCGCGCAACGTGGAGAATTGGCCGGCCGGCATGAATGTGGCCAAGCAATTTTGGCAAATGCGCAAGTTTAGCGCTTTTATCTCTATGCGAACCGGTTCGGATTTTGCGCAAAAAGGGCACAGCATAGGCAATTACGAGGCTTCCGTTAAGATATCTTTTAAATCTTTTGCCGTACGGAGCTTTGCCATCGCAGATTCCCTGTATTGGCGCACCTTTTCTTTTGTTAGGCCTGTGGTTTGGGCTATTTCTTGTAGGTTATTCTTTGCCCCGGAGTCAAAACCATAAAACAGATTTATAACTTTTAGCTCTGTTGGGGTTAAATACTCGGAAAGCAGCTTTCTGATTAAGCCTTTGCGGCTTTTTTGAAAGAATACGTTTGAAGCATCGTCTGCCGGGTCTGGGGTTATGCTTATAAGGCTGGTATCGCCGTCTTCGCCAACGGGGGCGTCAAGGCTGGAGGATTTTACGCCCATTTGCAGGATTTTTTCTATTTCTTCTGCGTTGTAGCGGCTGTAGCCTTCCAGTGATTTTGGGTCTATTACCTGGGTTCCGCCCACAACCTGCTTTAATCTGCCGCCTTTTCTGTTAAAACGGCGCAGAATTAGCTCTTTTTCAGCCGAGATGCGCACTAAGCGGGCTTTTTCATTGATTGCCTTTATTATGTTCTGCCTTACCCACCATACGGCGTAACTGATGAATTTTATGTTTTTTGAGGCATCAAAGCGGACTGCGGCTTCCATTAGCCCCAGATTGCCTTCGTTTATCAGGTCATTGAGGTCTAGCCCTTGCCCTTTATACAGGTTGGCAACGCGTATCACAAAGCGCAAATTTGCCTTAACCAAGTGGTTAAGAGCTGCTTTGTCTCCATTAGAGACTCTCTGAAGCAAAAGATTTTCTTCGTCCCTTGTCAGTAATGGTATTTGCGATATTTCATTCAAATATTGAAAATACACATTACGTTTTATTTTAGGCTTTGCTTCTTTCACAATCTTCAACGTCATAAACACAAATTTAACTTTTTTTTTCGGTTTTGTCACCTATTTTTTGCATTTTTACGATATAAAGTTCATTTTTCTTGATTTTTTGCGTTTTTTTTTGCAAAAAACATAAAATTTTGTCAAAAAAAAGTCATTTTTATCTCCAGTCTTCTGCCGCAGAACGATCTGGCAGCTCGCTTTCAAAAGAACCGATTGAAAAATAGTCGATTTGCCTGGTAGCTCCGGTAACGGCATGCCAAAGAGCGCTAGTTGTATCTATCTTTTTGCGTTCGCTTACAACGCAAGCTATAGGGACAAATGCAAATACTCCGTTGAAACTGCCAATTACAATATTTGTTTTGCCGGCCATAGCCGCATGAACGGCTTTTTCGGCTAGCTGAAAGCAGAAAATTGCATCAGAGCTGTTTGCCGGAATGCTTCTTATTATATAGCTGGGGTCTATATATTTTATGTTGATCTCTTTTTCCACCTTTTTGAAATGCTCATTGATTTTCTCTAGCAAAAACAGCCCTATATCGTGTTTCAGAATATTTCCGCTTGCGTCTGTGGCGGCCTCGGCATGAAATAAATCTTGCCCGGTACCTTCTGCCACAACTATAACGGCGTGGTTTTTATGCCTGTAACGCCTTTCCAATGCCTTAAAAAGCCCGGTTGCGCCATCCAGCATAAGGGGGATTTCAGGGATTAGGCAAAAATTTGTCACCGAACTGGCCAAGCTTGCGTGGGCAGCAATAAAACCGGAATCCCTTCCCATAACCTTTACCAGGCCAAGCCCGTTAGGAATGCCGTTTGCCTCAACGTGGGCGCTTTTTATTACTTCCGCTACGGACTGAACGCAAGTTTCAAAACCGAAAGTGCGGTCTATTAGATTTAAGTCGTTATCTATTGTTTTGGGTATGCAAACCACGGAAATATGGTCATTTCTTTTGGAAATTTCCTTTGTTATGTCCTGCGCGCCTTTCAAAGTGCCGTCTCCGCCTATGCAGAACAGTATGTTCACATTGAGCTGCATGGAAAGAGTGTCAACCATGATCTTTGGGTCTTGGTTCCCTCTTGAGCTGCCTAGGATTGTGCCTCCGTCTTCGTGAATGTCATCCACTTTATCCGGGGTCAGGCGTATTGCGGTTAAGCCGAATCTCGGATTTAGCCCTTTATAGCCATAGCGAATGCCGAATATCATCCTGACGCCGTAATCATAGGTTAAAACCTGAACCAGGCCTTTTATCACATTGTTCAGGCCGGGGCACAAGCCCCCGCATGTCACTATTGCCACCCTTGTTTGGGCCGGGTCGTAGAATATTTTTTGGCGAGGCCCGGCTATTTCCAAGGAAGGAATGACGCTTTGCCTCAATTCTTCTATTTGAGAAAGCTCGGTAGCTAGGCTAATCCGGCTGTTTTCGTCAATAAACGATTGACCCTTAACCGGAGAATCTATTTTCGCCTGCCCCAGTGACGAGGCATTTAAATTGTACTGTTTCGGATTTGCGAGGATTTCTGGAAGATTCATAGGGGAAAAAGTAGAAAAAATTAAAAAAACACTAAAGTTCTTTTATTTTTTGCCGATAAACGATATAGGATAATTGTATATTATTCTGAGCTTAGTGGGGTATATATGGCAATGTTGATTGATAAAGCCTCTGGGTTGGGGTTAAACCACCAGATAAGCGAAAGGCAAAAAGCGCTTTCCAAAATCCATGAAAAAATGGGAACCGGAAAGCAAATCAACCGGGCGCAGGACAATGCGTCTGGGCTTGCGGTTGCAAAACTGCTGGAATCCATGGCACGTGGATATAAAGCCAATTCCATAAACATAGGCGATGGGCAAAGCGCAATGAACATAGGCGAAGGCGCTACCCAAGGCGTATCCGATATGCTAACCCGCATGCGTGAACTTAGCATCCAAGCTTCCAACGACACTCTTGCCGATAGCGACCGCAAAGCCCTTAACGGTGAATTCCAGCAACTAAAGCAAGAAATTGAAAGGCACACGAAAAGCACTCAGTTCAATACCCAAGACTTGCTCTCCGGCCAAAGCCCCATGAGCGATGGCACAGGCAAATTGCAGGTTGGCCCAAAAGCCGGTGAAGAAAACCAGATAAGCGTAGCTGCGTCCAATTTAACCCCCGAGGCTATTGGCATTGCTAAATTGGACATATCCACCAGAGAAGGCGCAAACGCGGCAATGGAAGGAATAGACCAGGCCAACAAAACGGTTTTGGAATCGAGGGTGAATTTTGGGGTTCAATACAACCGCTTGGAATATACATCTAACAATAACGAAAACATGAATATCAACACCACTGCCGCACTCCAGCTTATAGAAGATTTGGATTTTGCCAAAGCAGCTATGGACAAGGCCAGAGAAGATATTCTAAACCAAAGCGCGGTAATGGCTCAACGTAATTTCCAAGATGTGTCGAGAAATTCCATGCTTGCATTGCTGGGGCAAGGTGTCTGAGCCTGTAGAACAGACTTGGGAACAAAAAGAAGCAGTTCGCTTGTATGCTTATGGAGCGGCATACACAGCCGGTAAATTAAAATCTCATCAAATGCTTTTGGAAAAAGCTCTGCTCCTTATGCACGCAGTTAAAGCCGGTGATATGAACAAGCGAGATCAGGCGCAGAACATAGTGGCGTATTTGCAGGCCAGCTTGGATTTGGAGTTTGAGGAAGCCCGGAATTTATTTATTGTTTACGGGCATCTATGGGATGCTTTGGAGGTTGCCACTCCTGAGACGTTTAATCTGGCGGACGAATTTTTAAGGGAAATTAGAGAGATAATAATGGAAGTCCATCGCAGGCAGCCAAGACCCATTAAAAAGAAAAAGAGATAAATGGAAAGCGTTTCAATAAAAAATCTGAAATTCGGTTATGGAGCGATTAACATTCTCAACGGGGTTAATCTTTTTCTTGATAAAGGCGATATGCTTTGCATCACCGGAAAGTCCGGTGAGGGCAAAAGCACTCTTTTGCGGGTAATTGCGGGTTTGGAAAAAGCCATATCCGGGGAGATTGTGCTTTTTGGCGAGCCTGTTAAGCAAAGCGAATGGGATGCTCTATCCATGGCGCAAAGGGGCATTGGCTTTGTGTTTCAAAACGATGCTTTGATTTCCGATTTAACGGTGAGAGAAAATATAACCATACCGCTTCGCTATCATAAGATGGGAACGGAAGAAGAGATTAAGCAAAAAGTGGATCGCGCTCTTTTGCTTATGCTTGCGAGCAGCTTCGCAGACGAATATCCGTATTCTCTTTCCTTGGGCATGCGAAAGCGTGTTGCCATTGCGCGTTCTTGGGCGCTTAACGCAAAAGTTCTCCTTTTAGACGAGCCCACCGCCGGTTTGGACAAAAACAGCCGTGTTAACTTGCTGTCTCTGGTGGATAACCTGAAAGAGCTTTATAAAACCACCATTATAATGGTGGTCAGTGATTTGCAGGTAGCACGCGATTTAAACAGCAAGATTTCTTTCTTAATAGATAAAAAGCTGACAGAGCCTATGTATTTTGATGAGATTAAGACTCACGATAATCTTAGGATTAGAGCGATGGTTGGATAAAACGGGAAGGGCGAGATTCGAACTCGCGGTGGGCTTTAGGCCCACACGTCCTTAGCAGGGACGCACCTTCGGCCAGCTCGGTCACCTTCCCAAGGGTTGTAAATATAGAAAATTCCGAGCCTCCCCTGCAAGCTTTAAAATTTTCTCTCTGTCTTTTACTCCATCGGTTTCTGCGCCGCTGGAAACATCTATCGCAAAGGGATTGAGCTTAATGGCTTCTGTTATATTTTGCAGGTTTATTCCGCCGGCAAGAAAGAAGTTTTGGCTGAGGTCAATGTTTTGCAAAGATTTCCAGTCAAAGGTTTCACCGGAGCCGGGCGTTGTGGAATCGAGCAGGGTATAGTCGGAGAGTGGAGAGTGGAGAGTGGAGAGTGGAGAGTGGGCCCGGATTATTTGCGCAGAGCATTTTTGTTTCAATTCCGCAATGTATTCATCGGATTCGCCGCCGTGCAACTGCACCATATCTATGACACCGTTGCTATGCAGAGCGAGGATGTCTTCGATTTTTGCGTTTACAAAGACTCCCACAGGAATAATTTTGTTTGCGAGTTTTTTTCTAAAATTTTCCGCTTGTGTTGCTGTGACAAACCGTTTGCTTTTTTCTGCGAAAACAAAACCTACAAAATCAGGCATCGCTTCGTTTGCGAAATCAATATCAATCTCCCGAAAAAGTCCGCATATTTTCAGCTTTGGCATTGGGGGAATGTAGTAAATGGGGGGGAATGTGGTTGGCTTCCACCACCCTAAGCTTCCTTACCACCAGAATCGTAAGGGGTAAAAGAACTATCTCGTAAAGCATCTTGATGCCCCACTGCGAAGGGATTACCATATAAGAAAAAAGCGGCGTTCCCCAGAATGCTATTGTTATGAACACAAAGCTATCCACAGCATTGCCCACCATGGAAGACAAAATAGCTCGCACCCCAAACCCTTTTTTCCCCTGCCTATCCTTCATTTTTTTGAAGAGCACATCGTTTATAAAATCGCCTGCCATATACGCCGTAAGGCTTGCCAGCAGAATCCGCCAAGTGCCGTTCAGCGTCGCTTCAAATGCGTTTTGAGCCTCTTCGCTCCAAAAAGGCGCGCCCGGAAGCAGCACGGCAATCTTAAAGAAGACTACCATCAGCAGGTTTGCCCCAAAAGCATACCATGCGGTAAGGCGGCTCGCCTTGTACCCGTAAATCTCGCTGAAAACATCAGATAAGATATACACTATGGGGAAAACCAGCACCGCCGCCGGAACGACCAAAGACCCCAGGCTTATCATTTTGGCGGCAATTATATTGCTAACCAGCATTGCCGTTATAAACAGTACGCACAGTCTTGTGAAGATAGGAGAATACATAGATAAGCAAAACTAGAAATAAATTTTCTATATTCCTGAAACCATGTCTCCTTTGCCTTTTGTTAAAAGTTTTCGGTGGTTTTTCATGCGTTTTCGCTCTGCGCAGGGAATCAGGCATTGGTTTGAAAAAAAGAGCGGCGGCGAAAACGAAATGTTCCAGTATAAGCCGAATCTTTCAATCTGCAAGAAAATTATCATGTTTTTGCCCAAGGAACAGGATAAGTTTTTCGTTATTTTGCCCTTTGCCATGGCCCTTTCGGAAACACGAGGGTTTGATGACTTCCTTGTTATAACAGAAGAAGACAACCGCTATATTTTAAGAGCCCTAGGCTTGGAAAGGCTCTCTCTTTTTTACAACGAGTCCACAATGCTTTACGGTGAGGCAGACTTTTTTGAAATGGAAAAAAGAATACGGGAACTAAAATGGGATTTATGCATATTTTTACAAGAAGATGCCAAGCTTCCCTTCCTTTACCTAGCTAGGATTACCAACGCTCCCTATCGCATGGGGATAAAACAGGAATATCCATTCTTAAACATAACCCTGCAAAATTCCTCAGATAGGGGAAATATTTACGCAAACAGAAAGTTTCTCTACAAAACATTCGCCATAGACAATAAAAAGGCGGAAGTGGAGAGCATTCGCGTTACGCACAAAAACGAAAAACTGAACTTCAACTCAAGGCTCTCCACATCAAACACCATATTGCTGAATCTGGAGCCGCCTATTAATGGCGCGCCCTGGTCTGAAAACGAAGTGTATATGATTTGCAAGGCATTCCAGCCCGGATGGCGTTTAATAACCCTTGCGGCAACAACGTCGCAGCTGGACCCCTATGCTAAAGTTATGGAAGAACTGGAATTGCGAAGCAACCCTGTTCTTTTGCATTCGGAATCCATATTCAGCGTGCTAAGGCAATATCCCGCAATAATAACCTTCAACTCCCTGCATTCACATATGTTTTTGAATCTGAGCGGCATAAAGGTTCTAATGCTTGAGCAAAACGAAGATTACGATATTCCGAATGAACAAAAAATGCTGAAATTCGGCAGAGAAGGAAACTATTATTCGTTTGCCAAGCTGGCTGCGGAGTTTTTAAAAGACCCTTCGGCATGAGAAGCGTTTTAGCAAAGCCAAGGGGTTTTTGCGCCGGTGTTGAGCGCGCTATTTTAATGGTTCAAAAATCCGTAGAGAAATTTGGAAGCCCTGTTTATGTGCGGCACGAGATTGTGCATAACCGTTTTGTGGTGGATAGCCTGCGAAAAATCGGGGCCATATTTGTTGAAGATTTATCGGAAGTGCCGGAAGGAGCGGTTGTTATTTTTTCTGCGCATGGCGTGAGCAAAAATATTTATGAAAAAGCAAAGAGCTTGAGCCTGAAAGTCATAGACGCAACATGCCCAATTGTGAAGTCCGTTCATAGAAGCGCAATAAGATACGCGAATTCCGGCTGTTCAATCATTTTAATCGGTCATCAAGGGCATGCGGAAATTGACGGCACTCTCGGGCAGCTCCCGTCCGGGAAAATGTATTTAATAAGCTCTGCGAAAGAAGTTAAAAAACTGCCGGCCATGAAAAAGGGAGTCGCATACCTTACACAAACAACTCTTTCTTCCGAAGAAACGGCAGACATAATATCTGCATTAAAGAAGAAGTTCCCTGACATACAGGGAACAGGGAATGTTTGCTATGCCACTACCAACAGGCAAAGCGCAGTTCGCTCAATATGCAGAAATGTAGATTTGCTTCTTATAGTTGGCTCTCAGAATTCTAGCAATTCAAACCGCTTAAGGGAGCTTGGAGAAGAGCGTGGAGTTAAGAGCATTCTAATAGACTCTGTGGATGATTTAAACAAAAAGATGTTCGCAAGCGTAAATACGGTCGGAATCTCAAGTGGAGCAAGCGCTCCGGAGTATTTGGTTCTTGAAATTATAGAATGGCTAAAAGTGCATTTTAACCTTGAAGAAATTATAGAAGAGCAGACCGTGAAAGAAGAGACAAGATTTCCGTTGCCAACAGAACTCGGTTAATCTTTACGACATTCCTGAAAAAACCTGCCTCTGATTAAATAATGCGCATAATATAGAATTATTTTTCTATCTTTGAAATTAAGTAGCTATGCTTTATGAAGAAATTTGCAATATTTACTATATGCCTGCTACAGGTGGGATTACTTGGGTGCTCTGACGGGCCTCCAGATCCACCACATCAGGTTTATGCATGGGTAAATGAAAGTGGAGTAGATGTTAAAATAATTGCGATAGTTGAAAGCAATTATCCAAATAAAGGTAATTTTACTAATTTTGAAAAAATTGTTACTGATGGCGATACTTTGCATGGCCATTATTATGAAGGTGGTTTTTATAACGGAGCAACAATATGGGATCAAGAATGGTATCCTTATCTTCCTTACCAAACACTTTTTGAGATTAAAGCGGAATTGATTTTTTTAGATGGGCCAAAAAAATGTTTGATTTTTAACGGAGAAATAAAGGATTATTTCTTTGATATACGTAGTCAGTTATCGTATAAAGAAGGAGAGCAAATTCAGTCTAGCTTTCCAACGATAGAATACGTTTACACAATAACCCCTGAGCACAGGGCTATGGCTAAAGAAGAAGACTGCCAAAGCTCAACAAGCGATTAATCTCCGCAAAAACCAGAAGCCTCATAGTTAAAGTCCTTGCGTTGTAAATAATAACCTTCGTGTTCTTTGATTTATGTTTTATACAGAGCACTCGGCTAAGCTTTAACCCAGATTACTTCGTTCATTCTCACATCCGTTGCGTCTTGCGGGATGGAACTTCTTATTTGCGTGGAATAAGCTATTCCTAGCTTGGGGATGCTTTTTGATGTTGCAAGAAAACGGTCGTAATATCCTGCGCCATGGCCTATGCGGCTGCAGTCTTTGCCAAAAGCCATGCCCGGAACAAGAAAGGCGGCAGGGGATCCTTCAAAGGCAGGTAAGGCTGATTTGGGCTCCATTATTCCAAAAGCTCCGGCTTGCAAATCCTGTTCAAGATTTTGCACCAAAACAAATTCCATATTTTGCTTGTTTACAACTCTGGGCAAAAGCAACCGGCCTTCATTTGCAAGTTCTTTCAAAAAAGGGATAATTTGCGGCTCAAATTCCGTAGGGTAAAATGCGGCTATGTAACCGCTTTCCAAAATCGGGCGCATTGAAAGCCCTTGCAGCAACTTCTCGGATTCCTTTGCTTTGCTCTCTGCGCTCATGGTCAAAAGTTTTTCCTTTGCCCAGGCTCTAAGCTCGTTTGCTGTTTTGGGCAGAATAGCCTTTTGCGCCAGAGATTGCCAAATTTCACGCTGCCAATTCATAAATTCGGCAACTTCAAATTTTTCTTCCCAACTGCCATTCAGAGCGTCTGCAAGCGCATTCAACTGGCTTTGTTTTGCCAAAAGCCCGGAATCTATCTTCAACTGCGTTGCTTTTTCGTTTCTCAGTTCTCGCAGTTTTTCCCGCAAGTCTTCGTTTATGGCAGTGCGTGGAGAGGCTTTGCGAAGCATGGGCGATGGGAATTCGCTTGTAGGAGCGGATGCCGCCGCATTAAGCTCCTTTAAAAAAGATTGAAGCAGCCTGCCCCTCAGGTTTCTCGGCACTTTAGGCAATATATGCTCGTCGATTTTTCCCTTGGCTTTTGACGAGGCTTTAACTACGGCAAGCAGAAAATAAGGGCTCAAAACTCTATAAGGAGCGCAGTCTCTTTTTTTTGCTTCTTGGTCTCGCCATTGCCAAATCGCTTTCAAGAGCTGTAGCTCAAAGGGTTTAAAAGCATTTGAGCCCTTCAGCCTCCAGCTCTCTTTTGCTTCATCTTCAGAATCTTCGTTCTGATGCTTTTTTGAATGCTTGAGCAAATATTCGCAAGATTCCTGCAACCATCCCATGCGCCCCAGCTTTCGGAGCTTCTCGCATTGAAGCTCTTTTATTGCATCTAAAAAAATGGTATCCAGCACTGCATAACTGCACATTTCCGGAGAGAGCGGCCTTTTTGTCCAGTCTGCCCTTTGATTTTCCTTGTCCAGCTTTATTCCGAAATATTTTCCGACAAGCGCAGCTAAACCGGTTTGTTTTTCGCCAAGAAGTTTCGCTGCTATGGAAGTATCATAAATGCTTTCCGGATAAAAATCGTAGAACCTTGCGAGCAGGCGCAAATCGTAATCGCAGGCATGGAAGGTTATCTGCTTGAGAGCCTTGCACTTCCAAAGAGCCTTTAGATTAAGCCCGCAAAGAGGGTCCAGCAGCCAGTGATATTTTCCAACGCTTATCTGAATAAGGCTTAGCTTTTCCTGATAGTGATGCATGGAATCCGCTTCAGTATCCATAACGCATGAGCTGGCATTCGATAAAACGGAGAGCATTTTTTTGAATGCGCTTTTGCTATTCACCAGAATATGTTCCGGATTTTTGTCTATAAACCCTGCTGCTTCTCCCATGTATTTTGGAGAGAAAAACTTGGACAGCAACGATTTAATAAACATTTTGGGAAGGTAGAAATTTCTACATTTACCAATTATGCGTGTTATGTTTTTATTCTTGGCTCTTTTTTGCGTATTCGGCAGTGCCTTTGCGCAAATGCTTCCTGGCGCGAAGCCGGTAGCAACTCCTATGGCAGATTCCACGGGCAGCCCGCTTCTGATGGATTTTAATATCAATTTAGCCGGCATAGCAGATGCCAATATGCCTTTTTCCGTATTCAGCTCAAGGCCGCTGATGATTTATTATTACAGCCCGCACTGCCCGCACTGCCAAAAAAACTACCCCAGCGTTCAGCAACTGGCTAAGGAGTATGAGCAAAAAGGCCTCACAAGCATTGCGGTTTCGGTTGGCTCCGTTAACAGAAGAGATATTCTAATGTTCATGGAGCAGCATAAAGCTTCCATCCCTTTTTTCCAAGATTCCGAACAGGCGTTTGGCAAAAAATACGGCGATGGCTACGTGCCAAGGCTCTACTTGATTTCTGCCGACAGAAAAGTTACTCGCTACACCAGCACTGATAGCGAGAGCTTGAAAGCTGTTAGGGCAGATATAGATAAGCTGCTTGGCATAAAAAAATAATGATTAAGGCTTACGCAGAGCTCTCGCGAGGCATGGACCCTGCTTTAGTTATTGTTCTTTCAGAGCATTTGAGTTGGGTAGCGGAGCATCCCGAGAGTTTTCCGCACAGCGAATATATTTCACAGAGCCACACGGCGTGGCTTATGGCTTGCGAAGGCTTTTCCGAGCTGGAGCAAAAGTTTGCGGAACGGCTTTGCGAGTGGCAGGCAAAGTGGCAGCAGAGATTTGAAATAGAAGGCGTGGCGCAAGCAGTTGCGACAGGAGCAGAAGCCATAAAGAAAATCAAAAATTCAAAGGAAAGGGAAAGGCGGGCAAGAGACCTTTATCTTAACTCCGTGTACTTAATGGTGGGTGATGCTCAAAAATATGTTGTGACCATAAACAGCCGCGCAGAAATTTTGCAGGAATCCATTCGCAAAGCATGGCACAAAAGCTGCCCCGGCGATTCTTATTCAAAAATACTTCCGAGCCTGGAAAACACGTTTCAAGGCTATGAAGAAGCGTTTTTTGAAGACATGAGGCTATCTTTCTTTGAAGACCAGAAAGACTCCGCTCCCGGTGTTGCCAGGCGGGAATTTTTGGAAACCATAATGGAAAGTGATAATTGCAATTTGGTTTTAAATTTCTATTTTTCAAAAGTTTTTCGCCGAATATCTAAAATCTCTTCTAATTTGTGCAGGTTTTATTCTAAAAAATGGGCTCTGTATGCAAGAGGTTTCAGAAGCCGGCAAAACTTATTACCCTTGGGATAAAATATGGAAGTGATTCTAATCTCTCTTGTGTTCCTTGCGCTGGTTGCGCTCGCCGTAATTTTGAGCACTCAGCGAAATATTTTAAAAGCGCTGAAAAGCATACGGATTCCCGAACCTCCGCCTCCACCTCCACCACCACCTCCGGCAAAGGAAGTTGTTCTGGACTTGAAACCTGTTATAGAAGCGATTAATAATATTCGCATTCCTGAGCCTCCGGTGCTGCCACCGGCAAAGGAAGTTGTTTTGGATTTGAAACCTGTTATAGAAGCTGTCAAGGGCCTGCAAGATAAAGAAAACGTGGCGCATGCGCAAAGCGATTTGATAAAAGTTCTGCAAGAGACTTCCGCTCTTATGCGTGTAAACCAGGCTGAATTCCAAAGCGGTTTGGAGGCATTCCACAAAGCGATAGACAAGCTGCTCATTCAAATTCCAAACAGCGAAAAAGAACTGGATATGCAAAAGGAATTCATACAGAAATTTGAAGAAGCTTTTGTGAAAGTTCAGGAAACCGCAGCGGAGGCCATGAATGCCAATTCGCTTCGCCTTCAAGAAATTTTGACGGAATTTTCGAGCAAATGAGCTTTTACAGCGAATCTCTTGCGAAAAATTTAGAAGAAAAAATAGCTTTTTTCAAAAGTTCTAATTTGCGTGAAGAAGCGGAAATATTGCAATCAAGGCTAGACTCCTTAGCAGAAAAACCTGTTGAAAGCACTGTTAGCTCCGTTCAAAAAAATCAGGCAAAAAGCCCGATAATGGAAATTGCCCGTAACGGATTGCGAGCTAGGCTTGCAGCGGAAACTCGCCGCATCCCTGAAATGGAGAAACAGTATATTCTGGAAGGCGCAGGCAAGGCAAAAACCCTGAAAGAATTGGAAGCCCTGCAGATTGCATATATAGAGAGATTGCTGAAAATAAAACGCGCAAACCGATATGCAGGGGCGCAAAATTTTGCTCCCATTCATGATGGCAATTCGGAAGCCGGCGCAGGGCCTTACAATAATGAAAAAATACTCAATGAAGCCTTGCGGTTGATTTATTCTCAAGACCCGCTTTGGATAGAAGATTTTAAGGAGCTGTATTTTTTCGCTATGCCTTTGAACTCTTAGAAACGAAGAGGCTCAACGTGAACGGTAGCCTGCATTCCAAAATCTTCCTCTATTTTTTTCTCTATTATTGTCGCTACTTGGTGCCCTTCTTCAATGCTTTTTTGCCCATCCAGGCGAATATGCATTGTGAGTTCATTGTGGCGTGCATAATTGTGGATATGAAGATGGTGCAATCTCAGGTCGCCTAAATTCAGGCAGTAAATTGCGTAGTGTATTTTTTCCGTGAGTTCTTTGCTGGGTCGCTTGCCAAGAAGCTTGTCCACGGTTTCTTTAGCGATTTCGTAGGCGGCGTAAAAGAGCACCAGTGAGAGCGCAAAGCCAAGAACGCTGTCCATCCACCAGAATTTTGATGCGAATAAAATGCCTACAAGAACCGGAATTGAAGATAATGCGTCTGAGCGGTGGTGCCATCCATCTGCTTTTATCGCTTCGCTATCGTATTTTTTCGCTATATAAAAAGCGTATCGCGCAAGCAGTTCTTTCATAATTATGGAGATTGTCACTACGCCTATTGCGAATGCTCCAAAGCGCGCTTCTTGCCTGTTGCCAAAGCGTTCTATTGAATCTTTTGCGAATTCATAAGCTATAACGGCAAGCACAAATGCAACAAACAATGCGGCTATTTGTTCCCAGCGCCCATGCCCGAATGGGTGTTCTTTGTCAGGTTTTTTGCTTGATAGCTTAATTGCGATTATTATAACGACTGATGTAAGAGAATCGGATAATGTGTGCCAAGCATCTGCGATAAGCGCTATGGAACCTGTTATTATGCCCGCATATAATTTCAAGGCAAATAAAGCGGTGTTAACTATTATTGAAACTGCGCTTTCCAGATACCCGGCTTTGTCTCTTTGGGATGCCATATTTGGGGAATATAGTAAACGCAAGCTAGTGGTTACCAGAAATAAAGCCTGCCATTTTGAGCAAATTTAAGCATTTCTTTCCACTAGCCTAGTGTTCCGTAAAATACAGATTTCAATAAGATTCTTTTGTTAAAGGTTACGTTTTAAAATTCCCCGCTCGGGCGGGGTGGCAGCGAAGCTGACGGGGTGGGAACTCTTTGCCTGCTGTCCCACCCAGCCCTTCGGGCAGCCCTCCCTAAAGGGCAATTTTCGACATTTGTTTCTTACAGAACACTAGCAATGAAATTTAAGCTTTCCAGCATTTACTATATTATACCCATAATGGTATTTACGGTCAAAAATAAAATTGGCAAGCCTGCGGTGCAGGCTCTGGACGCTTTAAATTGCGTTTCTAGCCACTTTGTTTTTAGGGGATCAAAAATGGGGTCAAGCCTTGCGATCGTGGATTCTATCGGCTCTAGAGCGCGTCTAAACGCATTCTGTGCC
>Ga0209755_10005113_pt1 | contig 15112 bp, 12 predicted proteins | sample TergutCo191P1_FD_187301 | JGI IMG/M metagenome (GOLD analysis project Ga0209755, IMG submission 187301) | Cornitermes sp. P1 segment gut microbial communities from Petit-Saut dam, French Guiana - Co191P1 (SPAdes) (version 2) | ecosystem: Host-associated > Arthropoda: Insects > Digestive system... | reverse complement strand
ATGGCAAATGGCGGCATGAATGTCAGCGAAGCAGACAGGCTAAGGGCGCAGGAGATGGTCGGCGAGAACGGATTCTTCGGAGTACAGCAAACAACAGACCGCATAATGAGCTTTGCTAAAGCCTTGGTAGGTGAAAATGCAAGTGCTGAGGACATAGAGAAAATGCGCGAAGCAGTGCAAAGAGGTTTTGACGAGGTCGCTCACTTATTCGGTGGATTTAATAATCTCCCCGGAGTCACGCAGGACACTCACGCGGCGATAATGCAAGCCTTCGACGACTGGGCAGCAGGAGCAAGCAGTTAAATTGATGAAACCGTTTGACTTTTACAGGTTGGTGTGACACATTTTAAGGCATTAAGTACAAAAAACTGAGAAAACACTGCTAAATGTGGGAGATTGCTTGGTAAATCTGTAAAAATCCGTGGAATTTGCAAAGAATTTGTTTTTTATTAAGTATGAATATGGTATAATGATTGTTCTGCAATCATTGAACAGAGCGATTTGAGTCTAGGTGTTAGGATACGCCATATGACCGCTCTACTCGGATTACAAGGAGGTAATTTATGAGAGTAGGAAACGCAGGTAACAACTGGTGGGCAAATGCATCAGGACGTAACCCCGGAATCGGAAGTTGGAATATGCCTCTTGCCGCAAGGCAAGCAGCCGGTACCGCTCAAGGTGGAACTTCACAGGCTGCCAGAAATTCTATAGTTTCACTCAGGCAAACTTCTGAAGCATTGACCCAGTCGCTCAATGCTATCCGCGGCATTGGCAATGCATTTAACCAACCCATGCAGGCAAGACGTCCTGTTTCACAAAATACAGAAGCACTCAATATCAACTCTTTTGATTCAAACAGAATCAGAGGTGCAGGCACGGAGGATTTCAGTGTTGAAGTGCTTCAACTGGCACAGACTCAGACACATGAGGGCGAAGCTCTAAGCGCAACTGCTCGCGCTTCCGAAGCGGGCTTTAGCGTTGGTGCGCACCACATCGAAATCACTGTCGGCAATCGCCGCTTTGACTTTAACTTCAATGTGTCCGAAAACGATACAGTCAGAGATGTTCAGACACGTATTGCAAATGCTATCAACGCAAGAAGTGACGTTGCTGTCTCCGCATCTGTCAATTTTGACCAAGAGGCAGGAACAAGTGCACTTGTTCTTAGCTCATCACAGTCGGGAATAGACCCGGACGTAGGGCCCGGGCAGTCTAACTTCTCTGTGAGAAGCGTAACAGGAAACGCTGTTGAAACAGCGGGCGTAGATATGGCGACAACTCTGGCGCAAAACGCCGCGTTTCGTGTAACACGAGGTTTCACAGGTGCCGTACAGACTTCAAGATCAAATAATGTAGATTTAGGCTTTGGCATATCGGCAGAGCTACGGCAGACAGGAACCACAGAAGTGCAGATGGGTAGAGATATAGTCACTCAGCAAAACGCATTTCGCCATATGGTCAACTCATTTAATGACTTGGTGGACTCAGCGAGAAATGCAGGGCGTGGCAGCGCACTCGCGAATGAACTCGGCGGCATAGTCAGAAACTTCTCATCTCAGCTTGAGCGCATAGGCATTTCCCTCAATTCGGAAGGCCGTATGCAAATAGACGAGGCACGTATGGCATCAGCCGCAGAAAGCGGCGAGCTGGAGGAATTTGCGAGACGTGATGGCTTCAACTTTATGAGTCGTCTCGGCAGAACAGCAAGTAATGTTAGCGGAAATCCCGCTGCCCACGTTGAGCAAGGAGTCAGTGCAGGTGGTGATTTTGGTGGATTTGACCCCGCACGTTTTATGGACGCGGGAATCAATTTCAGCCCCATGCAAACAGTGTCAATGACCAGATTTATGAACCTCGGAATGTTGTTTGACGGATTGATGTAATATTCACCCTAAGTCAGTCAACACATCCGCAAAAAACAAAATAATTACAGAGCGCGGCAACCGTTTTTATGACGGTATGCCGCGTTATTTTTTCTTTGCCGTGAGGTTTATCTACGCAGAAATATATATTTGTGAAAAATTTATGATATTTTTGTAATATTTTTTGCAAAAGTGCCGATAATAGGGTATATAGGAAAAAATCTCGGCACGGATGCAAAGAATTGGAGATTCTTTGTGATAGGATCGTCTTTTAGAGCAGGCAATTCAACTTGGGCATCCGGCCTGGGGTTAAATACCCCTCTTCCCGGTTTAAGCAGAGGAATGCAAAATTCACCGCTAAACAGATCGCAAAACAATTTATTTGGTCAAAATACAGTTGCAACATCTCCTGCGCTTCGTAACTCCCTTTCTCAACTCGGTAATGCGGCAAACGCACTTTTGCAAAATCTGAACAATCTGCAAGGGACCGGCAGAATAGGGACTTCACCCTTTGACGCTACTCGTCCCGTCGCTACAAATACCGATGTGCTGAGTATAAGGTCTTTTGATGAGAGCAGACTTAGAACCGCAAATCTCTCAAATTTTTCCATAGAAGTAAATCAAATCGCTACAGCCCAACAAAACGAAGGGGCTACGATTAGTGCGTCCGGAAATGCGGTTGCCGAAGGTTTTACTTTGGGTAATAACCGCATGGCGATAACCGTTGATAATCGACGGTTTGAAGTCAGTTTTAATGTTGCGGCGGGTGATTCTACCATAGATGTCCAGCGTAGAATTGCCGATGCAATAAACGCCAGAAGCGACATTGGCGTTTCTGCGTCAGTCACCCACAATTCGATAGGTGGGACAAGCTCTCTTACTTTGAGTTCGTCAGAAACAGGCATACGAACTGCGGGGCAACCCAATTTCACTGTATCTGATGTCATCGGTAACGCTGTTGCGGTAACAGGTGTGTCCGAAGTAACACAAGAGGCTCAAAATGCAGAGTATAGGATAATCCGAGGTGCACAGTCGGGAACGCATGTGTCAAGGTCTAACGATATTGATTTAGGCAACGGCATATCTGCAACACTCACAGGCGAAGGAACTTCAGGGCTTACTACAGGCAGCGACACAACGGCGCAAGTCAATGCTTTTCGCAATATGGTCAACTCGTTTAACGCGTTGATGCGCTCCGCAAGGGACGCCGGAGGGAATGGCAACTTAGAGAGAGAATTAAATGCTGCTACCCAATCTTTCAGGACTACTCTTTCACGCATGGGTATTTCATTAAATCCCAACGGCACTATGAGCATAGATGAGTCGCGCCTGAGACAAGCTGCCGAAGAAGGCGACCTTCAGCGTTTCGGCACAAGAACAGGGACTACATTCCTTTCTCGCCTAACAAGAACTGCTGAGAGTGTGAGCAGAAATCCCGCTGCTTTTGCTGATTCGAGAAATTCTGCTGCAAGTATGTTTGACGCAAATTCCAGATTCCTTTCCCTGCCTACACAACTGAGCCGTAACATGCGTAATTCAAACGCAGGAATGTTCTTTAACACTTTGCGCTAGGTTTTGCGGTAGGCTTTGCTTTTTTATACTAGCTATTGCAATGTTCTAAGCTTTTGTGGTAATGTATTGGTGCAACCTTTTATCATTAACATGGAGGCTTTTTATACATGAACACACCTGATTTTAAGCGAAACATATACTGCGGCGAGCCGCGCGGTGCTGATATTGGCCGGACTTTGACGGTTTGCGGTTGGGTACAGCGAAATCGTGATTTGGGCGGCCTGATTTTTATTGACCTGCGCGACCGCACGGGAATTTTGCAACTCGCTTTTGACGATAACACATCAAGAGACATATTCAGCGATGCCATGACCGTTCGTGGTGAATTTGTGCTGCAGGCAACAGGCACTTTGCGCGAGCGTTCTTCAAAGAACCCCGATTTGCCGACAGGTGATGTCGAGCTTGAAGTTACAGCATTTAATATACTCTCAAAAGCCGAGACACCACCTTTTGAGATTGTTGAAAACTCCGATGTAAACGACGCGCTGCGCCTAAAATACCGCTATCTTGACTTGCGTCGGCCTGATATGCAACGCTTGTTCGCTCTGCGCCATAAAACGACTAAGGTAACGCGTGATTATTTTGACGAAAACGGTTTTTATGAAATCGAAACCCCTATTCTCACAAAGTCAACCCCCGAAGGTGCGAGGGATTATCTCGTGCCGAGCCGTGTGCATAAAGGCAAGTTTTACGCGCTCCCTCAGTCACCGCAGCAATACAAGCAACTGCTTATGCTTGCAGGGTTTGACAAGTATTTGCAGATTGTAAAATGTTTCCGTGACGAGGACTTACGTGCTGACCGCCAGCCTGAGTTTACGCAGATTGACCTTGAAATGTCATTTGTAGACATGGAGGACATCATAGAAATTAACGAAGGCTACATGAAGCGGGTTTTTAAGGATATTCTTGATGTAGAGGTGAAGCTGCCGATTCCCAGGCTCACTTATCGTGAGGCTATGGACAGGTTTGGCAGTGATAAGCCTGACTTGAGATTCGGTCTTGAGCTTTCCGATATAAGCGACATTGTGAAAAACTGCGAGTTTAAGGTTTTCGCTGAGCCTGTAGCAAACGGCGGCAGTGTACGTATGCTTTATGTGCCCGGCGGCGGCTCTATGCCCCGAAAGCAGATTGATTCACTGGTAGAGTTTGTCAAAACATATGGCGCAAAAGGTCTTGCTTGGACGAAGCTCTCTGAGGACGGTAGCGTTTCTTCTTCATATTCAAAATTTCTAACAGACGCTGAAAATGACGAGATTTTAAAACGTGCAGGGGCTGAGGCGGGCGGTCTTGTGCTGATTGTTGCAGACCCCAAAGAAGATGTTGTCTTTGCTTCACTCGGTGCTTTGCGCGTCGAGTGCGCAAAAAGGCTCGATATGATTCCGCAAGGGGTTTATGAGTTTGTGTGGATAACCGAGTTTCCGATGTTTGAATATTCCGAGGAGGAAGAGCGTTACGTCGCAAAGCACCACCCTTTTACCGCACCGATGGACGAAGATATGCATCTGCTTGAGAGCGACAAGGCAAATTGCCGCGCAAAACAATATGACCTTGTGCTAAACGGCACGGAACTCGGCAGCGGCTCAATTCGGATTAACACACCCGAAATGCAAGAGCAGGTTTTCCGTGCTGTCGGGCTTACTCCCGAGGAGGCAAATGAGAAGTTCAGCCATCTCATAACCGCTTTTAAGTACGGCGCACCTCCGCACGGTGGAATTGCCTATGGGCTGGACAGATTAGTTGCACATCTGGCTGGACTCGGTTCAATCCGCGATGTTATTGCTTTCCCGAAAGTCCAAAATGCTTCCGAGGTTATGACTGCCTGTCCTGATGTTGTGGACGAAAAACAGCTTGAAGAATTGGGCGTAAAAGTCTGTGTGACGCAGTTGTAATTCCCTCAAAAATATGGTATTATAGTATTCCTCGTAAGAAGTGGACTTTTGCCTAAGAGGAGAGCATATGACATCACGTTCAAGGCTATTCACAATAATCATAATAGGCGCACTTGCACTTTATGCGGTGGTTAGTTTGTTTGTCATTTGGGAGCTGACTATTCCTTTAAACAGACAGCAGCAAGAGGATACGCGTCGTGCGGCCGAGTTGCAACAACAAATTGCAGATCTTGAGTTCATGCTCGAAAACACTGACGACCCCGACGTTATCCGCCGAATCGCCGAGGAACTGCTTGGGCTTGTTTCCCCTGACGAAATCGTTATAACAGGATTTGCAGATAGGCAGATAGATGATTAGAAATAATATTGGCGAGAAAAGTAAAGAGGATCTTTTGAGGGATATGAGACCTGCGGGGACATATCTCGATAGCCTTGCGGGATTTTCTGACTTGCTCGGCACGATAAAACAAGCGGAAAATGCGGCAAAGGAATTACTTGACGAAACCGCAAAAACCGACGATTCGCCCAGAAAACCCAGATTCAAACAAACTCAGACGGACGATTCGCCCGTTCCTGCTGCGCAAAACGACACACTAGGCGGGCAAAGCTCAAAGGAAGATTCAATAAAGCAAGCTGATAATCAGGCGAAAGCGGATAGCGAAGAACTGACCGAGGATAAACCGTCGCTTGATGAGCTTTTAAAAACACTTGATAATCTTGTCGGGCTTGAAAAGATAAAACAAAGCGTTAAGAGTCTTATAAACTATGTCAATGTTCGCAAGCTGCGCGAGGAAAATAAACTGCCCAACCCGCCACTCTCATTACATATGGTTTTTACCGGAAATCCCGGAACAGGTAAAACAACTGTTGCGCGGATTCTCTCTGAGCTTTACTGCGCCATAGGCGTTCTCTCAAAAGGTCAGCTCGTTGAGGTGGACAGGTCAGGTCTTGTTGCAGGATTTGTCGGGCAGACGGCAATTAAAACTTCGGAAGTTGTCGAAAGCGCACTGGGCGGAATACTCTTTATAGACGAAGCGTATGCTCTTGCGCCTGAAATGGGAAATAGTAGCGATTTTGGCAGAGAAGCGATAGAAACGTTGCTCAAGCTTATGGAGGACAACCGCAATGACCTAATCGTCATTGTTGCAGGCTATAGTGAGCCTATGGATCGTTTTATTTCATCAAATCCGGGCTTGGAATCACGCTTTAACAAGTATTTTGAGTTTGAAGATTATGACAGCTCTCAGTTAAATGAAATATTCACGCTCATGTGTTCTCAAAGCGAGTATCTCTTGACAGACGATGCTAAGGATTTTGCGCGTGAGCATTTTCGCCGTCTCTACGATAACCGTGACGAGAATTTTGGCAATGCGCGTCATGTCCGTAACTTTTTTGAGCATATTGTCTCCGAGCAATCAGACAGAATATCGCTTATGAGCAATCACACCATAAATGATTTAACAATGGTCACTTCGGAGGATTTGGAAAACGCAGCTAAGGTCGGGTAATTGCGCCCAATATTAGGAGGTTTTTATGGCACAGGGTAAAGACATCAAGATTATTTGCGGAAATTCTAACATTCCATTTGCAGAAAATGTATGCAGAAATATCGGACTGCGTCTCGGTAGCACAAATGTATCAACGTTTTCTGACGGCGAGATTGCCGTTTCTCTCAATGAGACTGTTCGCGGGTCGGACGTTTTTATCATGCAATCAACATGCACTCCCATAAACGATAATCTCATGGAAATGCTTATCATGGTTGATGCGTGCAAGCGTGCTTCCGCGAGTCGAGTCACTTGCGTTATCCCGTACTTTGGCTATGCGCGTCAAGACAGAAAGGCCAAAGCCCGTGACCCCATTTCTGCAAAACTGGTTGCAAATCTTATCGTATCGGCAGGCTCTGATCGAATTCTCACTATGGACTTACACGCCGCTCAGATTCAAGGTTTCTTCGATATTCCCGTTGATAATCTCCTCGGCACACCGCTTTTTGTAGACCATTTCCAAAAGAAGTTTAAAGGTCGCATGGACGATGTTATGATTGTTTCTCCTGACATCGGCAGTGTGGCTCGCGCAAGGGCTTTTGCCCTGAAAATGGGGCTTAACCTTGCTATAGTTGATAAACGCCGCGAAAAGGCAAATCAGGCGGAAGTTATGAACATTATCGGTTCTGTAGAGGGTAAAAGGGTTATCCTGTTTGATGATATGGTTGACACCGCAGGCAGTCTGTGCGAAGCTGCAAATGCCTTGGTTGAAAAAGCCGGCGCGAAAGAGATCTACGCTTGCGCCTCTCACGGCGTACTTTCGGGCGAAGCTGTAGAGCGTATTGAAAAAAGTGTTGTTAAGGAAGTTATTTTTTCAGATACAATTCCGCATGAACGCTCAAAAGGTTCGGCGAAGATAAAATACCTCTCGGCGGCTCCACTATTTGCCGAAGCAATCAGGCGTATTTTCGAGGAAGTGTCTATTTCAACTCTGTTTCGCTAGAAGAAGGAGATTGTTTCAGAGGTATCCGTATGTTTTTCAGAAGAAGTGCTGAGCCCGTCCGGTGGATAGCCGTGTTTTTGGGAAATCCCGGTCTTAGGTACGAAAACACTCGCCACAACGCCGGTTTCATGGTGGCAGATGTATTGGCAAAAAAAGCCGAAGTGAAGATAATCCGCGCGAAGTTTAGCGCGTTCACGGCAATTGCTTCGATTGGCGGGAAGCGAGTCCTGCTCGTAAAACCTCAAACTTACATGAATTTGAGCGGAACCTCTGCTTCACAGGCTATGAAGTTTCATAGGGTTCCGCTTCAAAATGTTCTCGTCATTTCCGATGAGGTTTCACTCCCCCCCGGTAAGCTGCGTATTCGCAGACGCGGCTCGGCGGGCGGGCATAATGGGCTTCGCGATATAATTTCAAAGTGCGGCGGTGAGGATTTTCCGAGAATCAGGCTCGGTGTCGGCTCTCCTGTGCATGAAGGTTATGAGATGGCAGACTGGGTGCTTTCAAAGCTTACAGGGGAGGAGTCAAAGCTCCTATCAGGCGCAGTTCTTCGAGCTACCGAAGCAATAGAACTCACCATGTCTCAAGGACTCGACAGCGCAATGTCTATGTATAATTGACACTATCGAAAGGAGGAGTAATCCATGACGCCGATGATGCGGCAGTATCTGGGAATTAAAGAAAAAAACCCTGACAGTATTCTTTTTTTTCGTCTTGGAGATTTTTACGAAATGTTCGGCGAAGACGCAAAAACAGCTTCGCATGAGCTTGATATAGTTCTTACAACCCGAGATAAATCAGATAACCCTGACGAGCGTACTCCCATGTGCGGCGTTCCTTATCATAGTGCCGAATCATATATCGCAAAGCTCATATCAAAAGGCTATAAGGTTGCGATTTGTGAGCAACTGCAAGACCCGAGTGAAGCAAAAGGGATTGTCGAGCGCGATGTCGTCCGTGTGATAACCCCGGGAACGCTCATGGAATCCTCAATGCTTGATGAGAGTAAGTCAAATTATCTTTGCGCCGTTTATCTTGGCGATATGTCTGCCGCTTGCTTTTCAGATCTTTCAACAGGTGAAATATCTGTAACCGAGTTTACAAATGCTGATTTGCGAAGCATAGAAAACGAACTGGCTTCATTTTCTCCCACCGAGGCAATTTTAGGCGGAAACCCCGATATGATTAAGTCGCTTGAAAAACAGCTCAGTGCCCGATTTTCATGTCTTGTGGAGTGTGACGATAGCAGGTTTAGTGAATCAAACGCAAAAGCTGCGCTTGATTATTTTTCGAAGCCGGAGAAATGCACCGACACCTTGGCAAGCGAAGCATCAAAAAAACCGTCCCCTACAGAAGCCTCGCACATAGCCGTAGGGGCACTTTTTTCGTATCTCACCGACACGCAAAAAACTGATATATCTCACCTGAAATCATTGCGCTACAACAATGACTTTTCCTTCATGGAGATGGATATAAACACCATGCGTAACCTTGAACTTGTTGCATCGCTTAGGACAGGCGACAAGCGTGGCAGTTTGCTGGGCGTACTCGACCACACAAAAACACCTATGGGGCGTCGCCTTATCAGAGGCTTAATTTTACGCCCGCTCCTTCAAGTTGCACAGATTATGCGCCGTCAAAGCGCGGTTGACGAACTTTATCGAAGCACCGTCGCCCGTGGTGAGCTAATAGTAAGCCTTAAAAAAATCGGAGATATGGAGCGGCTCATCGGTAAAATCGTATTTGGAAATGCGGGCTGTCGTGATATGAAAGCACTTTCCGCATCTATTTCTGCATTGCCCGACCTTTTAGAGCTGCTTGAGCCGATGAAATCCGTCGCACTCAAAGAGTGCGCGAAATTAGACAGTCTCTCAGACATAGCAAAGCAAATAGACTTTATAATCCGTGACGACCCTCCGTTTTCTGTCAGAGAGGGCGGGTTTATAAGTGATGGAGTAGACCCTGAGCTTGACCGCTTACGCTCACTGCTGCATAATAGCTCCGAAGCTCTCACTGCGATTGAGGCAAAAGAGCGTGAGCGCACGGGCAAGAAACTGAAAATCGGCTATAACAAGGTTTTTGGCTATTATATCGAAATCTCGCGCGGGGTGTCGGAAGATGTACCCGACGATTACATCAGAAAACAAACGCTGACCAACTGCGAAAGATTTATCACAGAGGAACTAAAAACTCTTGAAACGGAGTTACTCACTGCAAAAGACAGCGTTTTTGCCCTTGAATACAAGCTGTTTGAAAAACTCCGCAGTGAAGTTGCTTCGGAGGTCGGACGTGTGCAGGACACGGCAAAAACCATCGCCGAACTTGATGTGTTTTGCTCTCTGGCGCATGTCGCTGTTACAAACAACTACTCGAAACCCGAAATTGACGCTTCCGGAGTTATTGATATAAAAGACGGCAGGCACCCTGTTGTTGAAGTCCTGCAACAAGGCTCTCTGTTTGTGCCAAACGACACATTTTTGGATAAAGGCAAAGCACGGACTTCCATAATCACAGGACCTAACATGGCAGGTAAATCAACATATATGCGCCAGACCGCGCTCATAGTGCTTATGGCTCAAATAGGCTCGTTTATCCCTGCAAGCTCTGCGCAAATCGGCATTGTTGACAGGGTTTTTACGCGAATAGGCGCGTCAGACGACTTAGCCGCAGGAATGTCAACATTTATGGTTGAAATGACCGAAGTTTCCGACATTTTATCCGCCGCAACGTCTGAGTCGCTCCTCATTTTAGACGAAATCGGACGCGGCACATCAACCTATGACGGAATGTCCGTTGCCCGCGCTGTTTTGGAGCATTGTGCAGACAAGAAAAAGCTCGGTGCAAAGACAATGTTCGCCACGCATTATCACGAGCTTACAATCCTCGAAGATGAAATTGACGGCGTAAAAAATTATAACATATCCGCAAAAAAACGCGGCGATGAAATTATTTTCTTACGAAAGATTATCCACGGCGGTGCGGACGACAGCTACGGTATTGAGGTGGCAAATCTCGCAGGTGTTCCCGACAGCGTTATCAAGCGAGCAAAAGAAGTCTTAAGAACGCTTGAAAACTCAGATGGAAACGGTAGAGGCACTCCCTCAAGAGGAAAGGATAACGCTACTTCGCAAGATGAACCTTCTTCACCGCAAATTTCCATGCTTGACATCGGTATAAACGAAGCGGCGGAAAAACTCCGCTCTACCGATTTAAATACGATAACACCGCTTGAAGCTCTCAGTTTGCTCTTTGAGATGAAGAAAATGCTGTAGGCGCCGGACGTATAAAGGAGCGATACCATGAAACTGGATTTTACAAAAATGCACGGCTCGGGAAATGATTATATTTTTGTTGACTGTTTTGATATAATGATAGATAATCCCGAGAAGTTGTCAATTAGTTTGTCGGATAGGCATTTCGGCATAGGCGGCGATGGACTTGTTATGATAATGCGCTCAGATAACGCCGATGCAAAAATGCGAATGTTCAACAACGACGGCAGTGAGGGTAAGATGTGCGGTAACGCCATACGGTGCGTTGCAAAATATCTTTATGATAACAACATTATCCCTAAACAACAAATCAGCATAGAAACCCTCAGCGGGATAAAAATGCTCTCTTTAACCATACAGGACGACATTGTCGTTCATGCCACGGTAGATATGGGTCACGCCATTTTAGAGCCTGAACTGATTCCCGTCCGAGTAGATGCATTACCTAAAGATTCAAAAAACCCATTAGGAGAACGCATTGTAGGTATGCCTTTTAACGTCGGCGGCGCGGAGTATGCGATAACTTGTGTTTCTATGGGAAACCCGCATGTCGTAATCTTTTGTGAAAATGTTGATGGTGTCCCGCTTTCAACTGTTGGCCCGCTGTTTGAAAATAATCTGCTGTTTCCCGATAGAGTCAACACAGAGTTTGTTGAGGTCTTGGGCAGAAATCGCCTGAAAATGCGCGTTTGGGAACGAGGCAGCGGAGAAACGCTCGCTTGCGGAACAGGTGCTTGCGCGGCAGCGGTCGCCGCTGTATTAAACGGTTTTTGCGATGAAGCAACCGACATAGCCGTTCTGCTTCCCGGCGGAGAGCTTACAATCAACTATAGTGGTGGCATTGTCCACATGACAGGCGATTGCGTAAAGGTATTTCACGGTACGGTTGAAGTAGGTAATGATAAATAGTTTATGAGCGATTAAAGGTTTACCGTAGTTGATGCATTCCTCTGCCGTCCCCAAAAAAGCTGACATGGAGCGAAAATAATGAAGATAGAAATTGATGATAATTTAATTGCGTATTTGGAGGACTTATCCGGTCTTGCGCTGATTGATGATGAGAAAACCCGTCTCAAAGGGGATTTGAAGGATATACTGGGTCATATGGCATCGCTCAGCGAACTGGAAACGGAAGGTGTGCCTGAGCGTAGCCACTTATTTGATAATGTTAATGTTTTTCGCGAAGATTCGGTAGAGCCTTCGTTTGACCGTGAGCTTATCTTAAAAAACGCACCAAACAGAAATGATGAAATGATTATTGCGCCAAAAACTTTGTATGATGGAGAGTGAAAGCTATGTCAAGCAGATATGAAAACCCGTTATGTAAAAGGTATGCGAGTGCGGAGATGCAGAATATTTTCTCTGCAGACACCAAGTTTTCCACCTGGCGCCGCCTTTGGGTCGCTCTTGCAGAGAGCCAAAGCGAGCTTGGGCTTAACATCAGCACTGAGCAAATAAATGAGATGAAAGCTCATATCTCCGATATAAACTATGAAGCGGCAGGCAGATATGAAGCTGAAACAAAGCACGATGTAATGGCGCATATATTAGCCTACGGTGAGCAATGCCCCGATGCTAAGCCCATACTGCACCTTGGCGCAACTTCGGCCTTTGTGGGCGACAATGCAGATATTATTATACAAAAATCCGCTTTGGCTCACATAAAAAAACTCCTGATAAACACCATTTCCGTGCTGAGTGCTTTTTCTGACAAGCATAAGGATATCCCCTGTCTTGCCTATACACATTTTCAGGCGGCACAACCCACTACTGTCGGCAAGCGGGCTACACTTTGGATACAGGATTTGCTTATGGATTTAGAGCAACTTGAGTTTACGGCAAATAACTTGAAGCTCCTCGGCTGCAAAGGAACAACGGGAACAGGAGCAAGCTTCCTCTCACTTTTTGACGGCGACCATGAGAAGGTGAAGGCGCTTGAAAACAAAATAGCTGTAAAAATGGGGTTTGATAAAGTATATTCCGTAAGCGGGCAAACCTATTCGCGTAAGGTTGATTATTTCATACTGTCCGTGCTTTCAGGGGTAGCGCAGAGCGCACATAAATTCTCAAACGATATTCGTCTGCTTTCTCATTTAAAAGAGGTTGATGAGCCGTTTGAAGATACTCAGGTCGGGTCGTCCGCAATGGCGTACAAACGAAATCCCATGAGAAGCGAGCGTATTGCCTCACTCGCCCGTTATATTATGGTAAGTGCCTTAAACCCCGCTCTGACGGCAGGCGCACAATGGTTTGAGCGGACTCTTGACGATTCGGCAAACAGGCGAATATCTATTCCGGAAGCATTTCTTGCCACAGATTCAATCCTGTCGCTGTTTATTAACATAGTAGAGGGGCTTACCGTCTACCCGCAAGTAATCAAAAAGCATTTAGATGAGGAACTGCCGTATATGGCGACCGAAAATATTTTGATGTACTGTGTAAAAAAAGGGGGCGACAGGCAAACTTTGCACGAGAGGATTCGTCTGCACTCAACCGAGGCCGCCAAGGAGATAAAAAGAGAGGGTAAAGACAACGATTTACTTGAAAAAATAGCATCAGACCCTGCATTTGGCATTACTGCCGATGAACTAAGCTCTTTTCTCGAAACAGAGAATTTTATCGGCAGGGCAAAAGAGCAGACCGAAGAGTTTTTATCAGAGGTCAATGACATTTTAAGCGCGAACAAAACCCTGTTGGGGGTAGACGTAAAAATCACCGTATAATTTTAAGGAGGGTTTCAATATGTTGACAGCAGTAGTTGGTATTAACTGGGGCGATGAAGGAAAAGGTCGTATGGTCGATTTGCTTTCTGAAAAATATGACGTGGTTTGCAGGTATCAGGGCGGTAACAATGCGGGGCATACCGTAGTCACGAACGACGGCAAATTCATACTTAATCTTCTTCCGTCAGGTATCCTGCACAAAGGCACAGTAAATGTCATGGGCGGTGGCATGGTTATTGATTTAGAGCATCTGGTCGGGGAAATTGCGGCGTTTCGGCAAAGGGGAATTGATATATCTCCCGACAATCTGAAAATCAGCGATAAGGCTTTCATTTGCCTACCCTATCATGTAACTGAGGACATCTTGGAGGAGGAGCGTCTCGGCGATAAGAAGTTCGGCTCGACAAGACGCGGCATTGCCCCCGCATATGGCGATAAGTATATGAAAAAAGGCATTCGCATGGGCGATTTGCGCGATTTAGCCACTGTGACGCAACGGCTGTGTGACATCGTGGAGTGGAAAAATGTCACAACAAAGGGATATGGTGATTTTCACACAAATTCCGATATAATCATGAAATGGCTGGATACTTTCGGCTCAGAGCTTCTCCCTTATATAACTGATGTCACGGAGTATCTGTCCGATTCAGTCAAAGAGGGGCGTAATATTCTGCTTGAAGCGCAACTCGGAGCTTTGCGCGATATTGACTACGGCATATACCCCTATACAACTTCCTCACAGACTTTGGCGGCATATGCACCTATCGGAGCGGGAATCCCCGCCGTTTCGGTCGGACACGTGCTTGGTGTTATGAAGGCATATTCAAGTTGCGTGGGAGAGGGTCCGTTTACTGCGGAAATGCCTGATTTAGATGCCTCTGCACTCCGTGAAGCGGGCGAGGAGTACGGAGCGGCGACAGGCAGACCGCGCAGAGTCGGCGGATTTGATGTTGTTGCAAGCCGATATGGGGTGCAAATGCAGGGCGCGAACGAACTCGCACTGACAAAACTTGATATTTTATCTTATTTTGATGAAATCCCCGTTTGCGTCGCATATGAAATTGATGGGCGCAAAACAGACCGTTTTCCATCAGGCGACGACCTTTTAATAGCAAAACCTGTTTATGAGTATTTTGAAGGCTTTAAGGTCGATATATCAGGGTGCAGAAAAGCTGAAGATTTGCCTGATGCGGCACTTCGCTATATTCGATATATTGAAAAAGCCGTAGATTGCCCGATAAAATACGTGTCGGTAGGTCCGAAACGTGACGACTATTTTGTCTTGTGATAAAATTTTCGAAAGG
>Ga0209755_10005112_pt1 | contig 15114 bp, 14 predicted proteins | sample TergutCo191P1_FD_187301 | JGI IMG/M metagenome (GOLD analysis project Ga0209755, IMG submission 187301) | Cornitermes sp. P1 segment gut microbial communities from Petit-Saut dam, French Guiana - Co191P1 (SPAdes) (version 2) | ecosystem: Host-associated > Arthropoda: Insects > Digestive system... | reverse complement strand
TGTCCCAAAGATTAAGCGCAAATCATGGGGCGAAGGTACAGGAGCAAAAACATTCTTTTCCGAACGCAATGAAAATATCCGAAAACAGTTTTCATTAGGTGAAAATGTTGAAAAACTGAGCGAGGAGTATTTCATTTCCGAAGATGCGGTGAAAAAAATCGTCTACAAAAAAGGAGAGATTGCAATGAAAGCAAATGAAATAGACTTTAGCCAGTATTTCTGGCAAAACGATTTGGTGCGGGTACGCCGTTCAAAGCCCGATGACTGGAAACATCATAAAAGTCCGGGTTATGACAGTAATGAGCGTTTTTTCTCTGACTATGCACAGGAATTGCCAACTGACGAGGACGCATGGAAAGAAGATTGGGAGAACTATGTCAAAGCAAACTGGAACAGTGATAGCCGTATTCTTCTAACCTTTGAAACCCATGACGGCAAATATGTGGGTGGCGGCAATCTTCACGGCATAAATGAGCGTAATGGTACGTTTGGCATGTTCGTTGGCGCAGATGAAGAACGCTATGCCATAGCCGGGGCGAAGCTAATGTTAAATTATGCCTTTAATGAACTTCGTCTTAACAACTGTCATACAGGCTTTATTGAAAACGACACCCTTTACCAACCTGTATTTGTAAAATTAGGCTTCAAATTGGAAGGTACAAGGCGACAACAGGTATTCCATAAAGGACAGTATTGGAACGAAAATCTTTATGGCTTGTTGGCAGAAGAATTTAATGCACAATAATAAATTTAACAGGCGGGAGCGATACATCGTTCTCGTCTGTTTGCCGTTGCTGTGTAAATTATTGCTGTATCGTTACATATAACCCATGCGCACTTATACAGTATCGACATATCGAAACTGTCGTGCGTCCTGTTGGGCATTAAAAAGACAGCGGGCTTCGCTCCTGTAAAGTTAAAACAATCATCCACAAGAGCAAAACCCACTATCTGAAAAATACCATACCCCCTTTCGCATTGCTTCTCAAAAACCAATGTTTTACCGCAAACAGGGTAGTTGAGTATATTTTAGTGTACTCCGTTTTTCAAAGTATCCTTCATATCACAAATGCTATGATAAGTGTGAAACATTTGCGGTAAATTTGACAAAGCTGCGTTGTTTGCATTCTAATCCAACCCGGTTGCTTGGCCGAGCAGCGGTTTACCGCGACCGGACCGATTTGTTCCGCCGCCATTGGCAGCATGGATTAAATTATGAAAAAGAGCAGACACAGTCAAGGGATTCTAAATGTCCTGTGATATACTCATCTCATAAGGAGGTGCGTAACAATGCACGCATGGGAAGCCATACAAAAAACGTTGGAAATAATTGAAAATCAAATTGGTGATGAACTGCCGGTTGACGAGTTGGCAAACGCCGCTGCGCTTTCGCCATTCTATTATCAGCGACTTTTTTCAAGACTGGTAAAAAAGCCTGTAAAGACATACATCAAACTGCGACGCTTGTCGAGGGCTTGCGAAGCACTAAAAGATACAGACAGTCGCATTCTTGATATTGCCGTTGAATGTGGTTTTGGTAGCCATGAAGTATTTACAAGAACATTTAAAGACGCATATGGCATGACACCAACCGAATATAGGGAGCGTGATGTTCGGCTTAATAATTTCCTAAAACCTGATTTGTTATTGGGTTATACTATGATAGACTTGGATGTTCCGCTTGTTAGTGACGGTTTGGTTTTGGAAATGGCGAGAAGAACACTTGATGCGTCTATTTCTTTCATGGGTATAAAAGGCTTTGTTTCCATTGCCGGGCAGTTTCCACACGGCAAGACAACAGGCATTAGTGAACCGGGTGAAATATGGCAACATTTTAACGAAACAGAGCATGAAATTCCTGCCAAGACCGCAGGGCGAAAGATAGGTGTCGCTTATCATGACACCGCGCCGGATGGTTGCTTTCCTTATTTTGTGGGTGCAGAAATTGAATCCGGTATAACCAGCGATAAATTTCAATCATGGACTTTACCCGCCGGAGAATATCTTGTTTGTAAATTTGAAGCGGAAAATTTTGACGAGTTGGTTTCTGTGGCTCTAAATAAAGCGTTCAGCTATATGCATGCATGGCAAAAGAAAAAAGGATTAACATTTGGCGACTTTGGTGCGGAAATTTATTATGATAATCAAAACAACTTAAATGATGAAAATGTTTCTTTTGCTTATATGGAGATTTGGGCATTGTGGCTAGAAGGGGAAAATAACAATGGATAAAAAATACTATGTACAAGTTATTGCCGAAAATTATCTGAAAAATGTAACAGCAGAATCACCCAATGTACATGATGACTTTCTACATGGTTTGAACAGGGATGACTTTACAGAAGGTTTTAATGCCTTACGGTTGTTGGTTCGCCAACTTTACAAAGACATCTCCGATAATCCGGCTGATTTTAATATGGTGCTTAAAGAAATTGAAGACATTAACGCAAAAAATACAGATTATACAAACAGCAATGCCAGTTTTTTGCGAATACCCAATCTTTTATTGATTATCGCTGCATCATCAAAACTTGAATCGGACGGTGTTTTAACCACTGATTGCAGCATGCTCTTGGCAAACGCAAAAAACCTTAAAGTGTCAGGATTGCCGTTATTGCTTGCTAAGTTGAGGGACTATGGATTTGAAGTAAGTGATTTTGGCAAAACCCCAAAAATCGGGAATACTTTGACGGTTGCATATATCAATAACCACTATCTCACTGCTGTATTAAAATCAATGACGGACGCACTGCTGAAACTGAACAAGGGGGATATTCGTAATCCTAAAAACAATGATTATTTTTATATGATGCATCCTGCGCTTGTAGAAAATGAAACAGTAAAAGTGCCTAAATTAACCGTGGATTCGATTTTCCATGTGCTCAACCCAATTCAGCATGAACACGCTGCCGTCCTACATAAAATGGTAAGTGAGGACGCAAAGCCCGGCATACGCATGGGCAGTTTGATGCGTAACGATTGGGCGTGCACATACACCAACAAGAAAAATAAAAAAGTGTTGATGAGCCTGCACGTCGAGCAAGACAAATTATCCGTGAAACTCAACCTTCAAAACATCAACAGTTATATTTCTATGATTGCGGATTTGCCGGAAAAACTTCAAAATATAATTCTCGATGGTGGGTGGGAATGCGGAAGATGCAACCTCCGTTGTTCGGGTGGCTTTTTATTTGAATTAGATGGAAAAGTGAAAAATAAATGTCATTGTGGATCATTTATATTTCCTGATTTTACTCAGGAAGATTTACCATTCTTGGGTAAATTGGTAAATGAAGAGTTGTCATTTGCTGTATAATTACAATTTTACATTCATTCTTAAAATCACGATAAGTCGGAATACAACATCCGGCTTATTTTTAAGTTGTTTTCAAATTTAAAACTCGCTTTATGTTTTCGAATGTTATTTCGATTCTCACACCATGCTCCTTTTATTTCGTGTTATAATTAATTTGCAAACAAAATTGGGCGTGAAATGTTGCGCTTTTTTATTTAGCTTAACCTATAATTGATTTTGGAAGGAGGGCGTGCTATGGACTGGCTGGCGCGAATGAATGCCACATTGGATTATATAGAGAATAACCTTTGTGGCGAGATTGATTATCGCGTGCTTGAAAAAGTGGCTTGTTGTTCTGCGCATACATTTTTCAAAATGTTTTCGTATGTTGCTGACATATCAGTTTCGGAATATGTAAGAAGAAGGCGGCTGACATTAGCCGCGTTAGAATTGCAAAGCAGTGATGTGAAGGTAGTTGATTTGGCTGTAAAATATGGCTATGAATCGCCTGTGTCCTTTGCTCGTGCATTTCAAGTTTTGCATGGCGCAACACCTACACAGGCAAAAAAAGCGGGATTCTCCTAAAAGCATACCCTCGCATTTCATTTCAAATTTCGATTGTAGGGAAGGAGCAAATGGATTATCGAATTGAGAAAAAAGACGCTTTTCAAGTGTTTGGCATTGAAGGGATTTTTAGAACTGATGAAAGCGGAAAGCACCCACGAACTCCCGCAGATTTGTGGGCTGACTGCCATGCAAGCGGTGCTATTACTAAGCTAGACGTAGATGCTGGCAAACCACCACCCTTTGTCGGTCAAAATTTAGACAATGTACACGCTATTTGCAGTTATAAAGATGTTTCTGTGGGTGAGTTTCCTTATATGATTTGTGCATTTAAGGGCGAGGATAGCAAAACTCTCGGCTATACCGTTTTAGATGTGCCATCACATACATGGGTTGTATTCCCATCCGGAAAGTTTGACTGGGATAATTTCGATACAGTTATTGAAACTTTGTACAAGAGATTTTTTGGCGAATGGCTACCAACATCACAATATGAACAAGTTGGCGGATTAGATTTAGAAATTTATGGCGGTGATGGCGAGTTTGGGTATTTTGAACTTTGGTTCGCTGTAAGAAAACTGGAGGAAACAGGCCTATGAACATGACAGAAAGAATGAACCATTTTAATATTCCAAGCGTTAGTGTAACATGCTTTGCTAATGGAAACATCAACTGGAGTAAGCATTTTGGAACACTTGAAAAAGGAACGAGCAAAACTGCTGACGATAATTCCATTTTTCATGCTTGCTCAATATCAAAGATGATTACAGCCATATGCGTATTGAGGTTGGCTCAATATGGAGAACTGGATTTGCATAAAGATGTGGATGAATACCTTAAATCATGGAAACTCCCTGATAGTGAATTTACCAAAATGAAAAAAATTACGCTTGCAAATTTGCTTGCGCACCAAGCGGGTTTGCGTGATAATGATGATATTTTCAGCCCTTGCAAAAGCGGTGATGACAGCCCGAGTCTTATCGATATTTTGAATAAGTCGGTTAATATACAATACGAACCTGAAACAGATTGTGAATATTCAGATGCAGGGTATTCTATTATCAGCCAAGTGCTTCTTGATGTTTTAGACGAAACCATACCGCAAGCGGTGAATTGGATAATTTTCAAACCACTTGGGCTAACTCGGACATTCTTTATGGAGCCAAACAAAAATGAATATGACGGTATTTCACCTGATGATTGTGCCGTAGGGCATGATAAACATAGAAATGTTGTGAAAGAAGTTCGCGCAGTTTACCCAAACATAGAAGGAGCGGGGCTGTGGACTACGACAACGGAGCTTGCAATCATCATTCTCGACCTTCTAAAATCTTACCAAGGAAACAGCGGTTTGGTATTAAACCAAAAAATGGCACAGCTTATGCTGACTCCATATGGCTGCACAGATGACGTAGGCTTGGGTATTTTTCTTGGCAAAGATAAAGATGGCAATCCATGTTTTATGTCACAAGGTTGGGGTGTTGGTATGCAGTGCAAACTCCGTGCCTACTATGAAGAACAAAGCGGTATAATTGTAATGACCAATTCAGACCCGGGTAGAGACCAAAACGAGTCGTTAATTGGCGAGGTAATTAAGTCTGTTTTCGATTCCGACGGGGCTAGTCCTCAAAGTCCCCAAATTATATAGTGGTATCCAAAAACATAGTAATGGTGATGTTTTAATATCGCTAATAATAGAGTGTTTGTGAGGAAAGATTATTATGCACGGTAAATGCATCGATCCGCTAAATATAACAATCCTCATAAACAATTAAATAAAATTGAACCAGTCATAGGACAAAATAACTCACTTTGTACCCAATGCCATTAAATTAAGAAAATGTCTCTTTTCGCCGGCTTAGCATCGGTACATGTGTGTTCATTAATGTACTTTTTTGCGAAAATCCCTTTCATTTCAAAACGATTAGTGCATGGGATTTTCACGTCGGGCGCACAAGGATGGCAAAGCCATCCAAGAAAGAATCGCTGCGCACATAGTACGGTTTGTTCTATTCATTGGCTATAACATCAATGCATTGTTCACATTCACACACGCAATCTTCAGTATGTACATCCGGTTCACAAAGACATGACTTTGTGTTTATGGGTTCAAACAACCCAAGCGGAACGTCGGTATCGTCAAATGCGACATAAACATAGTTATTATCTGGTACCGACACGGGCGTCATGCCAATAAATTGGAAGACCACTGCCATCAAAATAGATACTGCAATGAGCCCCGTTATCGTCATGACTTTGCGGGTGGTGATTTGCTTTTTGATGGCCTGCTTTTTCACGAATATTAGTGATTCTGCGGCGATTTTTTGTGTATCATTATGTATTTGTTGCCAATTATGTCCCCATTTAGTTTTGAAGGTGTATTGGTTGTTAGGCGATGGTTCAATCCATGCGAAGCCTTCACCCAAAATGCTTATTTTGTTGCAGATATAAATGATACTCTTTTTTATGTCTGCATGTGTGGTTGATATGTTTGATTGCGTTAAATGATGGTTGATGTCTTCAATAGAAAATGAAGTGTTTTCATGCAAGACGAGCAGTACAAGGATCTCGTATTCAAGTGCATTCACATCGAAAGATGTACCCATGGCGGTCGTTATTTGTTTTGTCGTCCCGTTTATGTTGATGGGACCTGCAAAAATGTTTTTCTGTACGGCTACTTTCTTTTCCATGTTCATTTTTGCCACCTCCATACAGCTTTCTACGTTTTTATTATACGCCATTAGTGATCAAATTTTGTAAAAGGTTTCGTATTATTAATATTGTAAAGGTGTATAATGATTTCCATTTATAAAAATCGTCTGAGGATCATACCAAAAGCAAATAAAATAACAAACAATACACTGAAAATTTTGGCATAGCCTGGTTTTAAGAGGGGTAAAAATTCAAAATGAAATTTTTTGATGCTTTTATATTTTTTACTTTTTTCAAGGAATTTTGTATAACGCTTCATATATTTTGCATCTACACTTTCCATGAATGCGTGTAGATTTTTCACATCAGCCGTCACATCGCCGTTTAATATCGCATGTTCAAAATTTGTAAGTTTAATTAAATTGCTGTCGTCGATAAGTATGTTGTCCGCCAGCGGTATATTGTACACGATGGGTGGCTCCTGTGTGTGTAAAAATTCCAGTGCATCACAAATTTCAATGATGATGTCTTGAAATTGTTTTTCACTGATGCCGACGGAAAGTTTTGCCGAAAGCGGAACACCCTGAAAATCTTCGATGTCTATGCTGTATACGCCTAAGGTATGCTCTTGTATGCGTTTGATCCGTACAATGTTTTGGTGTTGGTTTTCAAGTAGTTTTTGATACACCAATTGGTTAAGATCTTCTTTATATTTGTTTACAACAATCGTATGTACAGGAAAAACATCGGTATCATCTTCCGGTAAAAATTCACTTTCATCCAGTCCTTGTAATTTGACCGCATCAGGTCCAAATGTGATGGCAGGGAAGCTGTTGGGGATGAATCTGCTTGCCGGATACCAGGATTGGCCGGCGCCGCACTTCGGACATTTTTTACCCATGGAGAGTGCATCATCGTATATTTCAGGAAAGAATGGAAATTTTTCAATGATGATATTGGGATGCGCTTTCATATCCGTCATCATTTTTTTTATCATATCCAGTCTTTGTATTGCTTTATCCTGCGCTTTATCCAGTGCCGTGATGTCAAGGTCAAGATTTAATTGAAATTTGTTGCCGCCTTGATGGGTGTGTGATGCATATTGTTTGAGTGTATACGTAAAATTATCGGTGGTATGTTTGCATTTTTCGCAAGTGTACCGGTAGGTGAGTTCACAGGTTGCTTCATACACCATTTGTGCAGATTTTGCCATAAAAAGCGCTCCTCAGTCGTTAAATGTATTGAAAATATTCAAAAAGCCATTCGTGTATTGTTGTTGCTTGTCATGGAAAATCCACATTGCTTCGGCATCATGTTTTTGTGCCAAAGCCATGCCATCTTCAAAGGGAAGAATAAACAATGCTGTTGAAAGTGCATCTGCCATCCATGAATGTTCATGGATCACGGTGACTTGCAAGAATGTGTTTGCGGGTGCTCCGGAAGCCGGATTAATGATGTGTCCAAAATCAATGCCGTCAATGGTTAAAAAACGTTCGCTGTTTCCGCTAACGGACACGGATTTATTACGTACTTGAACCGATCCGATGATGTCGTGGGCTGTATTTATATCCGGGTTTCTGATGCCGACATTCCAGTGTGTTCTGCCCGGCGGTGGATTGTGTGTGACCACATGACCGCCCACGCTGAGCAGCACCGCATCCAGTCCTGCATCAATGGCGGATTGCAGTGCCAGTGCGGCTGCAAACCCTTTCGCGATGGAGCCAACATCCAACATCATGCCTTCTTCTGAAAGAAATACCATGTTGTTTTCAAGCACAATGTTGTTGATGTTTGCGTGTCTTAATGCTTGCTGTATTTCATCCGGTGTGGGCATGGTTTCTGCATGTTTCCATAATGCAATCAGATGTCCCAATGTAATGTCCATCGTACCGTATGTTATATCATATGCTTCTTTGGATAATGCCAATAGTTCTGTTATTAACGGATCCACGGGGATGGGCATAATGCCCGCATACCGGTTAATCAAATATAAGTTATTAATGTCATCATGTGCTTGATGAATGTCGAACAATTTGTGTAGTTCTTCCAACTTGTCAAAAACATGCTGCGCTTGTTTATTAAATACCGCTTGATTTTCTGCATAACCAACAATATGCACCCATGTATCAAAGACACCGATATGATGCGCATCATATCGGCGTAATGTATGCTGGCATGATGAGAGTATCAGTGCTGAAAAAATTAATAAAATAACAATTTTAGCGCGCATAAGCCAACACAATCAAACGCGCATCTAAGTCCGTGTTTGAAGAACAGGTTGAAAGTACAAGAAAACGGTTTGCATCCGCCGGTGCACTGTTAAAATGTCGCCGGATGGCGGTTTCATCATGAAAATCCAGTTGATAAACGGCATCCCATGCATCTGTCCAGCGCACGGCAAAAATCGTAAATTCGATTTTTTCTCCATCACGATTAAAAATAACCAACGATGTATGGCTGTTCATATATCCGCGTGTGCCGAAACCCATAACATCCGCAAACATCGTGCCGTCACGGTTGTTGTGTCCATAAAGAATAATGAGCGGTGATTCAAAAGCATCCGGAACACGATAATCCATAAAAATGCTTCCGGCTTGGCTTTGTCTTCTTGAAAATGTTCGGTGCAGATAATAATCATTGTCATCTGTTTGAACCACAGGGTATGAAATGCGGGTGCCTTCAATGTGAATCCAGCCTACAAAATCATTGTTTAAGCGAATGAGTTCATTGACATCATCCGTGCTGACAGAAAAAGGCGGAGAAGGTGTCGCCACCGGGGTTTGTATGGTTTCATCCTGTTCGGATGTTTGATTATTATCATTATTATTTACTTCACTGTTATTGTTATTATTGTCGTAATGGTAATAACCTTGTGTTGCCGATGGGGTGTTTGTTGGTGTGGGTGTTTCGCGTGTGATGTTGATGATGCTGCGCAGCGAATTGTATTCATTGCGCGACAACCGGTCATCCCGTAAATCACTGATGAGCCGGAATGCAGCAAAAGATGCAATGCCAAAACCCAGAATAAACAAGATGACTAATAAACCATTTGATTTAAAAAAATGCTGTTTGAAAAAAGAATTTTTATTTTTCATATGTACGACCTCTTGGAAAATTTTTCTATTGTATTATAACAATAATCTTAAAAGCTGTCCAATCGGAAGTGAATGCTTTAACTGGAAAATATTGTCTCAACATATTTAACAATGAAATGTATATTTTCTATGCGTGTTCATGCAAAATTGACAAAATCAAGTTTAATATTTTTCTTGTTTATGTTATAGTATTGTTTGTATTACGAATACATGACTTAGTTAAAAAACACGAGGTGATTCATGTGAAACATTTACATGATTTGTTCGACGCAGTAAAGAAACGCGACAAATCAACCGTCGCTGTTGCGTGTGCGGATGATGTCCATGTCCTTGAAGCGGTGGGTGGCGCAAAAAGTTTTGCGCAATTCATCCTTGTCGGGGACGCATCAAAAATTAATGCTGTTGCAACGACCGCACAAGTGGATATTCAAGGGATACAAATTATTCATGAACCGGATGCAGCAAAAGCTTGTGCCGCTGCGGTATCCTTGGTCGCCGGTGGTGATGCGCAAGCACTCATGAAAGGCTTGGTAGACACCGGTGTGATATTAAAAGCCGTACTCAACAAAGAAGCCGGGATGCGTACGGAGAATATGCTCAGTCATCTGGCCGTATTTGAACTGCCGACTTATCACAAGTTATTTTTTGTAACGGATGCCGCAATGAATATTGCGCCGGATTTTGACGGACTGAAATGTATTATTCATAATGCAGTTGCTGCTGTGAATGCGCTGGGTATTAAAACCCCTAAAGTTGCACTTTTGGCCGCAAAAGAAAAATCAGACCCGAAAATGCCCGTAACCATAGAATACGACAAGCTGGTTGCAATGCATAAGGACGGCGGCATCATCAACTGTATTCTTGATGGCCCTCTGGCACTTGATAATGCGGTGTCTTCAGAATCTGCGCAAATTAAAGGCATCGTTTCAGATGTTGCCGGTGATGCTGACATTCTCATTTGCCCTGACATTGAGGCCGGAAATATTTTATATAAATCCTTGGCATTTCTTGCAAGTGGTAAAAACGGTGGTGTTCTGCTGGGTGCAAAACGCCCGATTATTCTAACCTCCCGTGCGGACTCATCGGAAAGTAAGTTGATTTCCATTGCGCTCGGACTATTATCATAAAGGAGCTATTTGATTGAAATTATTAATTATAAACCCAGGTTCAACCAGCACAAAGATGGCTGTCTATGAAAATGAAACACCCCTCATTGATATTTCATTATCACATGATCTTGATGCATTGTCACAATTTGACAAATTGACCGATCAGTATGATTTTAGAAAATCAAATATTTTGGATGCACTGAAAGAAAACAACATCTCTGTTGAAGAACTGGATGCGGTGGTTGGACGCGGCGGATTGGTGAAATCCATCGAGGGCGGCACGTATGTCGTGAACGATGCATTGATGCGTGATTTGCGCGCCGGTGTTCAAGGTGAACATGCATCGAATCTTGGCGGGCTCATCGCCCACGAAATTGCCTCAAGCATTAATAAACCCGCATATATTGTGGATCCTGTTGTTGTTGATGAACTGGATGAAATTTCACGCATCTCCGGACATCCATGGATTACACGCCGTTCCATTTTTCATGCGCTGAATCAAAAAGCCATTGCACGTGCTTACGGACGCGAAGTTAATAAAAAATATATCGATATTACGGTGATTGTTGTTCATATGGGTGGCGGAATTTCCGTGGGTATTCACCATAAGGGACGTGTTATTGATGTTAACAATGCGCTGGATGGGGAAGGGCCATTTTCACCGGAACGCAGTGGCGGTTTGCCTGTGGGTGACTTGGCACGTTTGTGTTTTAACGGACGGACACCACTTGAAATTAAAAAAGCAATCACCGGCAATGGTGGGTTGGTTGCATATTACGGCACCAATGATTGTAAAGCACTGACAGAACAATCAGTGGATAATCCTGAAATAAAAACGGTTATTGACGCCATGATTTATCAAATTTCAAAAGAAATCGCAGGGCTTTCGGCTGCGGTAAACGGCAATGTTGATGCCATTCTTTTAACCGGCGGCTTGGCATTTGGCAAAGACATCACAGATGCCATCACAAAGCGTGTGGGCTTTATTGCACCGGTAAAAGTATATCCCGGCGGACATGAACATTTGGCATTGGCGCAAGGTGCGCTGCGTGTACTAAATGGTGAAGAGGATGCAAAGATTTACATTTAATCATTATGACTGGAAACAAAGCAACAACAATATAAATGGCTAAATCAGCCATCATTCAAGGAGGTCCTTTATGGATAAGTTTGGTTACATGGAAAAATTCGGTTATGAGCAATTGTGTTTTTTCCATGACAAATTCACAGGTCTTAAAGCAATTACATGTATTCACAATACCGTGCTTGGACCCTCATTGGGCGGCACCAGAATTTGGAATTATACGAATGAAGAGGAAGCTGTTGAAGATGTGTTAAGACTCGCACGTGGTATGACGTATAAATCATCATTAGCCGGTCTTGCGCTGGGTGGCGGTAAAACAGTTATTATCGGCGATCCTGCAGAAATCCGTAAGGATCCTGTGCGCCGTGAAGCATTTTGGCGTGCATTTGGCCGTTATATTGAAGGCCTTAACGGAAGGTATATCACAGCGGAAGATGTCGGAACATCCACACAGGATATGGTTTATGTAAACATGGAAACCCGTAATGTCGTTGGATTGCCCGGACGTTCCGGTGATCCTTCTCCATATACCGCGCTGGGTTCTTTCAAATCCATGCTTGCTTGTTGTAAATTTGTTTATGGTGAAGCGTCTGTAAAAGATAAAATCGTGGCGGTACAAGGACTTGGCAACACCGGTTACCATATTTGCAAACTACTGCATGAAGCCGGCGCGAAATTGATTGTTACCGACATCAAACAAGACAATATTGATCGCGTGGTGAATGAATTTGGTGCAACTGTGGTTGCTGCAGATGATATTTATGGCGTTGTATGTGACATTTATTGTCCTTGTGCACTGGGTGCAACCGTGAATGACAGTACGATTCCGCAATTTAAATGCAAAATTGTTTGCGGCACCGCCAACAATGTCTTAAAAGATCCTCCGGTACACGGTAAAGCACTTCAAGATTTGGACATTACTTATGCACCGGACTATCTTGCAAATGCCGGCGGGGTTATTAATGTTTCTTATGAACATGCAGAAGGTGGCTACAATGAAGAAGCCTCACTGCGTGACATCGACCGCATTTATGGCAGAATGCTGGATATTCTTACCATTTCTAAAGAAACCGGCAAACTCACTTACGAGACTGCGGACAGAATGGCGGAAGAACGCATTGAAGCCGTACGCAACATTCGCAGCATCATGACATCAAATAAATAACCATGTTTTTAGCATGGATTAAAATATAATTTATGAAATGGAGTTTGTGAGAACGATATGGCGAACTTGGTTACTATAAATGAAGCTTTGTGTAAGGGGTGCAGTCTTTGTGTTGATGTATGCCCTAAAAAAATCATGGAGCTGGATAAATCAAAGGTTAACGCAAAGGGTTATAATCCGGTTGTCGTAACCGACATGGGTGCATGTACCGCATGTGCTATGTGTGGACGTTTATGTCCTGATTCTGTTATAAGAGTGGAGCGTGATGTGTAATGAAAGTGCTGATGAAAGGCAATGAAGCTGTTTCTGAAGCTGCCATCCAAGCAGGATGCAAGGCATTTTATGGCTATCCCATCACACCGCAGAATGAAATTCCCGAATATTTTTCCAAACATATGGAAAAATCCGGCGGGGTGTTTGTTCAAGCGGAATCAGAGGTTGCTGCAATCAACATGGTGTACGGTGCATCTGCAACCGGAGTACGCGTAATGACAACATCATCATCACCCGGTATGGCACTTAAACAAGAGGGTATCTCTTATATGTGCGGTGCCAATTTGCCATGTGTTATCATCAATGTTGCGCGTTGCGGCCCCGGACTCGGCGGGATTCTTCCCGGACAAGCCGATTATTTTCAGGCCACACGCGGCGGCGGAAATGGAGACTATTACACACCTGTATTGGCACCGAATACGGTGCAAGAAGCATGGGATATGGTGTTTCAAGCCTTTAACATGGCAGAAAAATATCGGACACCGGTGATGATACTCATGGAAGGCATGCTCGGTCAAATGATGGAGCCGCTTGAGATGCGTAAAATTGATGCGGTTGACTGGGATCGTTCATGGTGTATCACCGGCGATTCGGACAAGCGACCGCGCAACACCATCACGTCTTTGTCGTTATATGGTGAAGTATTGGAGCAAATGAATTTAGACCGTTTTAAAACATATGAAGAAATCATTAAAAATGAAACGACCGTAGAAAATCTTGTTAAAGATGGTGACAAGGTTGCCATTGTTGCTTATGGTGCTCCGTCACGCATTGTGCGTAACGCGGTGGAAGAGCTTGCCGCAGAGGGCATCAATGCAGGACTCATACGTCCTGTTACCCTTTGGCCGTTCCCGTATGATGTCTTCCAAAACTTGCCGGATTCTGTTGAACACATCTTGGTTGCAGAATTGTCAATGGGGCAGATGATTGAAGATGTAAAACTGGGTGTTAATGGCAAATATCCCGTACATTTTTATGGGCGCACCGGCGGTGTGATTTTTGAACCGTCTGAAATTGTTGCCAAAGTAAGAGAAATTGTAAAGGGGGCGAAATAAGTGGGTAAAGTAGTATATGAAAAATCTAAAGGACTTACAGACACACCGCTTACGTATTGTCCCGGCTGCTCACATGGTATTATTCACAAATTGGTTGCGGAGTCTTTGTGTGAGCTGAATATTTTAGATCATACCATTGCAATTGCACCGGTTGGGTGTTCTGTGTTGGCATACGAGTTTTTTAATTGTGACGGCATTCAAGCAGCGCATGGCCGTGCGCCGGCGGTTGCAACGGGCATCAAGCGAGCACTGCCCGATAAAATTGTGTTCACTTATCAAGGCGATGGTGATTTGGCGTCAATTGGTACGGCAGAAATTATTCATGCCGCGCACCGAGAAGAAAATATTACCGTTATTTTCGTAAACAATGCAATTTATGGAATGACCGGTGGTCAGATGGCACCCACCACGCTTATTGGTCAAAAAACATCTACGTCACCCTATGGACGTGAAGAAAAAACCACAGGTTTACCCATCCTTGTGTCAGAGATGATGAGTCAAATACCCGGTTCTGCGTATATTGAGCGTGTGTCTGTGCATGATGTGCCCAATATTTTAAAAGCAAAAAAAGCCATTAAAAAAGCATTTGAATATCAAGTAGAGGGCAAGGGTTTTTCAATGATTGAAATCCTCGCATCATGCCCCATCGGTTGGAATTTACCGGCAACCGCAGCGAATACATTCATTAAAGAAAATTTGATGCCATATTATCCGCTTGGGTTATATTGTGATCGTCCTGCCGGGTTAAAACCAAATGGAGGTGCATTATAATGGCGATGACAAAAATTGTATTTTCCGGATATGGCGGTCAAGGCGTATTGG
>Ga0209755_10005111_pt1 | contig 15116 bp, 16 predicted proteins | sample TergutCo191P1_FD_187301 | JGI IMG/M metagenome (GOLD analysis project Ga0209755, IMG submission 187301) | Cornitermes sp. P1 segment gut microbial communities from Petit-Saut dam, French Guiana - Co191P1 (SPAdes) (version 2) | ecosystem: Host-associated > Arthropoda: Insects > Digestive system... | reverse complement strand
CATTATTTTTATGCAGCACATGTTAGACATAATTAAAAGGTACTGTCAAACAAATAACAGTTGTTATTACTGATAGTCTACTGTTTTGTTTTACGTCTGTCAACACAGTAGGATGTCCTCTCCCAAACGCAGGGAATAACTTCGGTATCATCATTCTTCTTGTCATTTCACATATAATCATTGTAATACCTGCAACATCATACCAGCACAACAATAAGCATATTCTTACCATCTGTGGTGAAGAACCTTGACTTCTGCTGCCTTGTGGAGGTGTAGGCGAATGAAGTGCATCTTCTAAAGAGTTCAAATTTGTAATACATTCCTGTATTGCAGTCTCAAGTTCATACAAGTAAGCATCCCTAGATGTCAGCTTTGTAAGAGGGGGGAGTGTGTCCACCTGCACTGCCGAGTCCTGCTCAAACCTCAGTGTCTCAACCTGGACACTTTCATCCACCTCATCCACTGTCCTTTCTTCCAACTCCTGTTTATAAATTGAAAGAGAACAATTCAACAAATATTTAAAAGGACTCAGGAATATAGTCTGAATTTGTACTGTCAATAAATACTTCTGTATCGGAACAACATACGAACAGAGTAAGTGTGCCACAAAAGGTCTGTACATAAACATCAATTAATATTTTCCTACAACTCGTAGACAGATGTGAGATAAGTACCCAAATTGAAAATTGTCATCCATGTGTATTATTTGAACATTTGGAAATCACTGCCATTCTGTGTTCTTTACTACAACACATGCAAAACTTGTACTGATAAAATGCCCCAGTTGCCGTGTCAAGCCAGTATTGTGAATTTATCAATGCCCCAACTTCCAAAAAATCTCTAACCTCAGTAACGGGCTTCAGAGCTACATAATTCAAAAGACAAAATATATACAATTTATATCATCTAATTGAATAATCTTTATTTTAATATTAACAAAATGAAAAATTGAACACCTGAGGAAATCAACAATCTTTACACATTCTTCTGTTAAACTGATAAGGATTATGAACCTATCAAACAAGACTACACAGCTCTGATTCACCATATTACCACATCACTTACTACTGATAATTCACACATATATTTACAGTACACCAACGATACAGAACTTTTAAATGTTTTTGCTAAGTCTGTCCATTATAACATGTACAGAGCACAATGAATGCAGTATACAACAGTGACAACCAACCTTCTTCTGAATTTCATCTTGACATTCAGTCTTTAAGACTGTAATCTGAGCCATGATGTCTTTCCACAACAACTGATATTCATCAATCATTTCTTGGACAGCTGGCAATTTGTCAGGTCTACTTATTTTCATCACCTCTAGCCCAAGTTCATCAGCATTCCTCAGAAGATCACTCTTTGCTTCCAGCTCAGACTCCAGTTGCTATAAAATAATATTTATACATTCACAAACTTTATAAAAATTGAAGTATTTTTACAATATGAGAGACCAGTAACCTGTACAGAATATTACAATTGAAACCAACAAATGCACACTATTTAATTACAATCACCATAATATTACAAGCATGTTTCGGGCCTCAATGGCCTGAAACACGTAGGTGCTTGTGTGTAGTAATATTATTGTGATTTTAATAAAATTATGTGCATTTGTTGGTTCAAATTGTAATAAATGAATTATAATGCATGGAATGGAGAATGTGGAACTGTACAGAATAACAAAACATGCTAAAATTTTGATCCTCATGGCAGAATCCTTGTTCACAAAAATTGCAGGTATACATATACCAAGCAACTTCCTGTTGCTTACAATGACAAAAGCTTTATGTAATTTACATCAACCACCTTTTCCTTCTCTATTATATACTATGTGCACTTTGTTTTACACAGCCTACTTTACTCCCTCTGCAACATTAAATTAACCTCACTTTTCAAGAATTTCATATATTCTTACCAAATATATTTTCAAAACACACCTAAATTCATAGGATTCCAGCACCTTAAAATATATGCAGCTGTACAGAAATATACAGAGATGCATTTATATTACATCTATCTGAATGCAAGATGACCCTAATGTAAGATGACCCCCCTCCCTCCCAATTAAAATGTCTGCTAAGTAAAAGTATTTTACTATAAATGTCACACACTTAATACACAAAGCATGTTAGTTTATATCTGCCTTTACCAATCAGTGTCACTGTCTCCAACTTCACAGTCAGTGCTATAATCCTCATGACACTCACTCCCAACATTCCTAACATTCCCCTTCATTGTCATTCCACTACACATCATCAGCCTCATACACTGCACTGTATAAAAAGCACTTCTTGAAACCCTTTAAAATAGGTTCTGGTGACGTGCTGCCCTGCTGTTATGATCCACACTAACTAATTACATTTCTATTTCTTGGTTCAAAAACTTACTTGAACCTATAAAGACTTCACAGTTTTCTTGGTGTTAAACGGTTTTAAATACAAGTTTTGCAGATTTCTGGGTTGTGTCTGCGGTCTGATCAGTCTGAGTTCATGCCTCCTTTTATGGTTTTTAGTTTGGGGAATGGTCCAGGTTTCACTGTTAATTTTTGTAGTTAATTTTTAATTTCTCAACAGCCACTGTCCTGTTACTATTCCTTGACTAGATTATGTTCTCAGGTGCTTATCCTAACAAGTTTACTGTTTCTATGGTCATCAGTGACTAAGAATAGCTCAACCTATGGGAGCCACCAGGTTAGGTGCTTCTTTGCCTGAAGTCAGAAACAAAGATGGCTTCCGACAAGTTGTGTTTCTTTATAAAATCAGGTAATGGAAATAGCCCAAAACAAGTAGAGTCAGTCAGTTAACTTCAGTCATGCTGTGTCCTCTCTTGTGTGATCTGCTGATGTGGGCCTTGGTTTGGCTCCACATGGTCTGGCTCAGGACGATCTGGTTTGGTGCTTCATATACAAATTTCAGATGCCTTCACATACTTAACTACCTAATTTAAGGGAATGCCTAGTATTGCATTCAAATAAATAGAGTATATGGTTTGTCCTACACACAGTTTATCAGATTTACACCCAGCCCTTGTTTCATGCCACAGTTGTATTCCAAAAACATGAGGATAAATCACAAAGGTGTAAATCAAAAATTATATTCCCATCCGAAATACATGGTAAGCATAACAGAATGCAGCCAGCCAAAAGGCATTAAACCAAAAATGAAAGAGGCAAATTAGTAAGTGGTGTAATTGGCAAGGGGTGTTAAAGAAAAAAGGCGTAAAACAAACAGGTGTAAACATGGGCTGGTGTATTCCAAATCTTAAACCTCTCTGCATTACAAATAGTGCATCACAGAATGCCCTGTACATTTATATGTTTCTTAAAAAAATCTCACAGCAACACTGTAGATGTCAGGGTACCCTTTGAAGCACAACATGTTGTAAGATATACTTCCAAGCCATATTGTAAGAAAGTAACACAGCTGTACAGGCTTCACCTGTTTTGTGTGATTAACATTTCAAACACACAGTAGGTAAACTCATTACTGATCAATACAACAAAAACAGAGACAAAGTAGTCTCAAAGGTACAATGTAAATTACAGACACACGCAACAAACAATTCTTACACAAATATTCAGAGAAGTATGTTCGAAAGCTCAATGAAATCAGAACACACTTTCTCTGCTGTCCATTGGAACACGTCCTTCCAACTGCTAAGTTCTGAAATTTATTCACAGATTCCTTGCAGTAAACTTAACAACCGCAAGGCAGTGTAAAAAAATGCAAAGACATAAAAAGTGTGTTTCCTTACTTTCTGTACCTTTTACCTAGAACACTTTGTGCTCTGGTCACATGCAGCAAGTTACACTGCAGCTGCTCACAAACCTTCATATTAAGTAAAACAGTTGTAAAAACTACGTTAAATAAAGCAGCTGTAAAAACTCTTCCACATAAATAACACCAACTCACTTTCTGTGTAAAATTCTCCTGTATCAAATGATAATACCTTCAGCAGTTCCGAGTTTTTATACATGGGTAGATACATTGGCAGTTACAGGCATTCTGGGGTGATGTAAACTGCCTACTAAACATACCAGAGAGTTCAGAAGCATACCTGTATCTGCTGTAATCGATTCCTAGGCATAACAAGTTCCTCAGGAGTGGCTAACTGCTGGGTATGTGTCAGCCGGGCGTTTACTTCGATCAAACTCACAAGTGCTGCCTCATGAGCCATCGCAAAATCATGATATACCCGCAAATCGTCACGAAGTCGTTCAATGATACCAACGGCAGTTGGGATCAGCTGGTGCCAACGAAGCAATGTTGACCGGACAACAGATGTCAACTGTTGCAGATTCTCCATTTCTAGTCCACTATCCTTTATAAGTTTTGTGTAACTCCGGTCCAGTATTCGGAGTGCAGGATCATGAGATTCTATATCTCTGATTGTGACCTATGAACAAGAATGAAGTGTAAAGCCCTAAACAAACCATCTTTAGGCATGTATCATGTTAATTCCACACAGACACAGGTCAGAAAATATGAAGAATGTTCTACCAAAAAAATGAGATCACATAACACCACCATACATTTTAATTTTTCATCCAAACCTCAGAACCGATGCTCTATTCTTTTAATCCACTCCCATCAGAAATACAAAAGAATATAAAAATTCTTCTGAGAGCAACAGTAATTACTCTTATTTTGGATATTACGTTAGCATATTTTAAGATACTTAAAACTATTCATGCCATTAATATAATTTTATGTTTGAGCCTTCTGCTGACACAACACTTTTGTCATCTCCCATAGCTCTCCTAGTCAGAATAAGAAAATACATATTCATAGTCTTAAAACAAACATTATTCACATCAAACTAGACTGTGTCCAGCACAACTTGTCCTCTGGTATTAACTCACTTTGCTGCTAGGTCTGCAGGCTAGTATGGTTATCTTTTACAACCACGTCAACAGAACGTATGTTCCTAAAAGACTTATTTTGAATGAAAATGGGCTCCAGTCAATAATGAGTCACAAACAGACCTCAACTAGGAAGCTTACCACATGATCACAATCTCAGTGCTATCAGAATTAATGTGGCCTGGATTTAAGCCATATGACAGAAAAACAATCCAATGGTGCCAAAAAATTGTAAATTCTCACCTCAACTCTTGATATAAGATCCTGAATTTCATCTTGTGACATCTGTCCTCTCCTGCTGTCCACGTCCTTCAAAATTTGTTCTTGTGATTCTAACCATTGTTGCTGTTCTTGACTAAGTCTCATAACCTCTTCCAGAAGTGTCCAAACAGTAAGGATTCGACTTTTCATATCTCCTGAAAGTCCACACACATTCTTCCACCTACAACATTGCCAGAGGTTGCACAAATGTATCGATGTAAGTTATGTTTATTAACCACCAACAAAATATACTTACTAGGTGCAAGCAAGTACATCCTGCATTCCCAAACATGTTTTGGTTCTGAATGAACCATCATCAGGGAGATTACAAGAACTATACTTGATATATTTCAGTGATGTAGTGTGCACCATGCATGCATGCATGGTAACGCACATGCGTGTGTGCGCTCACACACACACAGAGTTGAAACATCAAAACTGAACACTATTTGTAGTCATGGTGCAGCGTAGGCAGCAAACAGTTAAAAATATCTATCTACATACAGATTACAACTGTGTAAACTGGTTGGCATTTTGCATTCAAACACCTAAACTGTTTAAATTACTCTTGTCATGGATTTCTTTATAATGTATAGACAATTTGGGCCCATGCCCTCAAAAAGGTTCACCAGCCCTGTTCTAGTGCAAAGACAAGTTGTCCAATCCTGGAGATAAAATTAAATTGAAACAATCTTATGAAAAATATTATACTGCACGTACAATGTATCTGTGATGTGTGAAGTGGCAGAGAGATACAGATAAAGCAAACACATGGTACTGATATTTTGATATTGTTCATTCCACGCAATATAATCAGCTCCTCATTGTGCAAACTGTTGGTTTTTAATAATAAGAAACAGTGTATTGGTCTTGGGACAAGCAAGCTACTGACAGTCTACATTATGATTCACACACGTTTGTTGCGTTTGCATGTCTTATATGATTTCATTTTACAAACGATACGGACCATTTTTGATTACCGTGTTGGAACAATTAAAAATTTATGTAAGAAAACAAATTTACGAAAAGAATTTAGGGCAAGTAATACTATTGGTAACTTACCGAAACCTTAAAAATGAATTAATAATAAATATCTAACAAGAATGTACAGAGAATGGAAGAAAACAGAATTCCCAAAAAAGTATTATGTATGAATTTGGAAACAAGTCTGAGAGGTAGACCAACAAATAGATGGCAAGATGAAGTGAGGGAGGATGGAAGACTAGGTGGTGGAAAAGGGTGGAAGGAAAGAATGGAAGAAGCTCCTGAAAAGGGCAAGAAATCATTGCATTCTGCACATGCCAATGAAATGAATGAATGACATACATATCTACCCAGGGTCATATATAAATTAAAGTGTCACAGTTACGACAAATTCTGTCTAACAAGCAGATTACTAAAAACGAGATTTAACAAACACCTAAGATATATTAGACCAAATACTCTTCACCTGGACTTAATTCCAGTACAGTGCCTTTATTTTATATCTCTGATACTTCACATTGTCACTGGAATGCTTCTTATGGGCAATAAAATTTGTTTTCTTTTTCACAACTGTTAATTTCTGTAACCACTGTTATAATTACATTTCATAAGGATTTTTGTATTTAATTTCTTCTACAGGATTGGAGAACTTGCCTTTGCACTATCCCATGGCACAAAACCTGTAAAAGAACATAGGACACAACATTAACACATGCACACCCACACACTATTCATACAGACCTCTTCTCCAGTGCTTCTGTAGCGACTGTAATCGACTCGGTGTTAACAGTGGTTTTACATGATGCACAATCACTCAACAGCAATTCACAAAGGTTCAGTACATCTGCAATACTACTGCTCTTATTTTCAATTTCCCTCTGCAGTTCCTGAAATAAGCAAGAGAGCATGAAGTACAACCCTTCAACCTCTTCTTAAACTTATCTACAAAAACTGGAAACAGCAAAGATGCATACAACAGAGACAGAAGACTTCTATAAATTATTTACCTCATGTTCTTGTAACTTGGCTTCAAGAACGTCTTTTGAACAGGTTGCAAATACCAGCGGTTTCATCAACTGAGCTTCCATCTGATACAGCCATGTCCGTAATTCTGCTATACGAATTTCAAGTTGTGATATAGTCTGCAAATAACATTGGAACAGCAACAAATTACCCATACGATATTCACCATAAAACACAGGTACCTTATTCTTGCAACTATAAATACAGCAAAAATGAGGTCAAGATAACAGAACTTATGTCCACAGATACCATTAGTGAGCTTGACATGAACATGGAGCCACTGAAGTTCCCACCATGTCTTTATTAGATCTGCAACTCCAAGTCTGTATTTTGAAACACCTACCGCTGACACTGACACAGCAGTGGCAGCAAAATCCAAGAGCCTTCTTTTATGAGCACAACGTAAGGCAGCAAATATGCAATAAAGTCAAACCCTTACATGCCACTGGAACTGTGGGAAATTGCTTTGTTTATATTACTGCTATCACAGCAAGTACATACCTCAATGAATAGTATCAGTATAGAATATGGTAATTTGCACAACACAGAACACCTGTTACTGAGTATGATTATATAAATTACTCAGAAGCATTAAAAGCACTTTTATGTTGAAAAGTTTAAGTTTTATGACAGAAGTTTAATATGCAATGGCTGATGTTTACTGACATGACAGTGCAAACAGAAGCTGGTACTAACTGATGAGAGGGAAAATAGCTTTCAGTTCCTTTTAATGGCATTTCAAGCTCAATTAACTTGTGTACCTGAAGGATCTCATGAAGTTTGTTTGCTCTGGACTTGCTCAGGTTCTGTAACCGATTCCACGCATCATGAACCTGCTGAACTTTGCACTCAATTTCCTTCCTTTGTTCATCATCTGCTTCTCCATCTCCAGCATAAGCTTGAGCCAGTTCTGAGCCTGTGTGAAGAAGCCAGTCAACTTCTCGGCTCTTCAGTGCCACTTCTGCTTGGAGTTCAGTTTCCAGTCGCCGCAGTACTTCCTCAGGATCTTCAGCTGCACTTCCTTTGTCCACTCTTGACTCTACATCTGATGCCCACACAAGGAACCTAGATTGCCTGCAAGAACATTCCATCATTATACTTGGATCTTTCAAAATTTGAGTCTGTGATGAGCACACACATTTACAGAAATCATCTACTACAGCAGAACACAACTACAGGTTAGTATCAACTATCACCTTGAATAAGCAACCTCTATACAACCCCATACAATACTGTCTTTAATCAGCAGATTTTGAAGTTTGTAACACTATCTCATATCGCTCCTCTTTCCTCCCCCACAAAAAAAGAAGAAGACCAGTTTCTTAAATATTTTTAGTTTGTGTAATCATACTCTTTCATTTAGCCACTTTCTAAAACTAGAACCATCAGCTGATCCACTAATTCAGAGCATTCACTGTGAATCACCAAGTTGTAAATCAACTAACTACCATGATCCACATACCAACTAGAGGCAGAGTGCAAACAACAACAGGCCCTTACACCCTACCTGCTGACAAACATCGTTCTCAGTCCCAGTTTCTCTTCAAGTTGGTGACAGAGAACAGCAAGATGGTGATCCAGATCTCCTTGGCCTTGCCACAGCAGCCATACTTTCTGATTCACTGTTTTCATATCCACAGGACTTACACATTCCTTCAGCTGTTCCTGTGTCACTCCCAATTCCTCTAAGTCCCTTGTCAAGTCAACTAAACGCGATCGCAAAAGCTGTAATTCACAGAAGACATGAATGCACAGATAATAAGCATGGTAAAAACACATTAAATTTAACATCAGTAGTTCATGCAATAGCTTGGATAGTGGTTAAAAGGGTAAAAACTGTGTATCTGTCCACACCTTTGTGTTTCACATTGCAAATATGACAGCAAAACCCCATCAATTCAAAGTGCCTGAGACTACAAAGTTGGGTATGTGTGATTTTCTTCAAGCATAAATGGTAGATTAAGAGACAGTATTTGTCAGAACCATTCCACAAGTACAAATTCTAGCCTCACACATTGTCCTTTTCAACTTTTTCTCTCTCGGCTGTAATTTAAAGAATGAATACTGATTTACGTAGCTATAACTGCATTAAAGGCTGACAAATGTGAAGTTTTGCAGTGAACATCTTGTCAGGAACTTTTTGAAGTGCCATCCACAATGTTCACAAAGCCACCTTTTCTTGAACTAACAGTAGCTTACATTTTATGGCAGTTTTTGATGTAGTAGCCATGCTGATCACTTGTTCAATAACCAATCACTCTACAGGATGAAAACTGCACACATCTGCAGTGTGTGCACAAAAATCATACAATGGAACTTGTATTTTGCGTTGCCTGAATCCTCACTGTCCTACATCCGCCCACATTCTTTTATCAGTCCCAACAGAAGTTCCATAATAGAAGCATTCTGTTTCTACCCAATTCCTTGATCATACATTCAATTCGAGCACAAGTTAGCCATTTGCTGTCGTTTTTAATACTCGTAACTGGAAATCAAAAAAGAAAACCGATTTCCAGTTACAATTTCACGTCTCCTCTACTGTCTTTTATGTATGCTTAGTACCTTTAAACCATGACACTTATTAGATGACCTGTGGCATCTGTGCTACATATCCTGTGGCTTCAATGTCATGCCAACAGGGCAGGCCCCTGCATTGTATTGGAGCCAAGCTTGTGTAGTTCCAAATTACTTCTGATGTGAGACAGAGTTCATTTTTTTATTTGCTGTGAACTTCAGGTCACAGTAAATTAAAAAAAGGAACAACTTCATATATGTAAATTATTTCTAGTTACAATATGTTACAGTGACTGCAAGTTCAACACCTATGTCACCATGTTAATGTTGCTTCATAAATCTACTGCAAATTAAACTAGAAAGCAGTTTCACTTTAATCTTGAGCTGTTATCTCATCATCACTGTGTGCGGCAAAGGAGGAGAAAGTGTTCACTATTGAAGAAAAAAAGGACATTCCAGCCCAGGTGAATGCTAGTGAATGACATATGTTGCACTGGCAGCCAGATAATTGCGCTGTCATTATTCAACACTGTAATTAAAAACAAGAATGACACAGTCTAGTGTTATGTGAATGTGGTAGGGTGTCTGGTAAAAGGTAGACCCTGCAACAGTCACTATTTGAAGAACTGGACAGTCTGTTGGCTGTGTGGTTTTAACAGGCTACAACCAGCAACGCTGTGATCGACTCACTGCTGAAAAAAAAAAGCCTCTACACACTGCCAAAGTTCCATGTTAAAGATTTCACTCCCTCTAATGGCTGGATTTATAGTTTCAAACTGCAAGTACTGCCGTGTAAGAAACCTGTCAGGAAAGTGCAAAAGGGTAGACTCTTCAACAGTGGAGAAATGGAAAAAGGAAGAGTTACTGGAAATAATAACAAACCTAAAAACATTTATAATGCTGATGAGAATGGGCCGTTCTTCTGGCTTCCACCTAACAAGACAAAGAGTTTTTAAAGTGTTTGAAGCAATGGTGGAAGAATTCCATAGATTAGATAACAGTTCTGTTAGTCTGCAATGCCAATGAGGCTGACAAACTCTCACCATCATCTTAATGTTAATCATGTCCATGCAATAATAAACAATTCACATAATCAACAAATGCACCAAATGTTAAAGTTACATTTTTTACACACAATCTGTCATATCTCCGACATGTTTCAATCTATCTTGATCATCCTTAGGAGTTACTGAACATAAATAAAGCAGACATACAGAGATGGCTCATTAAATACATTAAAATTTGTGCAAAAAAGTCTGCAGATACTGTAAAATTAATTTCTAGCAATGTAAACTTGGTCTGTAGGATGCAAAGGTTGCAGCTTTATGGATTTTTAAAACGGTTTATATCGGAGGGGGTATTAAGTTTTTGTTTTTGTAGCCTAAAACAACTGTCCAAAAAATGTGACCAACAGAAAATCATGGTATACCAGGCCATCTATACTTACTTAAGGGCAAGAGATGCCAAATGAGAAGATCTTACTTTTTGTGGGCCAGTGTGCTGTTCATCCCCAAGACACAAGTTACCTAAGAATGTAAAGTAGGTTTTTCCCCTCAAACTGCATGAGCATTCTCCCAACACTTGACCAGAGAACAATCTGATCCTTCAAACATTATTACTGGAAGCAACTTGTGAGAAAAATGTTTTCTGTGATTCATCACGAACTGTTTCATAATGCAACAATGATGCAATACATTTCAAGGCAGAATCATAGTGCTGCATCACACATGACAAGAGTAAACCATTTTCAGAGAAGTGTGCCAGCGCCACTCCAAGACTTGTATTAATATGAGTAGCAGGACTCACCTTGAGATTCTCCAGTCTGTTTTGCATTCCAGTGTGAGAAAGTGGAAGCACATCAGGTTCAGTAACAGCTGTTTGAATTTCTCTATATACACTTTCAATATGCTTCACTTGATCCTCAAAAGTAGCAGTGAGTAAGAGAACTCTCTTCAAAAAATCTTTCCATGTCTCCAACCCTGCCTGCAAGTTACTGATTCTCTGTGTGATGGCAGCATGCTCCATACGAATTGATGTTGCCAGTGCATCATCACAAAAATGAAGCAATTTCCTCTGTTGCTCTTGGAGATGTTCTGCTTGAGATTCACCGGAAGGAACCCTGTCCAGTAGGGACTGTTGAAACAAACAAAATAAGGTAAAATTGCAGTGAATTCCTTACTACTCAGACAGACCAAATTTTATGCGTTGAACACACTGACAGTTCAATAGGTAATTGTTTACTATCCAATGAACACTACTACTTTTCATTATTTAGACACAGCTACATGTTTTGTTCATTAACACAATATTTTAAAGTAAGGTAAAATGCAATACAAGTATAATCACTTTGTGGAATCCCACAAGTTTACAAAAATTGCCACAATATAAAATTGTATACAAACGTAAAACCTGGTTATAAACTAGCTGATGGTTCTAAAATTATGTCTTCTTGAGAGGTATAAAGGTACATTTTAAATATTAAGTAGGACAATAAAATTATTAAAATAAAACTTACATAATTATAAGAATTAAGAGTCAAGGCATTCGCTATATGGTATGAAGTGGAAATGGCAGCATTGTGTATTTATCATGCTGGAACAGTGAAGTTAGCTACATAAATGTTATTAAAATTTAACATTTTGTTGACTAGCCTCAGTGACATTCACACATAAATCCTGCCGCAAACCTGCGAGTTTCAATATATTACACTCCGCAAATCTATATTATTTCAGGCTCTTGCGAACACAACAAAAAAACACTTAGGTTGTACGAAATGCATGGAATATCTCAACCAGCTGCAAACCTATCAGCTTCTCAAGGATGACTATTCCATGCACTTGGCTGGTTTGTACTCTTTCTGTGCTACTGCCTCCCCACTCCGTTACATCATCCTTGACTAAACACATATACATACATGCAAGTATACACAGATTTGTAATCTTTGAAAGTTGTTTTCCACAAGAAAGAAAATTTCATCTACTCACAAACATGTTAGCAAAGGCAGGTGAACAAAATATTCACACGATCTACACTACACTGTATGAAGGCTGACATTATGTACATGCTATATGGACACCCCACATTCTACATGTTCATGCCCTAATTTTCACTTCTACTTGAATCAGCTCGTAAGTCTTTTCCTTCCTATGTATCTGTAATGGAATTCGCCTTTATATTCACAGGACACTTATTATGAAAACTGTGTATTTAACAAATATCTGGACACACTAACCTGACATAAAACTTGAAATAGAGATGTTATGAAGTGCCTTGCTCAAAACTAAGATCTTTATTGTGGTCCAACACTTTATGCTACTTTCCTACCAGTGTATGAGTATTCTTACTTGCACTGACCTCTATTCTTTGAAGCATTTTAGGAACTCGTCTGGTGTGAATATACCGCAACTGCAGCTTGCCTCGCTCCCGTTCAGTATCGCGCAACCAGGAAAGCAAACGTGCTTGATCCTGACGGTAACGATCCCAGGCTTCTAGCCGCTCTCGAACCTCTCCATGACGCTCCATGATCCGTGCTAATGTTTCATTATGGAGATTTGTCAATGAGTTGAACTGTTCAGCTACAGACATTTCAACCAATCCTTTGCCCAATTTACCATCTGGATCGTCACTATCAGACAGAAGCACAGACTGCTGAGTTGTTAGCAGATTTTGGTGAACCTGTAAAATGAAAACAATGACTCATCTGAAATTCATTAACATGCCAGTTTACACTTTGAAAATTCCAAGAACAAAATATATGGAACAAATACTAAAACAGTTTTGTGTGTTGTTACAGTATTTACTCTTAGATATTTTGTTGCATAGGATCTTATTAAATATCAGATGGTCTCAGGTAAAAAAAACCTCAATCATAAATCGTGTAGCACGATAGCCAAATTGTTCCAAAAACATATACAACCATGTATCTGTAGTACTCCACATTAACCAGTTTGGCCAATTCTGATACAACTTATTTTTGCAGACACAACTTATTTTTGCAGACATTGAAATAATTTAAGGCTTCTGCACCAGGTCACCATTTTGCTTAGGACAAGGCTCTAATAACATGTAACATCAACTTTTTAGCTTCCAGCTTACCATTCCATTGCCTTTCAACATTTTAATGCTATCTGACATACATGAAATGCATTAAATACATGTTGCAATGTATGAGAGATTGCAAATTTCAATATATTTTTAACACATTTCACTTGGTTTTAAATTATGTACATTCACACACGAAGATAAGTCAGAGACCAAAATATGTAGCACACATAGATGAATACAATAAAACTGTTCTCCAGTGGTACAGCATACATACTACAGATTTATGAAAGCACAATGGGATGCAGGCTATTAAATAATTTTTGGGATGCAGTCTACCAAATAACTTAATATAGTTTGGAGAAAGGTTTGGCACAACTACGCAACTTAACATGCATCAAAAACCGTTTCTGAAAAGGCGACAATACAAACACAACATTGTTTCTGATGCAATCTAATCACACAGGTAAATAATTTGTACTGCAAACAACCTTCACGTAATCTGCCCATTGCTAATGCAAACTATACACACACAGGGCCGGCCAGAGACACATGCAAACCCCGAAAGGGCTAATAACTTAGCACCCTTTAAAATAATAGTCTACAAACTTTTCCATAGTAAGAATGAGAAAGCATATACTTTTGAGAGGCATGCCTATATTGCAGATAATTTTCGGATTACTTATATTACACGTGGAAAATCTGAGTGTACCAGCACCATATTTCTGATGATTCCAGTGATCCTGGAACCCATGGCAATTGCCTGGCTGGCCTGCCTCTTAGGCTGGCCCTGTTCACAAGATCATTCAGCCTACCTGAATTTAACAGACATTATTATGTAACAGCAGGATTCCATCATATTAAAATTCTTAATTTACATAAAGCACCAAAGTCTGCTGCCATGGTTTACAGATCTTGATCTCTACCATTCCAGTAAGGCAGAACAATTCTCTTCATACCTCACACAGATGCCGATGTTCTGTTAGACTGTGGTAGTCTTCTGGAATGGAACCTGACAGGAATGACTGGACATGAAGGAGGTACTCCTGCCACAACCTGAGGGCAGCTGCTCCATCTTGGCTTTTGACTAGACGGGCAGACAGGCGGTGATATTGTTGGAATGTCTCTCTGAAAACTTGCTGCCATAACTGGAAAAGACAATGAACAGAAAATAAGTACACAATATCAAACACTTCGCTCACAACATAAAATGCTTCACACTAGTCACTGTTACTATTTTTAAGCCTTTTGTGTACTTAACAGGATGAACTTTAGGTCCATGTACTTTCCATCAGCATTACACATACAAACTTTTTTAAAATTCAAATAAAGGGTTCAGAGATTAACCCTTCAGCGTGGGGGCATTCAAACCCCAGTTCATACTGTGATGTGGGAAGGCTTTTTTACGGGGTATTTAAATTAT
>Ga0209755_10005110_pt1 | contig 15116 bp, 11 predicted proteins | sample TergutCo191P1_FD_187301 | JGI IMG/M metagenome (GOLD analysis project Ga0209755, IMG submission 187301) | Cornitermes sp. P1 segment gut microbial communities from Petit-Saut dam, French Guiana - Co191P1 (SPAdes) (version 2) | ecosystem: Host-associated > Arthropoda: Insects > Digestive system... | reverse complement strand
CCCCCCCAAACACCTGATGTCTATTATGAAGAACAACTAGAAGCTTTCAGGTGACGGCCACATAATTTGTAGTATTCAAAATCTCTGTTAATAGAAGGTTTATATGACTATAGATCATTGTATACAAAGATGACTTCCACTCCTCTGAATTTTGGAAAATAATATATTGGTCTTCCTGTACTCTGCTGACATGGCTGTTGTCCTATTAGTGCTAAAATTTGAGATAAGCAGTCATGAGTCAGAAAGAAACTGGTTAGTACAAGTCAGAAATATATTTTGTGGAACACAGGATGTTCATTTGCATTACTTTTGTGAAGTACAAGTCATTGAAAACGTGTTGCAGATATTTTGTAAGAAAATGTCCCATGTTAATAGAGCTATGCGAAAGAACAGTTAAAAAGCTTTCTGTCACAGTTTCAGTGCTGGACAAGAAACAAAATGCACCCAGATGTATGATTTGCATTAATTTGGAATGTAAATTGCCAATATAACAGACACTGCTGTTCCAAACAGCCTGGTTGATCTCAAAACAATCATTTTGATAGAAATGTATTTTTTCAAGCACTTGTGTTACTATTGATTTAATCAGTGTTATTAGCTTAAGTGGTACAGTGAAATTATATAGGGAGATTTAGTGTTCCTTTGGGACTCGAGTGCATGTTTAAAACAACATAAACCTGACATACATTCCATATGACAGCATGCAATCACAGTACAGTGGTAATTTATGGGTGGCAATGAAAGCTTTCTGACAGTGAGCCTGTTATGGAAGAGGAGTGTCAGAAGTCATCCAAAAGGGTACAGAAGGATTACAAGCTACCTGCTTAAAATTGTGGATGATTATGTGACAGTAACAGCTCAAGGACCACACCAAAATTAAAAAAAAAAAAATCACATTTAAAATACATAACTAGAAATTACATTAACACTGGGGTACACTTTTGAAGTTTTCTTTCTAACTCTTAACACAAGGGGCACTCAGAGAACATGTGAAAATTTCACAGAATGTTACTGCTGAAAGCATAGTTATTTTTCAGTGTAGTCTCCACCTTGTTGACGGTCTTCTCCCAACTCTGAACAGGAGTGTATATTTTTGTCTGGTAAAAGCTGTTCTCCCTCCTCAGCAGCCACTGGTGCACAGCTTTCCGCGGTGGCTCATCGTTGGCATAATGGTGTCCTCACAAGGTTCCCCCCCACCAAGAACAAAAAGGTGATAATATGACGGTGCAAGGTCAGGACTGTAGGGTGGATGCTGAAATACTTCATCTGAAATTTGTGATGACCTCTATGATGTGCATATGTTTGTGTGGCGTAGCATCATGGAGGAGCAACACTTTAGATATATTTTGTTTAGGATGAACTCAATGAAGGTGAACACTCAGACTTCTCATAGGGTGTCAATATAGTGGTCAGTTCACCATTATCACCACTAGCCAAGAAGGTCACAAGTACAACAACTTTCTCATTCCAAAAGTCTGTAACCTTGATATTTCCACCTGATAGTTCATCATTCAATCAAGTGGTGCTTGGATTTGGGTTCAAACAGTAGAACCAATTTCCAACCCATGACAATGTGCAAAAGGTAGCCCCTACCTACACTCTCATATGGGTGCAAAAGATCAGTGGAAATCACTTTCATTGTCTTTTTGTTCATCTGTCAGTATTTAGGGCAACAAACAAGCTCAGACTTTGGAATAGTTACACTCTTCAATAATTCCCATTGCACTGCCTTTATTGATGGACTGGGTGGAGCATAATTAACCTGCTGTTATGCAACGATCACCACATATCAACTCATCAACCTAGCAGATGATGTGAGACATCACTGCAGTGCAGTCTGCCATGACATGCTGCTGCGCCTGCTTCAGCTTCTTTACCACATCTTACCCATCTCTCAGAAGTACTGACACCCATAGTAGCTTCACCATTCACTTTGAGTAAAAATGTGTGAATTGAAGTTGGCTTCCCAGATTCGTCAATCAAATACTCTTATCATTGCTCACTGTTTCAACCAAATGTCAAACTCAGCTATGTTAGAATCAACTTTTGTTCTGCCATCTGTTGAGTGTAACAGAACAAGAATATTCAAGGACTTCACTGATACAGTGGTTATTCCCTCTAAAACAATAATGTGAGGAGATAATTAATAGGAGGCCTTACTTTCTGACTCTCCTTATATATGCTCCTGGATTTGTTAAATATTTTCAGCTCTGCACTCAAAGGCACAAAGGACAGCTTTTTCAAGTGGGACTACATTCAAGTTCTGATTTCAGTAGGTGTCCCTTCAAGTGACTGTCCTCCTAAGAGTCCTGTCAGTTAACTGGTTCCTATTCATTTTGAATTGTCTGTCTTCTTTCAGCCAAAAGCTACTGAAGGAAACACTTCAGAAATTTCCATCCAGGTCAGGACTGCCAACAGCCATGGTGCTTTTGTGTTCATCCTGCCCATAATGGTCCAACTGATTTTTTCCAAGATGACAAAGGCCTTTTCAAGTCCTACAAATGGATGTTCAGAACCTCTTTTTTCCAAATTGCCAGTGATTTCACACTCTAGCTTACAGGATAACTTAGAAACCTATATGGTTTCCATACAGAGTACACAGCCATGAACTTCTTAAAAACACTTACAACCACTGGAACTGACAGGATACTGAATGCCTCAAGTGACAGCAGATTTGAAGCAGCAAGACAGAGATAACAGTGAGGATTCAAGTATGCACTAGGAAGGTATCTCTAATGGAAAACTTTCATGCTGCAAGGACAAAGAAGTCAGGAAGCTTTTATTGGCTACTAGGATTATGGAAGATGCGATGGAACCAACAGACAAAGCCCAGTGTCAAGAAACATTTATTAAATGGCCGTCTTCTTTACGAGCATTCCTGCTACCTTCAACACAGTCTTTTGAAACAATAATACCATTTATAACAAAACAATAAACTATGGACACAATACTTCCTTCGACATGAAAGTCTGCAGAATTCTTTTCGTGGATACTTCACCAGAAGAATAAGAACAACCGCATTATGATGCCAATAATGATTACAATAACAGAGTCATCCCTGTTACTAAGAACTATGCTATAAATGTGTACAAAATGCTGAAGCACACTCAACACATTCTTGACCTGGGCAGTATTTAGAAGTAAGTGATCAGCTTCACGCTTAGTTAGTTTACTGCTGGAACAACCAATGACAAACAATGTATTGGAAGCTTTGTGAAAATCACAGATGGTCAGGTCACAGTGGTGACTAAAATACTTGCCATTGTTGGGATTCAAAACCAGGTGATCCAGCCTCTTCATTGAGCAAATTCAGCTCCCAACAGCAGGATCTATAACAATTAACAATTATACATATTTCTTTGTAGTAGAACATAATAATATCATCATCATGTCACAGAAATATCTCCCCTAATTTGTACAATGATAAACATGTTGGGTGGTTTCAATGTTAAGGGTTAATCCCCTTTAAAAAAGTCCTTTCTGTTGCTAATCAAACAAATGTAAAAATGCAGAATAAAGTAAAAAAAAAACTGGGCATTTAAATTTAAAATAAACCATTTTTAATCATAATTTCAAAATAAGCAGAAATATTAAGACTGTAAATTACCCAGTATAATGAACCTGTACCATTATGTTGTACTAATGATGTTCTGAATGACAGAAATATACTAAAAAGTTCAAAATTTGGGCTGCATAATTTTCAAATGTTGCCTTGTGGGAAGGGAATATTACCAACATTGGATTAAGCAATAAAGAGAGTTACCTGTTAACAGTGGAATTTAAATATGTTACAACACTTCCTTATCCACCTGATCAGTGACTAAAGCTCTTTGCTTTATGGTACATCATTCAGAACACAGAAGTTTGAAAGAAGACATATCTGCACACATTCTATGATGATTGTCTCACCCAGCCTGGAGTCATTGGTCCAGGTGTGCATACACCCTGCGCAGTTTCTCACGCTTGTTCCTCTTGTCTCGGTGATCTTTCCACGGTTTTGTGTTTGTGCTAGCACCACTGCAATGAAAGCCACACTCAAGGTACAGTCTGTTTGTGTAAACATTAAAACATTCATTATAAATATTTTCCTAAGTGCCAAAATTATTTTAAAACATTTTTGTTACATATTTAGTCTGAAATGATGTAAAGATTCACATGCAAATTGGTGCCTCATGTACTGATCACATATACTGAAGCTATGGAAGCAAGTCCCAAGGACAGTGGGAACAAGAGCACACCAGGCTGCCCCTTTTCAGTTACTGCTGCATCCCATCATGCTCACTGTCCTGTGTTAATCTGCCCAAAGCACTTACCATTGACAAAGGTCAGCACTACCATTATTCATGTGAACATCACTATCACAACACGAAGGTACGCAGGAGTGGAAGTGTAAGAGTTCAAGGCAGATGCGGAAAGGTCAACATATTTGATTTGTGTCTGTGGTTTCAGTTCAGTAGCTGTCAAGTATTGGATGCTTCTCCAAATAGCAGTTTAAAACAGTGCCAAATCATGTCAGAATATACTGTTATAATCTTCCTTTTGGTACATCCCAATATGAGATGAAAAGGATGTCTTTAGGCCCTATTAACAGCTTCTTGTAAGAGGAGACATCTCAAACCAGATGCAGAGATCTTGAAAAGGTTAAACATTGGTGCTGGAAATAAACGCCCAACAGAGTCTGCTAAAGACTGGAGTTTATATTACATGATCTCAGTTCTTCATGCATAATCTTATGCCCCCTCAAATTTAACAAAATAAAATTTATAAGTCAGTTTATGACTTAATTAACCCCTCCAATTGGAATTCTGTGCATTATTCTTCACTATGTAATGGTCACTGTGCTCTAGAATTAATCCTGACCCTTGAGGAGAGCAAAAGACCAAAGAACTACCTCAGAGGCCTGACGTGACTTTTTCCGGGTAGTTCTACCTTTCTCCACATTTGAATAGGACTGAATACCATGAAGTGTGTCACTAGTACTAGGTGTCACAAAAATGTCTTGCTACAATTATAAATCCAAATTAATCCACCAACAAGTCAATATAATGTAATTAACAAGTTCAGAAATGTCTGCATAGCATTAACAATTCTGCATATTTAATACTGTCACTATATCTTAAATTCACGAATAATTTCAAAAACAACATTGAAAATATTAAGAGCTTAAAAGTACATTTCCACATTTTACGTGGCATACCATACAATACTCTTTATACTTTAGTAATGAATTTACAATTGAGCAAACTTAAATGAAATGCTGTGGCTACAATATTGAAAAAAAAATGAGAGTGAAGCTATGATGTCTTGTTCTAACAGAGTTCTACATAAAAATGAAACAAACCTCTCTTCAATTCAGTCTAAATGAGTTATGACTTTCTTTGTTTATGGAAAACTGCTTTACAAATGCATCTAAAAAAAACTTTACCAAAAAAGTGAAATAAATTTTTGCTGTACCTCATTAAACTCAGTGTCATCAGCAGTAGGCAAAGGTGCATGATATCTTCACATCTCAGCTGCTTTAGCTGTGAAGGAAGACATCAACTGGTTGTACCCAGAACTAGTCTGATCGGAGATGGGAAGAATGCCTGCCTCTGCAGGAATCAAACCCTGGTTTCCATCCCATATGCTTTTGTCACTGTACCGAATGAGTTATCCTCTTCCTCAATCAACAGTAATGAAATCTAGGATAGTTTTATAAAAATCCGTAATTCTAGGATAAGCCATTGATGGAGTAATAACTTGTAAGATTTTAGGTTGTTACACATGTGGGAATTCATACTGTTGTCTTCAGAGTTGTGACAGAGACTTTTCTGGTAAGTGAATACCAACATTTCAAAGGAATGTAATGCCTCCATTTTCCAGGAGTCAATGCATTCCTCTAAAATGTTGCTACCCACCACACTACACAGTGTCATAACACAGATGATGAGAATATGGATTATGAAATCTGGTATCAACAGAAGTTACCTGCTGTCCAGGCTACTCTGTGCTCCTTTCTTGTGAATTCCAACTGACACTTTCTGGAAGAACTGCCTATCCAGGTCTTCTGTAGATATTTTGTTTGCCTGCAACAGAAGAATGCAGTTCCTGAATTACAAGATTCCACTAACACACAAGCACTTAAACAGTTTCTTCAAGTAAACCACAGAGGAACATTGAAAAATGGTTACTTAGTAGAATAAGGGCTGGGATAGCGTAGTCGGTACAGCAACTCGCTACAGGCTGGATGGTCAGGCAATCGAATCTCAGTAGGAGCAAGATTTTCTTCACCTGTCCAGACCAGCCCTGGGGCACACCCTGTCTCCTATACAATGGGTACTGGGTTAATCGCGAAGGTAAAGCAGTCAGGGTGTAACGTTGACCACCCACCCCCATCTAGTGCTGAGGTTAAAGAAAGAGTAGAGCTACACCTCTACTCCCTCTCTGGGCCTTTGTGGCCTGTTCTAGGGTGAACTTTACCTTTACTTAGAGAACACATGATTTATTTTATATAGAAAAGTAAGTTCAGACATCAAAATAGAGTGTGGGAAAAAAGGCTAAGAGGAGACACATAGTTAAGTTGTAGTTATGTTCCTATTTAACACAATGTGCTGTGTCTTACAGTAAGTGAAGCTGTATAGTCAGGTAAAGAGGTCAACGATGGAAGCATCCAGTTTTGCTGAAACACTGGTATCTATTTATTGACCTACACAGTGTAACACACTCTTAACCATTTTCATCTGAATTAATTTGCACTGTTACTCTTGGGTACTCTGATTATCCTTCTTTATATTTGGGCATGGCCTTTGTAGAAAATTATTTACAGCCAGACTGAAAAAGAACTGGTGACACCAAATGGTTTTTCTAGTTAACAGATGGCAGAAGCTATCACAACTATAAAAACATTGGTAACAGCCCCAGTGTGCAAGCTATCATACGTGCAGTTTGTAGGCAGGAGCTGACCAACGTCAGTTGGCCAACCATACTTGAAATGCTGGAGCTCCCCTGACATTTGAGTAGAAAGCTTTAGTAAGATTCATTTTAAATTTTTATTTCTGTTTGGATGCTATCATCACAGTTTTTTTAAATCAAAATATTGGAAATTGGTTCTATTTCCTTCATCATGTGAACACTAGAAGAACCAATTCCTATTGGTCTACTAGATAGGCCTGATCTTAAACAATGGGGAAGGTGCATAAAACAGCCAGGATTTCTTCTTCAACTGATGCAGAAACCAGAGGCAATTTCCAGTCTGTAGTGGTTTTCATAAAACAGATGAGCAGAACCCAAAATGTTGTGTTCAGGTTTGTCAAAAAAATGAAACATAGCTTATAAATTCATGTCACACTTTTGGAGCTACCATTACCTTGAGAAGACGAACACCTAAAGGAGGCAATGTTGATGTCCTGGATTGTTTTCTCCTCTCTGGGAACACATGATACTGTGTTTGGTCATAAGTGGGTGGGGCATGACAATAAAGCAACTTGCCCTTCACAAAGTCCTTTAGGATGTAACGGGCTGATCGGGGGTTGTCTGGTTGTCCATTCTGAGTCATGAACCCTCGATTGTCTGCAACAGCATGAAGCTTGTGTCATTATGCAGATCATACGGCTACATACTCCTGCGTGTAAAGTTAAAATAACTACAGTATGACCACCACACAATCCAATGAAATGAGTATAATAAACTGTTGTGTTCATCAACTATATTCAAAAAGCAATATCTCTGCATGCTGAATATTTAAAGCCTATGACACAAACTTTATTAAATACCTAATATCCATGGCTTGGAAAAGTTCTAGAAGTACAGCTACATTTATACTGATATTCTAAACTTGATAGAATAATATGTGTATGTACTATGTAGTACTGCTAGTTAGGAGTAAACGATAAAGTTTTTAAGTGGGGACGCTTTAATACTGACTCAGTACCCTCCTTTATTGCTACCATCCTCTGCTCCTGTTCACAACTACTAACCACAGCTGAATGTTCCTAAAATACATAAGAACAGAAAGCACTTGCCTTGATATACAAGGATAAAAATCAAGTAACATCACAATACACTGACTGCTAGTTAATTATTCAGCTGGTCATGGAAATCCCTGAAGCAGGGCATACATGTTCAGAAATGTGTTCCAAACTTCTGCTACCGAGTAGTCCTGAAGCAGCAATTCAAACCTTTGTAGGCTATTTCTCTAATACCGCTTTGATATTTTACCATCCCAGTTATGCCTACACTTCCCAAGCGGCTCTTAGGACTTTCCAACCATAATTTCACATGCATTTATAATTTCCCCAGACATCGATTCTGTATCCAACCCCCTTTAACCTTGATTTAACACTCTAAAAATACTAAGTGATGACTACCAATTGTGAGCTTGACTACTTGTCATCTAACTGATATTAACTGAAACAGACCCAGCAGTGCCTAGAAACCCAAGGCATGGTCAACATTCTTTATCAGTATTAATCAACAATGAGGAGATTTTAAATCTTACATATGAGGTGGGCAGCCATATTTTGGTCAGGGATAAATGTATTGGTACTTAAAAAACACATGATGCTTGTCCACCCAGAAAAATACATGCACTTCTGTAATAAAAGTAAAACTGGGTGACATGTAGGAAGCAACTGTTTAAAACATCAGCCAACGATTGATTATCCAGATGTTCTATGGTTTATGTTAGCATCTAAACACAAATTCGGAGCCACAACTACTTCCAGCATCTACACTTGCAGTTTATTCAGTCTTGAAATATTTAATGATTCTGTTTTAACCCTAGAGGATACGTAAGATGATATAATAAATAATGACTAAATAAAAGTATGACAGAAGGAAACCATAGTCTACGTCAGATATTATCATGTTTTTGCCTAAGAGAAGAACCACAGAACCCTCACATAAGATTTCAGGTTTTCAAAGCAATGAGTGTTTAGACTATAGTTTTATTAGTTGCGACAACATGCAGTACTATAGGTGGATAATTGTGTTTCAAAAGAAATGACTGCTTTCATTTGCATGTCAATTCAATCCCTGAAGATGGAGGCAGTATAGTCATCAAATATATGTGTATCCACATCCAAGACTATGCACTGTCACAAGCCACACAACCGCAATCTCAACACAGTAACCTCAGTTACATCAGTCAGTCATGAAGTTCCAATTCAGACTGGGTATCTTGCAAACAGAAGCCTGGAGCGTTATTATGACGTCAGTCTCCATGATATTATCAGAAGAAACAAAATCATACATCAGAATTTAGAAGAAAAAAAAAAGTCAGATTTTATATGGAACAGGAAGATACAAACATCCATAAGCATTCAGCAGCTCTTCTGCAGTTGGAGATCGCATCGGGTCTTCTCCCTCTAGAGGAGGTGGCAACATTATCCCATATGTGAACTCCAGTTCACATCGAGGTATAAGACTAGCAACCAATGTCACAGGTGGAACGTGGTCCCTCATCTGATCAATTGGAAGTATTCCATTCACTACCATCTCAGCTTTTGTGAACATGAAGCTTGGCATTACTAGACCAGGGCAGTCACACAGCAGGAGGTCATGCTCCAGGAACAATGTCTGTACATACAACAACAATGACTGCCATTTTTTGAAAACAACAAGTTTAACTTTCAAAAGTTCTGAATGTATATCATAATCAGTTTTCACTAAAATCACTATACCAACTGTCATAATCTGATGTGGCGAAAGTACTGTTTTAATCAACCATCCCAGTCACCAATGGAGACCACATTAGCTGTGAAAGGATGATGAAGACAATAGCCAGCAGAGAGGACCTACAGTATAAAACAAGCCATCAAGATTGATATGTACTTGAACTGCTCACTTCCACACACTTATCTCTGTCAGTACTGAAGGAAAGAAAAAATAGTGCTCAATCTGGTCATTCTGAAACTAAAAATAATAGCACTTAACCCTAAATTATGCTTGGGCATTCTGTTGTGACTGAATTCACCAACCCATCAACAAACATAGCTATTTATTTTAATAATAATGTAGCCTTGACATAGTAACATGCACCAACTACAACAGTCACATTCAAGGCATACTTCATGATTGTGGACTTTTGAAATTTGTATCAGCCATGAAGATGGAATTTTGAGGATGAAACACGTCACTAACCATGTAAATACCATAGACCCTATCATTATAAAGGTAGTTGTTGTTGCTGCTGTGCACTGCCAGATTTTCAAATGCATTTTTTGTCCTAACTTCAAATGGTGCAAGACATGCTTTAACAATACCCACCTCAGGTTCAGCACATTACTGGCAGGGAAAAGGTAAATTTCCTGAATTCCACCTCACAGAAGTGAGAGACATTTCTGCAAAAGCAGTAATTCCTCTCAAAAGTTGACCAGAACATTGGAAGTTCACTCAAGTGGAGATATCCGGCTACTATAAGCTCTCCCTGGAGGGAAATGTGTGACTATTGTAATCTCTCTCTGGTGGGATATGTGCAACCAATGTCAGCACTTTGGTGAAAGATGTGTAGCTATGGTAAGCTATCTCTTGTAACAGAGGTACAACACACGCTGGGAACAGGTGGTGGGAGATGTGGGGATATTGTGAATTCTCTCTGGTGGAAGATGTATGAATAATGCAAGCTCTCACTAATGGGAGATGCATAGGTAACGTAAGCTCTCTCTGTTGTGAGATATATGGGTAATGCAAGTTCTCTGTGATGGATGACATGTGACTAAATTGGACATTTAAAAACAAATGGCTAGAACTTGGCCACACACATTACTTCAATACAATGGCTCATACCTGGAAATGCTTGGTCTTCCCTGGTGTGGAGGACACAGAGACTTTCTTGTATGTCAGGAGTGCATTGATGGTAGAGCTCTTTCCAACATTGGGGTAACCAACCATCCCAATAGTAGTAACACCTGCTGTCACCTTGACACCCACGTGAAGAGATCTGAAGACTGCCACCAGCTCTTCTCGAGTCAGAAGTTTGGCAGAGTTCAAAAACTCCTCCGTGTTTCTAAAATCAGCTGTTTTAAAATCAGTCAACATTTCGTTATGTCTCCTGGTTGCATCAACATGACCCAACTCAGAACGCTGTGCAAACTCTTCTTCTCCCTCTTCCTCCTCATCTTTTTCTTTTTCTTCTTCACGCTCTGAAGTTTCTTCACTTGGGCCCTTGTTCACTGACACACCTTCACCATCTGTTTTATCAGTTTCTGTCTCTCCTGTCTGTGATGCCAGTGTAGCAGAGAAGAAAACAGATTTCACATTGATACTTGTGAAGTACTCTGCCCATACCTGACGCTGTTCTTCTGTCAAAAAGTCAGCCTTATTGATCAGGATTAAGTTCAACTTGTCAGGACTCACTTCCTTCACGTATGTCTGAAGGTCCTCACAGCGAAATAGCAGCGGGTTCCTGGCATCCACTATTTGAACCACTACATCACTGCAACATGCCTTCAGTCAAATTCTAGCCCCAAAATATTTCAACTTATACATGTCTAAGGAGTGAACTATTTCACTTATAGCTCTATGAACATTAATTTAATATAGCTATACACTTACTTGTGAAAAACAAGTATTAAAACATGTCATTGGCATTAACTTCTAGTTCTGAAGTTCAAATTTTATCATCAAAATTACAACTTTAAGGGATAAGTCACATGGGATGACCCAAAACAAGAAGGTTCAACCAGGCACATAAAGATATCAGAAAGAGAAAAAACAGTTTACAAGGAATTAAAAAAAGGAAAGGCTGTGGTATGAAAGAATATAACAGAAACTCTTTACCCATCAGTGTGTGTACACTGAAAAACATACTAAGAGGAGGAGAAGAGGGAAGAAGAGAGGGTAGTTTAGAGAATGACAAGGTTAGAGCGTGTAAGACAAACTGTTATAATTTCTCTTACTTTTATAAAGAAAACCTTACAATTTAATAACAAACATAATTTGTTTGAAAACATTTTCAAATACCTTCATAGTTGGACAAATCTGGTACATGAGATCGTCAATGAATGAATTCCCCAGGCATTACTTAAATTCAACAACCTATGGTTTTCTATTCCCTCTTAAGAAATTTAGCTGATAACAGCATCACATTAAGTTTACATTACACAGCAAAGAAACCATGCACTCTCATGTAACTTTCTTAGTTTCCAACACCCATGAAGATAAAAAAAGTTTACCTCCTCTCAACAACCCTCCACAGCTGCCTCCAGAACTCCAGGTTCTTCTCATACGGTGTTAGAAGAACACCCTCCACCTCCTGTAGGGTGGCAAGACACCGCCGCCATTCGAGAAACTCATCTCGTTCAGCTGCCTGCAACTGCTCAGGTGTGGTGTTCACATCCCATTTTGGTCTGTACAAGAACACAACAGCTGTAATTTATCTACATTTTAGAAATGTTTTACTGGAGAACACTGTATTATAAATTCCATATATGCACATATTTGAATGGCATTTGTTATTAATGTATTCATTTGTAAATGGCCTGCACAGGCTGAAACATGTAGTATGAGCATCACAGAATAATAAATGGTTATATATGGTTACATATGTGCAATTTGTTGGATTAAATGGTGTATACTGTATAACACAACACACATTCCAATAATATTGCCAGCATGACATCTATTCTGCCAGGAGGCCAAGATAAAACAGGTGATGGTGAAGATGTACAAGACAGAGAAGGTACAGCTTGTCTCTCTTATTTGCAGTAGTAAATAAAGCCGGGTAGTCAGCTTCATGCTCTGACCACTTTCTCCTTGTTCCTACCAAACAGCAGGCATGGTTGGACCCAGAGTTGGTCTGAACACAGTGGGAGACAGTACGCTCTACTCTTTTCAGTAATTAATGAAGACACACCAAGTGCCCAGGCCACAGCCCAGTCAATACACATCACTGTACCAGCAGCAAAGATGGCGGGGGGGGGGACCATCTGGGCCACTAACTCCCTCTCTATTGAAATACTTTCCATGTAACCAAATAATTTTCTGAACACAGAACCCAAAGATTCAGCACTATTACCAGACACCATCCTCAGCCACTTTTTTACTCTCAGATTTTTTTTCTATTCATTCATTCCAATGGCATGTGCAGAATGTAATGATTGCTTTCCGTTCTCAGGAGCTTCTTCCATTCCTCTCTAGTATATAACCTTTCCTTCCACCCTTTTCCACCAACTAGTCTTCCATCCTCCCTCACTTCATCTTGCCATCTATTTCTTGGTCTACCTCTCAGCCTTGTTGCTTCCAAATTCATATATAATACTTCTTTGGGAATTCTATTTTCTGCCACTCTCTGTACAGGCTCAAACCAACATAAACTATTTAACTTTTTTTTATGATCAAATTTAATATGATCTCTCAGGTCCTGCAAGTGAACACTACTAAATGGTTTCAAAATGAATATCTGCATGCATTTCTTATATTCTCATTCCAATCTACATGTCCAGCCAAATAGAGCCTTCAAATTGAGAATAATCTGTAGACACGGCCACAACAAATAACTGAATGCTAAATGCAGTGTTCCAAAATTATCATTCATTCCAAATGAACAAGAAAATTAAGTTGCACAGCACTGCTTGAACACAGGTGTGGAATCCCGTACAGACACGCCGATATAATCCATGCAACCTACAAATACAGTAAAATGCAAGAATACTGAAAGGTGTCATCAACAGAACATCCTAAAACTCAACCTTCTTGGTATCCGTAGCAGTTTCCTGTTCTCCTCTTGGGTTGCCTTCACTTTCTCCTTATCCTCAACTGACAGCAAACCTAGGCCACTCTTTGGGCTCACAAATGTAACGTTCAGTTTCTCAGCCTGGAAATAACCAAAACAATGGTACAATCGATGTATGTTGTACGCACCTCAGGCTTCATCAAGCATTTAATACATCTACATGCCACCTCCAAAAATTAGATGACAGGTTTACAATTGATTTACTGTAATTCATTTGTGGTTTATGACATGTACATTCAGAAATGTTACATTTTGCCCAACTCTGTGTTTATTTATCTCGTATGATTATCAGAACTAAGAGTGATTATTTTCTTGAATGAAATAAACCCAGTTTATTGTTGTATTGGAGAGAGAGTGTGTTATCTGTGAGGTAGAAACTCCATTTTAAATATTGTTTAGGTCAATTTTTGGAATAAGAGGATTAATGACAATATCAAAGTTTTAAACTAAAACACTGTAAAGTATGTATTGTTTACAGAACAGTTTTATACTATGATTGAAAATACGTTTAATATGTGAAATCTTCAAAGCAGTAACATATACTGCAGTTTGATGGTCACAAAACTTCAAGAGGTGAAGAATCACATTCCTTTGCATATCACCAGATACAGTAAACACATTTTTAAATCTTTTAAACAAATCTGAATGCAGAAAAACCCTACAGTTCTGTTCTCCACTGCAGTCTGCAGGACACAATAAGAGGTACAAGCCATGAGTATATTCTTTGTCATACATGACACATAAAAACTTTAAAACAACACTCACGAAAACACTAGGTATGAAAATAACTTTGACAAGTCTGATTCGGTGGTTAAATCCTTGCTTCCTTTTTCAAACATTCAAGGCTCAATCTCAGTGAACCAGCTACCTTAAATGACATTCCTCCTGATTTTCCTTAGTCCCACAAGCCAAATAATAGGATACTACTTTTGACTGGTCACTGGAAGATATGGAATATGCAGATGATGTATGTTTAGTATCTCACAAATATGAGCATATGTGTAGGAAAATGGATGACCTCTGGAAGGAATCCAAGAAGCCTGGCCTTGAAATTTATTCCTCAAAGACAGAAGAGATACGTGTTAACACTAAAGAAAAACAAAGACTTAGGTTAAATGGAGAGGACATTAAAAGATCATCAGATTTCTGTTATTTGGGTAGTATTGTTGCCAAAGATGGATGTACCAGCAAGGAAGTAAATGCAAGAATACAGAAGGCAAGGGGATCATTCTCCAAATTAAGAAGTGTGTGGCTATCCAAATCACTACGAAAAGGCACTAAGTTAAAGATATCCAATGCCTGTGTGAAATCCGTACTTTTGTATGGATGTGATACTTGGCTTGTCACAAAGGACATTCAACGTAAACTGCAAACCTTTGTGAACAGATGTCTTAGATATATATTA
>Ga0209755_10005109_pt1 | contig 15117 bp, 11 predicted proteins | sample TergutCo191P1_FD_187301 | JGI IMG/M metagenome (GOLD analysis project Ga0209755, IMG submission 187301) | Cornitermes sp. P1 segment gut microbial communities from Petit-Saut dam, French Guiana - Co191P1 (SPAdes) (version 2) | ecosystem: Host-associated > Arthropoda: Insects > Digestive system... | reverse complement strand
GCCAGTTTATCACAGGGAAGGATCATCCTGCTTTTGGCGAAGCTCATCATCCATTTATGACAGGCTCCGGCGGCTGGAGTTATTTTGCCGCTACTCACTATATTCTTGGAATCAGGCCGGATTTTGACAAACTGATTGTCGACCCCTGTATCCCTCCTGAATGGGACGGATTTACCGTTGTCCGCCGTTTTCGTGGCGGAGAATACAATATTTCTGTAAAAAATCCAAAAAGAGTAAGTAAGGGCGTTTTTGAAATATGGATAAACGGTAATAGAAGTGATATAATACCAATTGTAAAGATTGGAGAGAGCTGCAAGGTTGAGGTTGTTTTAGGCTGATATTTTTTATCTTTTAGTTCCCATTTTTGGGAAAATTTTTAGTAAATTTTTGGAGGATTAAGATGAAATCAATCGTTAGAAGGAATTTTTTTCTTTTTGCTATTCTTACTTTGTTTATTATCGCGGGAACGGCGTGCGCCAGTTTCACCGGAAGGACTGTTGAAAATCCCAGGATTTCCAGTTACATAAGGACATGGCCGATCCCGCCTGAAAGCCATGTAGGAGGCAATCCATACTGGAAAGCAGGTATGGTTAAAGCTGAATATCTGACGGACATAATAGTAGCTTTCGCTCTTCTTGATAAAAATGATGTTTCAGAACCATACATTCCGGAACTAAGACCTCTTGGCGACTGGCCCATGTTTTCCAATATCTGGGATGAGATTGCTGAGCTTAAAGAAAAATATCCCCACCTTAAAGTGAATATTTCCGTAGGCGGTTACGGGGCGGACGGATTTTCCGACATGGCGGACGACACCAGGCTCCGCGCAGCTTTTATCGTAAAAATTTGCAAATGGCTTGAAGATCACGATCTTGACGGCATCGATATTGACTGGGAATACCCTGTAGGCCCCGAGTGGGGACAGGAAATAAAGAGCCGTCCCGCGGACAAGCAGAATTACATAGCGCTTCTTCAGGATTTACGCAACGCCCTTGACGCGTTAGGTGAAAAGACAGGCAAGCGTTACGGTCTTTCAACCGCGGTTCCGGCAAGCGGCTGGTTTGTAAAAGCCAATGACGTAAAGGCTGCCGCGAGAATCGTCGATTCGTTAAAGCTCATGGCTTATGATTATTACGGCGGCTGGAATCAAACAACAGGTCATCACGCGAATCTGTATGTCAACCCGCACGACCCGGCATGGGGCGGCTGGAGCACCGATCAGGCGTTAAACGAATATATTTGGGCAGGTGTGCCTTCGGATAAAATAATTCTCGGCATCGGTTTTTACGGGCGATCATGGCAGGGTGTTCAGCCAGGTCCTTACGAACTTACTCCCGGCCTTTTCCAGCCCTATAAATCACTTCCGTTTGATCAGGGCACTATCAGCTGGTCAACAATATCCGAATATTTAAAACCCGGTTCAGGTTATACCCGCTACTGGGACGATATGGCAAGAGCGCCGTATCTCTACAACGGCGATATATGGATCAGCTATACCGACGAGCAGCAGATCAAACTTCTTACAGCTTATGTTAAAGAAAAAAGACTGGGAGGCGTTTTTGTCTGGGAATACGGTCATGACATAAACGCGGAGCTGCTTGAAATCCTTGCTAAAAATTCCAAATAGGAGAGAAAAATGAAAAAAATATTAAGCATAGTTATTTTGGCAGTATGCCTTGCGTCCCCCGCTTTTTCACAGTTAAGGATGAACGGCTGGGGCAGGGCCGTGTGGGTTCCTGTGTTTTATGATTATAAAGTTGACGAATGGAGATCGACGGTTCAGGCGTCATACGGCGAGCAGCCCGATCTTGAATTCATGTTTTCCGCAGCTTCCACTAATATCGGCGTTGACGTCGGCATGATCGTGAACGCTTCTACCATCAATCAAATCGGCAATGCTAAAATCTGGTGGATGCCCGGCCCCGACTTCAAACTTCACATCGGACTTGGCAGGGTTTCCGCGTTAAGAGGCAAAGTTGAAAGCAGCACAGGCGGTTATTCATACGCGAGAGGCAGAATTACCCAGCTCACCGAACCCAACGGAAAAAATGAGCCGATAGTGTCGATATCAGACGGCGATGGTATTTTCAGCCGTTTTAATTTAAGCAAGATGGGAGCCATTATGGAAATAACTCCCACAATTCTGCCGGGCTTGTTTGTCGGCGCCGCCTTTGCTCCCGAATACAGACCGAACAGCGGTTTGAATGTTGAGGATGTTTATCAGGGGTTACACGTAGCTGTCGGTTACGAAATTCCTAAAATTGGCCATATTCGTCTGGGATACATAGGAGGCGGCTCGACCGATCCTAACGGCAAAACCGGCAATGCCGGACAGAACTGGGACTTTTCCTGGGATCGCAGACTTGAAGCGGCATTTGCTCTGACTGCGGTTCCCGGTTTACTCCTTGATATGGGTTTTAAATGGAGCCGTGAAAGGCATCCCGGTATTCTTGACCAGCCGGGATTCTCTCTTGAGAATCCGTGGTATGTGGCTCTTGGAGCTGTATATTCAGGAATCGACAATCTAAAAATCGGTTTTGCCATTGACGGGCATTTCGGCGGCACCGCTGTTATGGGTGAGCCATGTACAGATTGTGAAGTATGCAGGGGCAATCAGGTAACAAGCGCTCCGCAGATTGCGTTTAATTTTTATCCCAGTTATAACATCGGTTTTTGCGATGTCGGCGCCGATTTTACCTACGGTGTTCAGTTTGGCGATGAAAAGGGTGTAAACGATAAACAGATGCTCGGCTTTGGCGTTTACGCGCAGAAACCGTACGGCCACGGAAATATCCGTGTCAGCGTTTACGCGAATGCGCCGATGAACGAGGGGCAGCAGTGGGGAATGTCGATTCCGATCTGGCTGACTTATTCATTCTAAATGCGGAGGATACGATGAAGAAAGGATTTGCGTATTTTAACGCGGCATGTATATTGCTTTTAATTACCGCTGTGTTTTTTCTGACAGGCTGCATCAGGGAAGTAATATATCAGGAAGACGACAGGTACACTCCTTTCCCCGAAGCGCAAATTCTCGGCGCGAGTTTTTATTATCAAGTGAACAATCAGGATGTATCAGGTGATGAAGCCGGTATGATTAGCAAGAACGAGGACGGAACGTATCAGGTTAAGATGAAGCGGCGTTCTCCTCCGAGTTTACCGTCCGCCATGTACATTATGGGCTCGTTTGAATTTTCTGACTTTTACAAAATCGTCTGCACATTTCCCGACGACCCGACTATAATAGACAAGCCGTACCGTGTTTACGCGTGCGCTTCCCGTTATATGGACGGGAATACAGACGCCGATTATCCCACCGCTGTAGATTTAATAGGAGAGGCAGCTTTTCGTTCCGGTGTCGCGGCCGGAACATTTGAAATGACCAACGAGGGTATTAATTATTTAAATCCCGATCCGAGAGGCAGGCCTTATATCACGGTGTTTTTGTATTTGTACTTTAATAATGTTTCTAATCCCGATGATTATTACGAGTTTACTCTTGATTTTGTCGGAGGCGCCAATGGTTATGTGCCGGCAAGTAAAGTTACAAGAGCCGAGATTTACCGGAGCGGAGATGCAAATAACAAATTTGTACTTGAGGCAATTGATGAAGAAGTAACTGATATCGGCACAGGTGAAATATCAATAGAAACAACGCCTATTCTGGCAAGGTATAACCATCGCTTTGATTCGATAAAAATTAAACCTGCCGTTCCTTCGATTAATACTTCGTCTTTACACATCGAATTAAAAGTTCCCGATGACGATGTGGGAAAGCAAATTGAATTTGAAGTTCGCGGAGCCGGATTGTTTTCCGGAGACGGTGAAAATCAAATTACAAGAGATATGAACGTTGCGGGAAGGGTTCTTGCCGGAACAGGGCAGGCTGAGCAGACGGGAGTTGTAGAGGAAGTAAGAGTTGTAGGCAATCCGCCTACCTACTACTACAAGGTAAAAGCGCGAACCGTAAGATACGCAAATCTTTTTGGAGAAGTGGGTACAGGGGTAAAATTTGTGATTTCCGGAACTGAGCAGTTTGCGAATATAGATCGTTTTACTTGCGGGCTTTTTGTTCCTGAAAAATACGTTGGGGAGTGAGAACAATATGATTAAACAGGCGCTTCAATTTTTAGTTATCCTCATCATCGCTTTTATATTAAGCGCCTGTCCTGAGGAAACGGCAGAGAAAGAGAAAAAAGATCAACCGTTTGCTTTAGGGGATGCAAAGGTATCCGCCTATATCAGAACATGGGGAATTCCCGCCGCGTGGCGCGAAGACGGCAAACCGTCATGGAACGCCAAAATGATCAAGGGTGAATATATTTCCGACCTGATTATCTCATTCGCGTTAATCAGCAAATCCGACGGCTTCTCAATTTATATTAACGAAGTAGTGGCGGGAACTTTCTCTAATTTGTGGGATGAAGTTGCCGCTTTAAAACAGAAGTATCCAAACCTCAATGTAACATTTTCTGTCGGAGGCGCGAATGAAGCGGGCTTTTCCGACATGGCCGATAATCCCGTAAAGCGCGCGGGTTTTATCGCCAATGTTTGTGACTGGCTGGAAAGATACAATCTGGACGGCGTTGACATTGACTGGGAATATCCTGTCGGACCGTCATGGGGACAAAGCATTCCGTCCAAGCCTGCCGACCGTCAAAATTATATCAGCCTTTTACAGGAACTGCGCGACGCGATGGATCTGTTAAAAGAAACAACCGGCAAGCGCTACAGTCTTTCAACAGCCGTTCCGGCTGGCAGCTGGTTTTTACAAAGAAACGATGTTAAAGCGGCTTCAGAAATTGTTGACTCTTTAAAATTGATGACCTATGACTATTACGGAAGCTGGAGCAGCCGTACCGGTCATAACGCCGGCCTCTTTAAAAATCCCCGCGATCCTGAAAACATGAGTTCGGATATTTCCGTTACCAACTATATTAACGCGGGAATAAAGCCTGAAAAAATAATGCTCGGTGTCGGTTTCTACGGGCGCATGTGGCGCGGCGTATCACAGGGAGCTTATTCAGCTACTCCCGGCTTATTTCAATCTTATACTTCAATTCCTTTCGGCGGATATACTACATGGACCGATATAAAACAAATATATTTAAAATCCGGCTCAGGCTATACCCGTTACTGGGACTCAAGCGCGAAGGCGCCGTTCCTGTATAACGGCGATATATGGATAACTTACACCGATGAAGAGCAGATAAGAGCGATTGGCGCCTACGCGAAAGAAAAAAATCTAGGCGGAGTTTTTACATGGGAATACGCCAATGACATGTCGGGCGAACTGATAAAAGTTTTAGCTGAAAGCGTCCGTTAACGCGCTTTCGTTTACAAAGTGATTTTTGGCAAATAAAGCTGCGTTGCAGTCTTTAGCCATAGAAATAAAACCATTTTGAGGAGAGAAGGATGAAAAGAAAATTTTTAATGGCGCTTGTGGCAATTCTTGCCATAGGACTGATTTTTACAGGTTGTCCTGAAGACAACTCAGGCGGCGGCAAGACACCGCAGCCCAAGCCGACAGGATTAACTCCCTGGACACCGGAGCCAATCGGAGCTCCGGAAACCGGTTTTAAAAATTTCCCCGCTGATCAATTGATGGAACATTATACATCTTATGCGGGAGAGGGCGGTGTCGCTTTAATGACTGACAATGAAGACGGTACTTACAAGGTAGAAATTAAAACCAACCCCGGCGGTGTTTCCTTGTTTGCTTTAAACGGCGCTGACTATTTATTCAGAAACGGCTATTACCTGGCTTTGAACTTACCAGAGACTACCACACACAAGCCAATTGCAGCTTTAACATTTGCCGCAGTAGGCCCCGGTGAAATGGGAGGAAATTGGGATAGTACTCCTTACAGAGTCAATTACAGCGATGATAATAAGTTAGAAGACAACAAGGTATATCTTGCCGGAGATGTCGAATTTTTCTGGCAGGATGCTGAATTTATTCAAGGACCCTTCAGAACTGTCGTGTTATACCTGTATTGGGGCGCAAATGAAACTGACGGATATTACGAATTTACTATAAAGAAAGCGCTCATTTCAGAGGGCGATGATTTAACACCGCCTGTGTACCCAAATGTTTCATGGACACCCGAGCCTGTAGCGGAGCCTGCAGGTTATGTAACGTTAACTGAAGCTGAAATGCTTAAGGCAGCATTCTTCGCAGGAGACGGCGTAATTCCTGCCGGATCAATCGAAAAGAATACAGACGGCACTTATAAAGTAACGGTCAAAACAAGACCCGGCGCTCAATCCCAGGTTTGTTTTATCGCGGATGATCTTAATTTTGAAGCTTATTACCTGTCCATAAATATACCGCCTGAGTCAGCTCATAAAGTAACCCGTGTATACACATGGATGTCAACAGCCAAGGGAGACGGCGGTATTATATATCCTACAGTTGTTGATCATAATCCCGGCAATCCGTTTTATATCTCTGGGAGGGTTGACTCCCAGTGGAACAGCGAAGAAAACACAAGAATGTTTAAAACAGTCGGACTCTGGCTCTACTGGCATGAGGATGAAACAGCCGGAGATTTTGAGTTTACTGTAAACAAGCTGAAGGTTTTCGAATTCGGAGGAGTGCCGCCTAATCCTGATGATATGACCGGTTTTACACCTGATCCAATAACAACGCCGACTGATTGGGTAGCTTTCCCGATTAAAACATCTGCAGTAACATTTGATCCCGCAGGCGGAACTATTGTAAAGGAAACAAACGGCACTTATACCGTAACAGCCAAGACCAGCGTCAGCACCGGCCATACGGAAATTGTACTTCCCGCCGATGATTTTGCGTTTAAAGGAGGCTACTACCTGTCCCTTAACCTGCCGACTCTGACTAAAGAATCTGCAAATAAACCGGGACGCGTCTATGCCTACCCGAAAAACGGAGCTGCCGCAAATTGGCCTGCTGCTGTTGATATTAATCAACTTGAAGCAAACAAGTGGCTTCAAGGAAGAGTTGATTGCCAATATGTCCATGAAACATTTGGCAAACACGATACAATCGTGCTTCAAATCTATTGGCATACCGGTGTAACAGCGGGTGAGAATTATGTGTTTACTATCGACAAGTTCTTTGGCAAAGAGGAAGTTGTGGATCCGGGAGTACCTGATACAGCGAAAGTAACTGGCGTGAAGAGCTACTTGCAAAAAGACGGAAACTGGGGTGTAGGCACATGGTCAAAAACTTACGATGCCGATCCTTTCAACGGCAGCTTTACAAATACTGCTGCGATAGCTTTTACTTCAGGTGCTCTTGAATCGGAAGCGTTTGCTTATGACACCTTTGCGATTGACGTTAACTTCTCTGCTGCAGCGGTTGGTAAAGATTATGAATTTACCCTCTCCAATGTTACATTTAGCGGAGCAGGCGGAAATCTGCTGACTGAATCTGATATTCTAGCAGGTTTTAGAGGCGGCAATGCCGGTAATAACTGGGGTCAGCAATCAGGCGTTGTTACAAAAGAGAGTGAAGGTGTATATAAGGTAAAAATGACAGTTATTGCTGAAGGTTCGGGCGGAATTGCAAAACTTCTGTTTATGAAAACGGGCAATGCTACAGAGGTTACCAGTTATTCATTCAGCGCTTCAATGCCCGCAGCGTTTGTGGATACAGGAGCACCGGAATTAACTCCCTGGACGCAAACAAATCCGCCAAGCGCGCCGGTCGGCTGGGTAGACTTTTCCACGTCTGGTCCGATAACAAGAACCATTGCTGCAAACTGGGACCAAACCGCTATTCAAGTTTTTTATGATTTTATAGAAGATGACGTATTATTTGAGGGCGGCTATTATCTTTCTGTAACCTTACCATCTGATTCAAATGCAAAACCAATCACTATTAGGACAACAGCATACGATGCAACTAATAATGTGCAGGATCAATGGGTCTCACAGAAGCAAATTATAGCTCCCGAAGGCTCTTATGTTTCCGGTACTGTCGTGGCTTTTTGGGATGGAAATAAAAATGATACTACGCCGTCTACTACCATACATAAAAAAATTGAATTTGTCATTATTTTCGCTCCCGGTACAGTAACCGGCGGGGACTATACCTTTACAGTCAACGCTGTGAAAATTCCGACACAATCACCGTAAATAGGCGTCAAGCGCCATTTTTAAAGAGGCTGTCCTAAGAAGGGCAGCCTCTTTGCTTATATAGCAATTCTAATCGTTTGTTGAATGAACATTCCGCTCAGCCAGCAGCTTTGCGATTTCAGCGTCTTTGTCAGCGATCACACTCTGCCACTTTTCATCGGTTTCAGCGCAGCCTTTGTCATAAGCCTCTTTCTGCATGTACATACGATCAATATTGGCTCTCATTCTGTCCATTTCCACAGTCATGTACTTTATATAACTGCGGGGAAGTTTTTCTACTTGTTTTTTTGCATGCATAATCCCTTCCTCCTTTCGGCTTAATTCCTCAATCAATGACTTAGCTTGTTTTTCATGATGGTACTTAAAAAAGATACACCATTTTTCTTCATTTGACAAGGATTCAATTTCTATCTTGCCGGATATGTATTTTTTTACAAGATTTTCTATTTTTGGCATCTCATAAAAGATTATTTCCGTAGTGTCTGTTAATAAGTCATGTTCTATTTCTTCTCTGTAACCATAACGGCGAGGCAGCTTACTGCTTTCCGGAAATAAAATATGATTTAAAAAGAATATCTGATATACCCGCTTGTTTTTTTTGTAAAGCTGCCCTTTTCTTAACTGTGCAGACTGGAGCATAGCAGCATATTGAGCGGCTCTGTTTTTGAGGTTATCTTCAGACTTTTCAATTTGCATTTCAATGTCGGCAGCTTCACCGTCATTAAAATTTACTCTTATGTCAAGCACGGATGTTTTTGCGCCAATGTAGACAGGGAGAAGTTCACTGTTTAGTATTTTTACAGCTGTTACTTCACGTCTTGTACAAGCCGAAAGAAGATGCCGTAGCGCTTCGCGGGAGTCCTCTGTATCGGAAGTGAGCATTTTTTTGAATACCTTGTCATCCATTACGCAGAGCGGCACATCATGGAAGGATTCCCCGGCTAATAACTGTCGTTCAAACAATGTTTTTAAATATTTAAGTAAGTTGATCATAAACACCTCACAAAGTAAAATATAGAACCTTCATAAAAAGGTCATATATTAATGGCGCGCAGATGCATGGTGCTTTACTGAAACAGAAAAATTTATTAAAAAATTATTTTTTTATTTTTCTACTACACAACAGTTAAGATGACATCTCTATTCCAGCAAATTTTTGCAAATATTCCCGTTTGAAATTACCGTGAGTACTTTGTAATCTTTGCTGAAAACTACGAGGTCGGCGTCATAACCGGGAAGGATGGCGCCTTTGTTGTTGTAACGCATTAGTTTGGCAGGATTTAAAGTTGCGGTTTTTACTGCGTCTTCAAGGCTAAAGCCGTAGTTAACAAGGTTTTTTATTCCTCGGATCATGGTTAGAGAGGAACCGGCTATTACATCGTCGGATTTGCGGCGGAAGATGCCGTCTTTGAAAACGACTTCGTCGTTGTTTGCGTATAATGGCCCTGTTGCCTGTTCTGTGGGTTTTAGCGCGTCTGTAATGAGTACGATTTTTTCTACAGGTTTGTTTCTGAGAAGGAGTTTGTAAAAGTTAGGATGAATGTGGTAGCCGTCAGCTATTATTTCGCATGACATTTCAGGGTGAATTAAAATAGCGCCGACCGCGTTTGGGTTGCGGTGATCCATTCTGCTCATCGCGTTAAAAAGATGAGTACTGTGAAGGATACCGGCCTGCATGCCTTCCACCATATTTTCGTAATTCGCGTCTGTATGTCCGGCTTGAAGCACAATTCCTTTTTTCAGGCAGAAAAGAGCAAGTTCGCGCATGCCTTTTAATTCCGGGGCAACCGTCATGTTGACTATGCGTCCTTTTGACGCTTCCCAGAGCTGTTCCATGTATTCAAGGTCAACAGGCTGAACCGCGTCAGGTTTCATCGCGCCAAGCCGTTCGGGGGAGATAAACGGCCCTTCCATGTGGATGCCCATGACGCGGGCGCCTTCTTCTCTGCCGATTGCAGACGCGATTTCTTCCGAAGCCCGGAGCATCAATTTTTTTTCCGCGCAGTAAATTGTAGGATTAAAAGAAGTTACCCCATACTGTACCAGCGTCCTTGACATTCCAAGAATCGATTCTGAGGAAATATCTTCGGTGCCGAAACCGCCCATGCCGTGAATATGAGTATCAATAAAACCGGGAGCGATAAAAGCCCCGTTTACATCAATGATTGAGGTTTTCGCGCCGTAGTGTTTTTGTTCAAAACGTTTTTGGGAAAAGACGTCTGTAATTAGACCGTCTTCTATAAGGACAGCGCAGCGTTCCATAGCAGCAAAACCTGTCATTACAGTTCCGTTATGTAAACATATTGAATTCATGGCTTACCTCTTTTAAGAGTATATTACTTATAATTTTTAGAATCAAGCCTGAATTTATTATCTGATTTTTCTTGCCTGCACGTGAAATATTTCTTATATTTGATAGCAACATTCTCGTGTATTTGAGAGCGCTATAAATTTTCTTTAATTAAAAAAGGAGATATTATGAAAATCGGAACAAAATTAATGGTAATTATAACTGCGGTGAACCTTGTTTGTATCGGAGGTTTAACGGTGAGCTCTTTGGCTTTTACATCAAGCCAGATAACCGGCATGGCATATGAAAACGCGGCTTCAATCACAGGAGGAGCGGCGAGCGACATTCAAACATGGATGGAATCTTCATTAGGTGAAATCAGGGGTTTGGCTCAAGTGTTGTCGCATATTAATTATATCAACATTGAAGACCGCCGTTATGTGATTAATTCCATGCTTCATAGTTTAGCTGTGGAAAATCCGGAGCTGATCGGCGTTTGGGCGGCTTATGAGCCAAACGCGCTCGACGGAATGGACTCATTTTTTGTCAATACACCGGGAAGCGACGCCTCAGGAAGATTCCTAAGTTATTATACCTTTACAGATGCTGACGCGATTCTCACTACGCTTGAAGATTATGACAATCCCGGAAGCGCGGGCGAGTTTTACCGCATATCTTTGTTGTCAGGCAGGGAAGCCGTTGTTGAGCCTTATTATTATGAAGTAGGCGGAAAAGATGTGCTGATAACAAGCCTTACCGTGCCGATCTTCCGTAACGGGAAAGCAGTTGGAGTCGCGGGCTATGATGTGGAACTTACCGACATTCAGGAAATGGCTGCGAAGATTAAACCTTTTGGAAACGGAACGACTTACGTATTCAGCCATAAAGGCGCTATAGTCGCCCATCCCGATCCGGGCCGCTTAGGCAAACAAATGACGGAAACCGAATCGGATACGGCGGGAGATGAACTTAAAAATCTTGTAAACGCGGTTAAAAGCGGCACCGGATTTGAAGCGATGATCTTTTCGCCCAGGAACAACGCAAGGATGATTCTTGAAGTTCGGCAGTTTACTTTAGGCAACAGCGCGACTCCGTGGAGCGTTGTTACGCTTGTTCCCGAACAAACCGTAATGGCCGCAGTCCATCGTATGACTGCAATTTTGCTTATTCTCGGCGTGGTTATTCTTATTGTTATCACAATCATTATCATGCTTGTCTCGCGTTCTATTACGGCTCCCCTTAAAGCGATGGAGAAAGTTTTTATAACTATCGGCGAGGGGGATTTTACGCGTAATCTTGAAGCGACAGGCAAGGATGAGATTGGGAATATAAGCCGCTCCTTTAACGATACCCTTGATAAAATACGCACGCTTATCAAAACTATTAAAAATCAGGCGGCGGCTCTTTTTGATATTGGAACCAATTTAGCGTCTAACATGGATCAGACGGCTTCCGCTGTTACCCAGATTACCGCCAATATTCAGAGCATCAAAAATCAGGTGATGAATCAGAGCGCGAGCGTCACGGAAACAAACGCGACTATGGAGCAGATTTCGTCAAACATTGATAAACTGTCCAAGCATGTCACAAGCCAGAGCGCGAGCGTGTCGCAGTCATCATCCGCAATCGAAGAAATGCTTGCCAATATTAATTCTGTTACGCAGACTCTTATTAAAAATCAGCAGAATGTTAAAAACTTAACCAACGCTTCCGAAGTCGGAAGATCGAGTTTAAGGGATGTTGCGTCGGATATTAAAGAAATTGAAAAGGAATCCGCGGGGCTTTTGGAAATAAACGCTGTAATGGAAAATATCGCGGGACAGACTAATCTTCTTTCGATGAATGCCGCTATTGAAGCGGCTCACGCGGGCGACTCAGGCAGAGGTTTTGCCGTAGTCGCCGGAGAAATCCGCAAGCTTGCCGAAAGTTCTGGTGTGCAATCCAAGACAATCGCGTCGGTTTTAAAAAAGATAAAAAGAGCTATCGATAAGATCAGCTCTTCTACAAATAATGTCCTTGATAAGTTCGAAGCGATTGAAGAAGGAATAAAAACCGTCGCCGATCAGGAAGGCAATATCCGCAACGCGATGGAAGAGCAGGGGAGCGGCAGCAAGCAAATACTGGAGGCTGTGGGTCAGCTTAGCAACATTACCCAGAATGTAAAATCAGGCGCGAATGAAATGCTTGACGGAAGCAAGGAAGTTATCCATGAAAGCAAAAATCTTGAGCAGGTTACAGCGAACATCACTAACGGCATGAGCGAAATGGCAGCGGGCGCGAGCGAGATTAATACGGCGGTTATTCAGGTCAGGGAAATCAGCGATAAGAATAAGGATAGTATAGATACTCTTGTGCGGGCGGTGGCGAAGTTTAAGGTGGAGTGAGTTTTGAGCGGTAATGATCTATATTGACCGCGCTCATTTTAACCCGCCCGCCGCGCCGGTTATCCTGTTCTGTGTGGAAATAACGCTACTTTCATATAAACTCAACATATGCTAGACTGAACCAATGGTAATTTTTCAATGGATAAATTTAATTTACGACTTTATCCGGCCAATTCTGGATGTCGCGCTCCTCGCTTTTATCCTATACAAAGCCTATGAATTGCTGGAAAAAACGCAGGCTTTTCCGCTTGTAAAGGGAGCGGGGTTTCTGGCTCTTGTATACGGAATTGCCTTCCTTTTCAATTTGTCAACATTAAGGTGGGTTCTTACAATAATAGCGCCCGGGCTTTTCATCGCGATTGCCATTGTGTTTCAGCCGGAACTAAGAAAAATAATTTTAAGGCTTGGACAGACTGATTTTTTCAGACCGAGCGTTACCGCGCAGATCGGGAAGCTTGACGCCGTGGTTACGGCGGCGGAACTTTTATCACAGAGGGGACGGGGAATGCTGGTTGTGTTTCCGAGAAAAATCAACATCAGAAATATAATGGAGACAGGCACGCGGATAAACGCCGAGATGTCGTCAAGTTTGATAGTGGCGATTTTTGAATTTGACGGGCCTCTGCATGACGGGGCAATGATTGTTCAGGGCGGAAAAATCGCGGCCGCGGGATGCCTCCTGCCTCTCTCGGAAAGACAGGATATACGTAAAAATTTCGGCACGCGCCACAGGGCAAGTCTTGGCATGGCCGAGCAGACAGACGCCGTTACGCTTATTGTATCCGAGGAAACAGGCGCGATCTCACTTGCCTATGACTCAAAACTTTATTACGATTTATCATCTGCGGAAATAACGCGTAAATTAATGGAATTGCTTGATAAGGGAACAAGAAAGGAAGAGCAGAAAATTATCAAAGAAGAAGAAAGGGAGGTTCTTGTTGATTAACCCCAAACTTCTTCAGAAAATAACCGAAAAGTGGCCTGTTAAGGTTCTTTCTGTCGCCGCGGCTCTCATTATTTCAATCTTCTACAGAGTAAATACTTTGGAAACGCGCTTTTTTTCAGTGCCGCTTCAGATTGTAACAAGCGAATCGCTGGTTCCAGTTTCTGCCATAACAAATACCGTCAGAATCTCATTAAGGGGAGAGCCCGACGGAATACAGCCTATAATGGAAGAAGATGTCGAGGCGTATATAGATATTTCAAAATTTTCAAATGAAGGTTCTTTTAGAGTGCCTGTACAGCTCCGGAAAAAAGGCAGCGCGCTCGGAGTTACGCCTCTTGAAATATCAGTTCTTCCGATAGAGATTTCCGTTGATGTTGAATTAAAAATGATAAAAAGCATTCATGTCTTTCCTGTGCTGACCGGAGTAATAGCGCAGGGTTTTGAATTGGCGGACCGCCAAATAATTCCTGACACAATAATAGCCGAGGGCCCGCGCAGCGCTCTTGAAGACATCAGGGAATTTTATACTGAAAATATTGACATCGACAGGCGTTACGAGAACTTTTCCGTCAGAGTTAACGTAATTAATAATAATCCTCTGGTAGTAATCCACGGCGACAGGATGATCGAATTCAGAGGGACAATTAACCAGATAGTGCGCGGGGGGCAGGGAACCGCGCGTCCTCAGGAAACCCAGTCAAATATTTCGCGTAACGCTGAACCTTCGAATCCGGCAGGTGCGGCGCATCCGGCAGGTGCGGCGCAAAATACGGCTGGCCGTACAGGAAGCGCAGAATCAGCGAATAATAACCATTCAGAGGCGGAGCAATGATTACCGGTATCGGGATTGATATAGTCCGGATAAATCGAATTGAACGCTGGCTTGATAATCGACTTCTTCTGGAGAGATTTTTTAACAGTGAAGAATTGTCCCTTGCCGTTTCGCGGAATAACAGCGCGGCTCAAACTCTCGCGGCAAGATTTGCCGCGAAGGAGGCGTTCGGCAAAGCTCTTGGAACGGGTCTTACGCATCTCACCCTTAAAGATATAATTGTTTATAATGACGACAACGGAAAACCGGAAATCAAATTGACAGGAACGGCGCTGGAAGCGTTTGAAAAATCAGGCGCGGCAAAGGCGCATATTTCCCTTTCACATGAAAGTGAAAACGCAATCGCGATGATCGTTTTGGAGGCGTAAAATGGCAGGTGAAGGCGAGTTAAAGGTAACATTTCAATCCAAAAAAGAATACCGCTGCCCTGTTTGCGACACGGCATTTCACAAAGAAGAATTGCTCTCTGGCGGCGGCAGATTGATAGCGGGACAGCTCACGGAGGAACTTCACAGATTGTACGAGCCTTCCGCGAAATACGGCAAAA
>Ga0209755_10005108_pt1 | contig 15117 bp, 8 predicted proteins | sample TergutCo191P1_FD_187301 | JGI IMG/M metagenome (GOLD analysis project Ga0209755, IMG submission 187301) | Cornitermes sp. P1 segment gut microbial communities from Petit-Saut dam, French Guiana - Co191P1 (SPAdes) (version 2) | ecosystem: Host-associated > Arthropoda: Insects > Digestive system >... | reverse complement strand
AGGTCTTCCGAGTCTATAACGCCGCGCACAAAACGCAGATATGTCGGCATTAATTCCTTGTCATCGTCTGTGATAAAAACACGTTTTACATAAAGTTTTACGCCGGGTTTATAATCGACATTGAATAAATCAAACGGCGCTTTTTTTGGAATGTAAAAAAGCGTAGAGTATTCAAGAGTTCCTTCGGCTTTTGTATGAACGTAGTGTAACGGCGTGTCGCTGTCGTGTCCGATTTGTTTATAAAACTCGTTGTAATCTTCGTCTTTTAATTCAGACTTGGCTCTTCGCCATAACGCTGTGCCGGAATTGATTCTGTCGGTTTTGGTTATGCTTGCCTTCTCGTTGCCTTTATCGTCCCACTCTTTTTCGTCATAAGTAAGATAGATGGGAAACGCAACGTGGTTGGAGTAACGCTTGATAATGTCTTCGATTGACCAGCGGTTTGTGTACTCGGTTCCCTCTTCTGAAAGGTGCAGGATTACCGTTGTTCCCTGATTTTCGCGGCTGGCGCTCTCAATCTCGAAGCCTTCTTTGCCGTCGCTTGACCATTTCCATGCGGCATCTTCGTTTGCCTTGCGGCTGATAACATCGATTTTATCCGCAACCATAAACGCCGAGTAAAATCCGACACCGAACTGACCTATCAAGTTGGAATCTTTTTTTGCATCTCCTGCGAGCTTTTCCAAAAACGCTTTTGTGCCTGAACGCGCGATTGTTCCAAGCGAATCGATTAAATCCGCTTCGTTCATGCCGATTCCGTTGTCGGAAATTGTCAGTGTTTTTCCGTCTTTATCGAAGGAAATATCGATTCGAGGATCAAAATTGATGGATTTATAGGCATCATCGGCGACTGTCAGGTATTTTAGCTTGTCCAGCGCGTCGGAGGCATTGGAGACTAGCTCCCGTAAAAAAATCTCGCGGTTCGAGTAAAGGGAGTGGATGATAAGGTGCAGTAACCGGCTTACTTCGGTTTGAAAATGGTGTTGTGACATATTGGGGCTCCTGTGTATTGATGATTTATTAAATGGATAACATTTATTTAAATTTATTTCAAGAGGATAAATGCCATACAAGTCCTTTTTATAAATGAAAAAAAATACCAAAACCCCAAAAATGCTTTATATTTTTTAAACATAACCTTTTTATTTTATAAATTAGGAGGATTAAAATGAGGAAACAAAAATTAAATTATTCTTTATTAGCTATCGTAGTTGCATTATTCACAGCGTTTGTCTTTATATTTTTAAATGCCTGCGAAGTTGGGCTTGGGCAAAAGGTCAACACAAATGTCCCTGTGATTGGAAACGGTCCTGACGGCAGCCGTCCTGGTTCATATCTTCGCGGAAGTGTTAATTTAATTCAACTTGATGTTAAGCAGGATTTTGGTCTTCAGTCTGTTTTTATAAGTATTTGGTACAATGATAAAAACAATCTTAAAAAGGAAAAAATAATTCCTGCATGTCTCAATGATAAGGGTTTTTGGGAAGTAAATATCGATACAGCCGATATGGCTGACGGTTCAATACGAACACAGGTAACTGCTGTTGATAAAAGCGGTAATATAACTACGACTACCGATATGATTTATATCGTAAAAAATATTCCACCGCAAATTGAGCTGACAGTTCCAAGAGTAAAAGGAAACGGGTTTGATGCTCCGGATCTAAATCAGATTTTAAGCGGGGCACCGTTATATCAGGGTAGTGATCTAATGGGAATTGCGTCGGATGTTTTTGGAATCGAGCGCGGTTACCCGCAAATTTTAACCTGGCCCAGAGATTATCATAATGTTGATGAGAACGGCGTTGTTTTGGAAACAGATCCAAAGTGGGGTAAGTGGCGTACTGTAACAGATGATAATTATTGCGCATTAAATACCGATGGTCTTAATGCGGTGCAGTTTCGCTGGTCCATGATCGAATTAATTCAATCCGGCGATGATTGGCGGCTGCCTGAAAATGAAGAGCTTTTGGATCCTTTATTAACTAAAGATCTTCCTGTAGGCGTATACCGTGTAAAGTTTCGCGTAATGGATAAATTCGGCGTTGTTAACACATATCCTGACAGGATCGAAAACACACAAGAACATCAGCCGAATCAATACATGGAAATTAATTTGGTTGCCGCTAAAAATCCTTCTATTAAATGGTTCGCTTTTTCTCAATATTACAACGGTGTCGAGGATTTTACAGCGACGGTTAATATTACAACCCCAAATGACAGAATAAACTCGGTGCGTGTAATGGCGAGTAACAATGAAGATGTTATATACAAATACGCCGATAACAGTTTTGTAAAACAGGCTTCTGCCGGAAACAGCTGGGTAATTTCTATATCCGCTGACATTATGCGTGAAATGCTTGGTGTCGCTCCCGGACAAAAAATGTCAGGTGATAAAATTTTGCATATCGAAGCTGAAGACAATATGGGGAATAAAACAACCACTACAAGGCAGTTTATAATAGATGACACAGCTCCCACACTTGAATTTATAGAGCCTGTTGAATTAACAAAACTTGGCAATGCTTCTTTTACGCCGCCGCAGGTAACAAGTACTGTTACAATTCGCGGCGCTGCGATTGACAATCAGCGTGTTGTACAGCTATTTTACGCTCTTGGAAAAACTGAAATAAACGCAGCTCACGGCACAGAATGGACTGATTCGGGTCTTCATGAAACGCCAAAAAATCATCACAAGGATTTAAATGCAAGATGGAGCGGAAGTCTTTCTAATTGGAGCTGGCATTTCGATGATATTGCCGATGTGTGCAAAGGATCAAATGCCGCTTATTATGTTACAAGTTACGATATCAGTAAAAATCTCTGGCTCCTGCCGGTAAAATTTAAATTAATTGATGTTGCAGGTAACGTAAGTTTTTATTCTGCTGATATAATCGTGGATCCGGATGCTGATAAACCTGTTGTAAATATTAACAGTCACAACGAAAGGCAAATTGTAGGCGGTTTGGTAAGAGTCAGCGGATTTGCAACTGACAATGAATGGATAAATAAAGTAGAAATTAGGATAACGGCGCAGAGTAACGAAAACTGCAGTACTTTAAATCCACCTGATGTGCCTGTAACAGGCGGCAAGTTTGTGCCTGTTAATATAATTGGAAACAAAAGTTCTGCGGCGAACTGGTACTTTAACATTAATGAAAACGGCGAACTGGATCCACCGCGAGGCGGAACTAGGTCTGTGTTATTGGAAGTGCGCGTATGGGACGCTTCTATTTATTCTCAGGATTTGGCAAAGAATTTTACAGAGACGCGATTAGCTCTTGTTTTTGATTTATCTGTGCCCGTTATAGAAGAAATTAAAGTGATCCATGGAGCAGTTAAAACAAACGCAAGAGAAGAAGCGCTTATTCCCGGCACAACAGTAAAAGAATTTGTAACGCTAAAAGCAAAAATCACAGATGATTCGGGGATAACAAGTATAAAATTGCGCGGTAAAGGAGAAGCAAGTTATATAGAATATATCGATAAAACAAACAGCAAGACAGGGAAGCCCTGGGTAGAAGCGCACACTTTTAACAACAACACAAATTTGTATACTGAGTATACGGTTTACATTCCTCTATATACAAATGCGCCAGCAAGCGATCCCAATTCTCTTCGCGGTGGAATGTACCGTAATTCTGCAGGCACATACAGTGTAGAAATTCAGGTAATGGATAACACAAACCCAATGCCGTTTATTACGCTTGACAGTTTCAATCTGCAAATTGACAACTATTATCCAATGGCTTCTTTTGCAGGAAATCTAAATGCAATTGGAAATTTACAGATTTACGGAAAAGCGTGGGATACAGGCGGAGCGAATATAAATGTGCAAGGGCTTTCTCGAATGGTTGTTTATTTTTCGCGTAATGGAAAACTTATCGATTTAACAAATGGAAATGACGCTTCCGCATTCAGCGTATCTGATCAAACGGCAAAAATCGGAAGAACAGGCGATGAATTTTCTATCAAAAACGAAGGAACATTGCAGACATTGCCGTTTTTCCCGAATGTAAAACAAAATGACGTCTACTCAACAAATGAATACGGCATTGTTATTGACAGTAACCAATCAGGGCCTTATTCGCCAAGGTTCACAGGTCCTTCCGCAGACAAAGAATGGCAAGTTACATACCCAAGCGCAAATTTAAAAGACGGTCCGCTTACCGTGCATTATGTTGTTTTTGACAATGCAGATAACGCAACGCATTATTCAAGAGATATTTATATTGCAAATAACCGCCCGCTTTTTACAAATATTTCGCTTGGCACAGACATTGACGGCTTTAACGGAGTGCAGCCCAATGAATTTATGGATTTTTCATCTGCTTCTTTCCCTGAATTGATAACCGCTTCTGAAATTAATTCCGATTTTAGAGTACGTAATAATCAATTTAATATGAACATAAATACAGTAAGCGGAAACGGAAATCTGCATTATATAGTTTCTCATGTAAAGAGAAGCCAAACATCTATTCCGGTTACAAATATTGTAAAAGGCGAAGTTTATACAATTGCAGATCCGGGAACAGGGATAAATTGGGTAAATTACGGCGTTTTTGGTAATCCGTTTGCAGGTGTTATTTTTACCGCGACGCATAGTCATTCGGAACTTTCTGCGCTTGGTTTAATTTCCGGAACAGGCGGCAGTGTTTATACATACGTTAATTCCGGCAACACCGCAAAAACGATTAAAAGCGCGGACAATCTTTCGCATAACGCGCAGATTGCGTTTGCTTCTGATTCATTCAGCGGCATTGACGGTATAGAAGACTCTGTTAAAATTTTGATCGACGGCATACATACGCCAAAGTATGATAAACTCTTTTTGATAAAAGTTTATGATTCTACAAGCGAAAATGACCAGCTTTCTCATGCTGTTTTATTTAAAGTTGCAGTTGATAATAACGATATAACGGTTCCTTCTATATTAATCTCCCCGTTTTATTGGAACAGTTCTTCTGACAATTCGCTCTACAGAAATTCTAAAGCGAATGGTCACATTGAGTTAGAGACGCATTTGCCGCTGAGGACTACAGGTATAAGCGGAATCGATGATTTAGATCCAAAAGTTTCTGGCAGGGTAAGTTTTAAGGGAACAGCTTTTGATAACAATGTTATCGATACGATTAAATTCAGCATCGGCAATTTTCAAAATGGCAGCGTACTCATGGCGGCAAAATTCAACGGCGCAAATTGGGTAAGCGATTCAGGCAGCGAAATTGATTTTAACAACAACGGCTGGAAGTTCAACGCTAATGGTTTCCCAAGTCAGGCGGGGCATAATGTAGAATGGCAGCTTGATTTTGACAGCAGTTTTATCTCAGGCGCCGCAAGAGCGGATAATATTCTCACCGTTATGGCGTTAGATAAGGCGGCAAACTCTTCCAACCCGGGAAATTTCTCGCAGACTGCCGCAAATGCGAAAACTGCGCATTACCGTTTTGACGCAGTGCCGTACATCACGGAAGTGGAAACGGAACTAAGCGGCGCGTACCATACAAATCCTTCGGCATTTAACCGCTCTGCCTTGGGCGGCTATCCTGTGCGTGAAGGTGAAACGATTATAATAAAAGGTTTTAATTTTGACGATATGCCAATGACGATAGAAAAGTCAACTTTCTCAGGCGATCTTGATATCAAGGTTAACGGCATTTCTTCGATTAACAACCTGAACAATAATAACGCGCCTTATAACAAGGAACCGAATAACCTAAACAATAATAACCTCAATGATAACCGACGTCTCTATGTGTGGAATACAGGCTACCTGTTAAATCAAAGAGTGGTTCAAAGTCCGTTTATGCGCATGGCTCCCGATTCAATGCGTTACATGAGTTATGGTCTTTATGACGGCAACGGGCGTTTATACATTAGAAAAGACAACGGAACAACTGAGATTGAACATTGGGAGAACAGATACCAAAATACGACAGTTGCTTTTGATGAGTCAGGCGAATGGTACGCGGCTTCTTCTAACATGACAGGAATGGATTATCCCTATTTTACTTTTTATGCGCGAAAACCGACAGGCAACATAAACGGCTTCCAAGGAACCAACAAGCGTATGATAATGCGAATGGCTTACGCGGATAAACAATTTGACTTAAACCGCGCAAAAATTCCGCGCCTAATTACGCAAAACACGGACAGCGCAGTTCGCGGAACCGACAACAAGGCGATAAGAATATTTTTAAGTTATTATGACAATGGTTCAAGCGATAACCCTGTATTGTTCCATTTTGGAACAGTAGGCAAAGACAACAATTTCGGCGGAGATATTTCTACCAATAATAACGCCTCGTACAACAAGCATCCGCAGGCGCAAGTTGTTGCAAATAACAGCACTGCGTACAAAGGAAGCGTATACACAGCAGTCGGCGCTTTGTCTAACGGACTGCCTGTAATTGCATGGTATGACAGATTTAATCAAAGTTTGATTTTTTCTCATGGCGGCGACGCTTCATCTGCTCCGCTCAATGGTACGCCGCTTGGAACCAAGTTCGATGATAAGGGAAGTATCGTAAGTACCGATACAGCAACTTGGCAGAACAACGCTATAAAAATCGCGGACTTTGCAGGCACTCATGTTGATTTGATTGTAGATGGAGGCGACAATGTTCATCTTGCATATTACGATGTAAGAAACGGAGGACTCCACTACGCGTACATTCCGGCGTTAAATGCAAACACAACAACTGCAAGACCGAACATGAACATTACAAACATTCAAAGAGCAAGGGTCGACACTTATCTTTCTGCAGGAACAAAACTCATGCTCAATGTTCGCAGAGAAGGGAATCTTTCAAACGGAATGCCGAAATATGTGCCGTACATTTCATATTTTCACGCTTCGTTTGCAGAAACCAAAAACGCGATCCGTGTTGCATGGCGTAAAAATTTTACAAGCGCCGATTTTAACGGCACTGATGCAAGCGACAGGTTCACAGGCGCATGGGAAGTAATGACCATCCCAGTAGAAACTGTTCCATTAGCAGAAGAATTTATTTGCAATGGCGTTCCCTCAGCGGTGAACTGGACAGTACCCGGCGGCACAAGCGCTTTGCATTACAATTCGAACATGAACAAAACAATGCTTGTGGGTTACATGACAACGGATTGGTATGAAGGCGCAGTCTTAAAAGATGCGCTATGGTGATTGGAGCTGTTCCTTGACAATGTGCATAAATTAGGTTAATAATTCGATATGAGCGAATTATTAATCGAACTTATTCTACTTGGCGTTGTTATAATTCAGTTTCTGGTGATAGTTACGTTTTTTTCCAGACACAAGCACGGCACACAGGCAGATGTAGGGCTAAAACTTGCTGAATATTCGCAGCGTTTGGAAAAAAACGAAACTGTCATGCGCGATGAATTCGGCAGAAATCGGGTTGAAACTAATAATACGGCAAAAGACACCCGTGAAGAATTGGCATCAGCTCTTAAAGTAAACCGCGACGAACTTTCTGCAACCTTAAAAGCATTTGAAGAAAAGTTTTCTTCGAATATTGGCATGCTTACAAGAGAAACAAAAGACGGCCTTGAAAAATCACGCGATGCTGTAGAAAAAAAGCTTGCGGATATTCAGCAGGGTAACGAAAAAAAGCTCGACGAAATGCGTCAGACTGTTGATGAAAAACTGCATAAGACGCTGGAGACCCGCCTTGGCGAATCGTTTAAACTTGTAAGCGAGCGTCTTGAGCAAGTGCAAAAAGGTCTTGGTGAAATGCAAACGCTTGCAAGCGACGTAGGCAGTATAAAAAATGTTTTAGCCAATGTAAAAAATAAGGGTGTGCTTGGCGAATATCAGCTTGGCGCAATACTTGAGCAAATTTTAACGCCGAATCAATATGATCAAAATGTAAAAATAAAAGAAGGCAGCCGCGAACATGTTGAATTTGCAGTTAGAATCCCAAGTAAGGAAGATTCCAGTAAAATAATTTATCTTCCTATCGACGCTAAGTTTCCAACAGTTGATTATGAAATGCTGTTAGCTGCATATAAAAGCGGTATAAAGGAAAATGTTTTACAAGCGCAGAAAGAATTAAAATCCAAAGTTGAAAAGTTTGCAAAAGATATCCGCGAAAAATATATCGATCCGCCGAACACTACGGAATTCGGCATAATGTTCCTGCCGTTTGAAGGGTTATATGCGGAAGTTCTGCGTATTCCAGGCTTGTTTGAAAATTTACAAAATACTTATAAGGTGACTATAACGGGTCCGACTACAATTTCCGCTTTTTTAAACAGTCTGCAAATGGGGTTCAGAAGCCTTGCGGTAGAAAAACGCACAAGCGAGATTTGGAGTTTACTAGGCGCTGTCAGGACAGAATTCGGCAAGTTCGGCGATGTTCTGCAAAAAACAAAAGAAAAACTTGATTCTGCAAGCAAGGAAATTGATAAGGCAGGAGTTCGTTCACGCGCCATAGAGCGCAAACTGATGGATGTAGAAAAATTACCGGAAGGAAAGACGCAGAAATTATTAAGTGATATTGATCTGACAGATGATGAAGATGTATAATATGATAACAGGAAGGGTTTATGGAAAAGGAAACTGTTAATAAAGAAGAAAAAACCGCCGAAATTCGAATTGAGAAAAATGAAAAAAAAGAAAAGGTAAAAAGTAAAAAAAAGAATAATTATTTATTATCAGCTCTAATAATTTCTATAAGTTTATTTTTGGTATTATTAATTACTGTTGTCTGGATAGCGGCAAAGAAACCTATGATTGTTAAGCAGTTAATAGAAACAAACATCAGTACTCTAGTAAAAGAAATACTACCTGTTTCTGAATATGTTTGTCTTGTTTATAATTATCAGTCTATTTCGCAAAGATCTTATAATCCCGGCAACTGGCTTAATGCGCGTAATGTGCTTATTGTTCTGGATGGAACAATTAAGTTTGGATTTGACTGCGAAAAAATAACAGTAAATGAAAGCGGTTCACGGCTTATAATCAATATGCCGCCTGTTGATATTTTGGCTCATGAACAATATCCCGAACATGCACGATCTTATGAACTTGCAGGCGGCGGACTTTTTCCCCGTGCAATAAAACCTCAGGAAGTACTTGATCTATTAGGTGATTCAAAACTTGAAAAGGAAGAACAAGTTAAAGCAAATGAAGGACTGATGGAACAGGCGCGTAATTCTGCCGAATCACTTTTTAAACCATTGCTTGAATTAAATCCGTCAATTAGAGGGAATTATACGATTATTTTTAATTGGCAAGAATAAATGGATTACGATTGCATCGTTATAGGCGGAGGCCATGCCGGTATAGAAGCATCGCTTGCAACATCGCGCCTTGGTTTTTCCACGCTTCTCATTACGCAGAACCCCGATAAAATTGGCGCACTTTCCTGCAATCCCGCGGTAGGCGGTTTATCAAAAGGGAACCTTGTGCGGGAAGTTGACGCTCTTGGCGGAGAGATTGCAAAGCTGATAGACGCGACAATGATCCAATACAGGGTGTTAAACCGCTCACGGGGTCCTGCTGTGCAAGCGCCGCGCGCGCAGGCTGACAAACACGCGTATCAGGCGGCGGCACGTTCCGTTTTGGAAAAGCAAAAAAACCTAACGATTTTTATGGATACTGTTACCGATTTAATAATTGGTGACAGTCACAGTGACAGTCACCAAAAAAAAATCGTGGGCGTAATCACGCAGCGCGGACATCGCATAACGGCGCGGACTGTTGTGCTTGCTTCGGGCACTTTTATGGAAGGCAGAATATTTATCGGCGAGTTTGACACGCCGCAGGGAAGGCTTGGCGAAGAAGCGGCAAACGGGTTGGGCGCTTCATTAAGACGTCTTGGCTGTGCTGTGGGACGCTTAAAAACCGGTACACCTGCGCGAATTGCGGACAGCTCGATTGATTTTTACAAAATGGAAAAACAAGACGGCGATGAAATGCAGCCCTTTTCGTTTGATGGGAACAGCGTTTCTGAAAGACCTTCTATTCCGTGTTGGATAACTTACACTACAGCAAAGACGCACGAAATAATAAAGGCGAATATTCACCGCTCGCCTCTTTTTGGCGGAAAGATTACAGGCGCAGGAGCGCGTTACTGTCCAAGTATCGAAGACAAAGTTGTGCGTTTTCCCGAACGCGAGAGACATCATATTTTTATTGAACCTGAAGGTCTTTCAACTAACGAGATGTATATGAACGGCGCGTCAAGTTCTTTGCCCGAGGATGTTCAGCGCGATTTTATTCACAGTATCCCCGGTCTTGAAGAGGCGCACATTGTCCGCCCTGCTTATGCCGTTGAATACGATTACCTTGATCCGCTTGATTTATTTCCATCGTTAGAATCAAAACGTCTTTCAGGGTTTTTTGTGGCAGGGCAGACCAACGGCAGTTCTGGTTATGAAGAAGCCGCCGCGCAGGGACTTATGGCAGGTATTAATGCCGCGATGAAAATGCAGAATAAACCGCCGTTAATACTCGGGCGCGCCGAAGCGTACATCGGCGTACTTATCGATGATCTTACAACATTGGGAACAAAAGAGCCTTACCGTATGTTTACAAGCCGCGCCGAACACAGATTGATGCTTCGTCACGACACTGCGGATACGCGGCTGACTCCAAAAGGACGCGAGGCAGGACTTATAGATGACGGCAGATGGGAACGCTTTTTGGAAAAGATAAAGCAGTTAGACGAAGTGAAAGAACTTATTGCGCAGAAAAAGAATGCTTCAGTTGCAGATAACACAAGCGACCCGGAATTATTGCGCTACCCTGCGGAGATTGTTGAGCGCGTGTTATTAGATAAAAAGTACGAAGGCTACATCGAAAAAGAAACTCGCTTTGCCGCAAAAGCCGCAAAAATGGATAATATAAAACTTGATCCCAATATGGATTACGCAGTCATTAAGGGCTTATCAAGCGAGGCAAAGGAAAAACTTAAAGCTGTTAAACCGCTCAATGTCGGGCAGGCGGCTCGGATACCGGGTGTGCGTCAAGGTGATATTGCTCTTTTAATAATTTTGGCGAACAAGAAATAAAAACGTAAATTATTATTTTACAATATAACTGAAACTCATAAGCTTGTTGCGCGTTTCATTGTCTATCACAGTGTCAGCCAGCACTTTTTGAGGTACGGTTAATGTAAAAACGCTGCCTTTGCCAAGTTCGCTGTTTAAAGCAAGCGTTCCTTTCATTAAATCTACAAGTTTTTTTGAAATATGCAAACCAAGACCCGAGCCGCCTTTGCGGAATTTTTCTACAGCGTCAATTTGATCGTAGCCTGCAAAAATATGATCCATTTCGTGATCTGCAATGCCGATTCCCGTATCGCTTACTTTTATAATAAGCCAAATATATTCTTTCTGTCTTTTGCATGAAAAGCTGACCGAAATAACGCCTTTGGTAGTGTAACAAAATGCGTTTGTTATTAAATGGTGGCATATAAGCCTAAGCCTAAGCGCGTCGCCGCCAAGATGCACAGGCATTTTTTCTTCGATTTCGATTTTATAATTAATCATCGTACTTTCCGAAAGAAGCGTATACTGCGCGGTTATATCTTTTATCAAATCAGGTAATTTATATTTTACATTATTTATTTTTAATTCTCCGGCTTCAATTTTGAGTATGTCCATTATATCGTTTATTACGCCGTATAACAAAGTTCCCGATTCATTTATTACTTCCAAATGTTTTTGTATTTCATCGGAAACATCTTCTTTTCCTGAGACCAATGAAGAGATTCGGATTATATTATTTATTGGATCTGACATTGCGCTGCTGATTTTTGATAGAAATGCGGTTCTGGATGAAGATGCAGTTTTTAATGCACCCATAAGGTTCTCAATTTCTTGTCTGCGTTCATTCGCTTCGCGGGCTATTTGTTCGCGCTCCTCGATGCTTACGATTACAGAACGCGATCCTATTAATGCTAAAAGTGAAGTAATAATTAAAGATGCCGCAAATGAAAGGATCAATAAAACTAATACGCGGTGTTCAAGCGTGTTTACATACGATATATCGTAATCAACGCCGATTAATCCGACAGTTTTGGAATCTATTACAATCGGCAATAACGCCGATACTAATACTCCCCAATATTCTTCATGAGATGGATGCGGCGAATAGCAGATACTCTGAGTTTCCCACGCATCATCAACACCCGCCGGCGTTATTTCATCTTTCCAAACATTGGTTCCAAGCCAATCGGAACCTTGTTCTCTTTTATAATAAGTGTCCGCAATAAACACATAGTTGTCATCGTTGTTTTTTTCTATGTAATAAATATAAGCAAGACCAAAAGCATTGACAATTTCTTCCCATTTATAATGCATTTCCCAAAACCAGTCTTCGTTATTTAAAACGCCCTGTTTCATTTTGTTAACATCGTAAATAACTGGATATTGCTGTTCGATCATATTTGCCACGCTGCCAAGGGTGCCGAAATAGGACGCTTTAATATTTTCGCGGAACTGAAAGTACATCATCGTACAAACCGTCAGGGAGACAAGCATTCCCAGTCCGATAAAGAGAAAATAGAAGTTTTTCCTTAGTTTTTTGGTGCCCACTATTAAAATAATACTATGGAAACTCGGCGTTGTCACCAAAAATATAAAAAAATTACAATATTGGGGAAAAATTAACAAAATCAGTCTGATAAGTATACTAATGCGCGTGGTGCTTCGCTGAGGGTTGCCTCTATTTCGCTGTTTTAGGTTATGCTTTAATTAAAAACGCTTTGTAATTTGCCAAGCGCATCCATTGCTTCTTCTTTACTTTTTTCGATAATTTTTTCTGATTCTTCGACTTTTTTCTTTTGCGCGTCGCACTGAAGGGTTAGCTTTTTAATTTTCCAGTTATTAAGTAATTTAAAAATGAATTTGTTTGATTTTGCTTTTAAAATTGTTATTTGCTCTGTGCGGGCAACCAGTTCGTTGCACATTAAAGAGCTTTTTTTAATGACATCTTCCAAGTCCTTAAATGACTTTTGCAGATCATGCAAGCCGGTTTTTAAATCATTAACAAGAGTTTCGTTTGCTTTTTGTTTATTAAGCAAGGTATCAAATTCTTCTTTTCTTTTAAGCTCGGCTTCATGTTTTTTTTGCTCCTTGCGCGCTTTTATATTTTTGAAAAATCCTGCAATACCTGCCATAATAATCTCCTCTTAAAAACTCTTTTTTATATTTTAATCGTTAGCGCGGCTGCGGTCAATATGTGAGACATCATGCAGGGGTAATTTTGCCTCTTAATTTTTTTTTTAATTTATAATAAACTGCCATAATGATAAAACTTGCCGCCTTTCTGGGCAATCCCGGTAAAAAATACGCGCAAAACAGACACAATGCAGGACGTATGCTTGCAGAGGCTCTGCCGTTTTACAGCTCTCTTTCGTGGCAAAAAAAATACAAGGGGTTGTACGCTGTAAATGACGGCGTTCATTTCCTCATGCCGGAAACGTACATGAATCTTTCGGGCGAATCGGTGCTTGCAGCCGCTTCATTTTTTAAAATTGATATAAAGGAAATTATTGTCGTTCATGACGAACTTGAACTGCCGCTTGGAACCGTTTCCCTGAAATTTGCGGGCGGACTCGGCGGTCACAACGGTCTTCGCTCGATGAACAAATGTTTTGCATCGCCCGATTTTTGGCGGCTGCGTATAGGGGTTGGAAGACCCGATTCGCGTCTTCCCGGAGAGGGCGGTCCTGCGGGAAGCGGCGAAGGGATTGTCGATTGGGTATTAACTGATTTTTCGGATTCAGAAAAAGGGACGTTGAATCTTGCGCTGGAAGCAGGCGCAGGTCTTTTAATAAAAACTTTCAAAGAAGAACCGGATACCCTGCTTAACGAATGGAAGAAGAAAAAAATTGAAGTTCCAAAAATTGAGGAAACAACATGACACCAAGTGAAGCCTTCAAGGCGTTATACGACACTATTGTGCGGCTTCGGGCTCCCGACGGCTGCAAGTGGGACAGGGAGCAAACCCCGTCAACATTGAGGGGCGCATTAATCGAGGAAACTTACGAATGCCTAGAAGCTATCGATGAAAAGGACGATGAGCACATTGCAGAAGAACTTGGCGATATTTTTTTACTTACCACAATGATCAGCTACATGCACGAACAGGAAGGAAAGTTTTCCGTCGCGGACGCATTATTAAAAGTAAACGAAAAATTGATACGCCGTCATCCTCATGTGTTCGGCGATGTAAAGGTAAAGGACTCTGCGGAAATTCTTGATAACTGGGCAAAGATCAAAGTTGAGCAGGAAGGCAGAAAGCCGAAAGATTCGCTCATGGACGAAGTAAGCGCCGCGCTTTCTCCCGCAGAACGCGCTTATGCTCTCCAAAAAAAAGCCGCAAAGGTCGGGTTTGATTGGCAGGATACAAGCGGCGTAATTGGAAAAATCAAGGAAGAACTGGAAGAAGTCTGCGAGGCAATAGAAATTAATCAAAATGAAGAAATCGAAGAAGAGCTAGGTGACTTGCTTTTTTCTGTCATCAATTTATGTAGATTTTTAAAAGTGGAACCTTCGGTTGCGCTTAGGCGAACCAACGCCAAATTTGTAACGCGGTTTAAAGAAGTAGAAGAAAAAATGAAAGAAACGGGGCAGGAAATGAAAAAGGAAAACCTCGAAATAATGGATAAATTCTGGGAAGAAGCCAAGAAAAAGTCGTCCCGATGAAACTATCACTTGAAAAATTATAGTTTATAAGGTATAAGTATTTATGGCAGTTACTCAAAGTGTAACAAAGCGTTTTGGCATATTGACAGCCGGCGGTGATTGTCCCGGCTTAAACGCGGCAATTCGCGGCATCTGCCGCGCAGCTCATGATCGATATGAAATGGAAATTATCGGCATTGCCGACGGGTTTAAGGGTCTTATCGAAGAAGATACAAGAATCTTAAAGCCCGAAGATTTTTCCGGTATCCTGACCCTCGGCGGAACCATTCTTGGTTCCAGCAGGGAAAAGCCTTTTGGCGCAACCAAGTCGTCCGACAAGGACGATGTTGACAGCGAGAAAGTCACCGCGATTATCGATACATATTCGCGGCTTGGTCTTGATTGCCTTGTTGTACTAGGCGGAAACGGCACTAACACGACAGGCTCCAAACTTTCGCGCGAAGGTTTAAATGTTATCGG
>Ga0209755_10005107_pt1 | contig 15121 bp, 9 predicted proteins | sample TergutCo191P1_FD_187301 | JGI IMG/M metagenome (GOLD analysis project Ga0209755, IMG submission 187301) | Cornitermes sp. P1 segment gut microbial communities from Petit-Saut dam, French Guiana - Co191P1 (SPAdes) (version 2) | ecosystem: Host-associated > Arthropoda: Insects > Digestive system >... | reverse complement strand
TTTTCTATGTTCGAGGCTCGGCGGCAGACTCTTAGGCGTTTTTTCAGGTATGCTGCCGAGCTCTGATGCATACGATTAGCGTTTTAAATTTACATTGCCTCAACGCTAAATCCGTGTTTATAGAGGCTCTATACATTAAAATTATTAATCTTTCTGTTATAGATTTAATAAAAAAATGGCGAAAAAAGCTTTATTTGTTTGATTTTTTTATTTTATTGTGGTATTATGCTGTAAAAAATATTTGAAAAAAGTTAAAAAGGAGTTAGGAACAACTTATGAATACTCAAAACCAAAGTACCGAACCGATGACTGTCCGGTTTTCCATTGGCGCTAAGCTGATTATTTTAATATCTTTTATTGTAATTTTCTCGCTTGGCTCAATTACAGCCCTTGTTTCATGGCTTGTTCAGGGAGATTTGAGGATTTCTGCGGAAGAAAATAACTTTGAGACAAACCGGAAGTCGGCGCAGGAAGCAGAAATGACACTAACGAACATGAGGGCTCATGCCAGAATATTAATTAAAACTGTCAGCGTCTTGGAAGAAGATAATAATTTGATGCGTGAAGCAGCGAATTTCTTCTTTTTGGAAAACCCTCAGATCGCGGCTGTCTTCTATATTACTTCAGGCAAACCTGAGCAGTTGTTGGTTAACAGGCATTTCTTTATTTCAAGAGAAGTTGATGTTGAGCTTGCGGCTTCATGGTTCGACAGTCAGAGAAACGCTTTAAGCAGAGCTATCAGAGGAGAGACATTGCTTCTGAACGCGGCGCCTCATTTTAAAGGAGCTGCAATACCTGTACTTGCTTTAATTTTTCCATGGCAGAATGGCGGGGCAGGAGGGGTTTTATTATCTTCCGAAATTCTGAATCAGAATTTCGGTTTTGGAACTAATCAATCTTTTATGATAAACAGCGACGGCGATATTCTTTCTCATACTAATTTTTCGCTGGTGCGATCCGCTATTAATCTTTCTTCGGAAGATTATATCCGCTCAATTCTTGATAGTCCCCAAAGGAGCAGGCAGCAGCTTGTAGAATCGGAATTTAAACTTTTGCAATCAGGTGATTCCGCCGATAAAGCGGCAGGCGGCGGCGTTACCCGTCAATTTATAGCTTTTACAAGATTGAATATGGCAGGAGCAATCGTTATTACAGGCATTGAATACGATAAAGTATTTGAAGGAATAGCGGCTACGACAAGGCGTAATATTTATCTGACAATCGCTGTTTTAAGCGTTTCAATCATCTTTATATGGTTTTTCGCTAAAACAATTTCTGTTCCGTTAAAAGCGCTGTCAATTGTTGCGCGTAACGTCGAAGGCGGCGTTTTTGAAATGGATTTAAAACCAAAAGGAAATGATGAAATAGGGGTGTTAACCGGCAGTTTCAAAAAGATGTGCGCGGCTCTTCATATTTTCGGCAGATTTACCAATAAGGAAATCGCCGTTAAAGCGATGCGCGGTGAAATAAAACCCGGAGGCTTGCCGAAAAACGCCACGATTTTCTTTTCTGATATCCGCGGGTTTACGGCGAAATCAGAAAACTTTACCAAGACTTACGGAGATGACGCTTCCGATCTTATCGTTCACTGGCTGAACAATTACTTTACAAAAATGGTTGAGTGTGTTGAGAAAACGAACGGAGTTGTTGATAAGTTTATCGGAGACGCTGTAATGGCTCACTGGGGAACAGCGTACTCCGATGGAAGCCCCGAAAAAGACGCGTTTAACTGCGTAAAAGCCGCGTTAATGATGCGTAAAGCGTTATACGAAATGAACAAGGAGCGGCAGCCTTCAGACATGTCTAATCCGTCTATTCAGATCGGATGCGGAATAAATTCAGGCATTGTTACCGCAGGGCAGTTAGGCAGCGATATGAGGATGGAGTATACCGTTATCGGCGATCCCGTTAATCTAGCTTCCCGCATAGAATCTCTTACAAAACCGCTTGCTGTCGATATTCTGATCTCAGAAGATACATGGCGTTTAACGGGCGATAAATTCATTACTGAAGAAATGCCTTCTGTGACCGTAAAAGGAAAAGAAAAACCTGTCCGGCTTTTCGCTGTTATTAATTTTAAAGGCAGGGATAAAGGACCGAAAACTATAAGCGATGTCAGAAAACTTCTGGGAGTTGACGCTCCGGATATTTCAAAGGTAGATGTTAATGAAGATGAAAAAAAATACAAAATCGGAGAAGGTTGAAGCTGTGAATATAAATAAAATAGGCGGTTTCCGTTTTTCGGATTTTTTTATTATTATTCTGTTTCTATTTATCGCGCTTTTCAGCATTAATTTGTTCAGGCTGGATTTAATGCAGACAATAAACTTAAGAAATGTTGAGTCTGTCGGAACTGTAATTATAAGAAAAAATATTGTCCAGCGCCGGCTTGCCGATCGCGTGTTATGGGACAGGCTCGCAAACGAATCTCCCGTATATATGGGGGACTTAATCCGCGTCGCGGATCTTTCAGCCGCGACTTTGGACATAGACGGCAGCAGCATTGATTTAAGCGAGAATACTCTTATTCGCATAACGCGTTCCGCTGACGGCGAAGGTCTGCAGATTGAAATGAGCGAAGGAAATCTCTCTCTGTCTTCCGCGCCGGACAGCGGAAGAATATCTCTTGATATTAATGGGCTTCAAATACAGACTGTTTCAGGAACAGTGCTTGCCGTTAAAACGGAAGAAAAAAATATTAGGCTGCAGGTTAATGAAGGAACAGCCCTTTTTTCTATGCCGTCTTCAGGGCAGGAAGCGGCGCTTCCGCGGGGCTCGGCGGCGGGTTCGCAGCAGCCGGAAGCGGGCATTATGCAGGAAATAAATGCGGGCAGCCTTGTGTCGTTTGAAGTTCAACCGGCCGCGCCTGTTCAGGGATTACCGGGCGAAAATCTTTCGGGAATAAGCGCTCCTGCGAATACAATCGTTGTTGTCCGTGAAGCAAAAACGGCGGCGGTAATACGCCCTGCTGCAAATGCCCGTTTTATAAATAATAGTCGAAATCCTTTTACTGTAAATTTTTCGTGGAATAGAAATAATTTTAATGATGATGAATTACTTCGCCTTGAAATTGCCGCCGACAGATATTTTAGCCGGATAATAACCGTTCGTGAAATTTTAGACAGGCAGACAGAAATAGCCGTTGATAACGGTCAATGGTACTGGAGGCTGACTTATGAAAATACAGTTTATGACGAAGGACGTTTTTCTGTCACTGACGGCTCCGGCGTTCGCCTTCAGAGTCCCGCGGTTAACAGCGTTTTTAAATTTGAAAACGAATTGCCTATAATAAATTATAATTGGGATGAAATCGCCGAAGCTTCTTCGTATCTTCTGGAAATCTCCGATACTCCTGATTTTGCGCATCATAAAATACGCAGACAAAGCCTTGTAACATTCTACTCGGATTCAAGCCTTGGCGAAGGAACGTGGTATTGGCGCGTAATGCCGGTATTTCCGTCTGTTTTTACAGGCAGCCCTGCGTTTTCGCAGATTTCTCAGTTTCGTGTTGAACGCTATATTCCTCCACAGAGAACAGTGATAGAAGCTCAAAGCGAAGAAAAAAAAGAAATCAGCTTTTCAGATTGGCTTGCCTCGGAGTTTCCTTCAGAGAATATCTCTGTTTATATTTCCGATCCGGAATCTGAAGCAAGACAGAATACCGAAACGCTTTCCGCGCTTGCTTCCTTATCCGCGTCTGAAAAGGAAGCGTCTCTTGCGGCGTTAGCCGAAACTGAATTATCCGCGCTCTCCCAGGCAGAAACCGGAGCGGCTTCTCAGGTTAAAACCGAACCGGAACCTGCGCCGGCCGCTCCCGTTTTACGGCTTCGCTCTCCGGCGCAGAGAGCGAACATTGCGGGGCTTACAGCGTTACGCCAACAAACTGTTTTTACATGGGAATGTGAGGCGCAAATTGTAAGTTCCAGATTTGTGCTTTCCAAAAACGCAAATCCGTTTCAGGGACGTCCGTTAAACGAAATAAGAAATCCGAGCAGAACTATTTCTGTCAGCAGTTTGGGTGAAGGAACCTATTACTGGAATGTCGAAGCACAGACGGCGGACGGCTTTACTGTAAGAGCGGCGCAGAACGGTATAGTGCAGGTTCTTGCTATTCCGCTTTTATCTGCGCCCGCAAATCTTCAGCCTGCAAGAGGCAAGCATTTTACAATGAATGATTTGCAGGCTCAGAGAGCATTAAATTTTTCATGGCAGACTGTAAACGGAGCAAACGCTTATATCGTCACAATTTTTCATCAAGACGCAGGAGGCAGACGGCAAATTTTACAAACTCAGCCTGTTACACGCGCAGCTTATTCGCTTGAAAACCTCAGGATTTTAGATGCCGGAACTTTCATCTGGCAGGTTGAAGCTGTGAACAGAAGATCAAACGGCACGATTGATCAGCGCGGCAGAATCGCTGAAGGTACGTTTGTTATGGATATTTTTTTGCCGGGATCGGTAAAGGTTGAAGGAGCAGTGGTTGAGGAGTGATTTATCAGGAAATTAGAGCCACTTGCAAAACTGAAGTTTTGCAAGAGCCTCATTATAAAAAAAATTAAAAGAAAACATGATTTTTTTTGATATTTTTACTATATTGAGATATATTGATGATAGCTATACTTATTTTATTATTATGTTAATAAATATTGTGTAAAATTGGTTATTGTTTAAACAAATTGTTGTATATTAATCAAACTGTTGGTTTGATGCTTTTTTTATCTAAAAAATGGAGTGAACGATCGAAATGGAGGTTTTTTTCCGTAAATTTATACGTTTTCGGAGTAGTCGATGATTCGTATTAATTTGCGGCTGCTATTATTTTTTTTATTTTTTTAATTCCTCTCACACTTTCCGCGCAGGCGGAAATGTCTAATGCTTCCGAGCTGCGTTCAGTCAGGATTGTCTGGAAAGGTATTGAGCATGTCTGGCGTTATTCCGTGGAGATTCATAAACTTGAAAATGGAAGTTATAAAAATTATTTACAGGAATTTACTGCGTCAACTTTTCTTAATGTTACATTACTTCCGGGTGAGTACCGGTTTCGGATAATTGCTCATGATATTCTTGATCGACCGGGAGAGCCGTCACTGTGGGTGAATTTTACGGTAAAGCTTGTGCCTCTTGATGTTAAAACATCAGATGTTTTAACATCAGTTGACGATTACAAAAAAGAGCAAATTGAAATAATTGAAATCTCGGAAACGGAAGAAAAAACAGAACAGATTACAGAGAATAATGAACAATTAATGGAGCATAGAGAAGTTCCAGGCGCTGCTATTTCACAGAAAGCGAACTCCGCGCGATTTAATTCGGTCGGAGCTTCTTTAGAAACTGCTTTTATTGATCCGCTTATTATTGCTTCAATTCACGGAACTTTCGCTCCGATTAACAGTTTTTTTATTGAACTTGGCTGTGATACCGGATTTATCAGTGTATATGATTACGTGGACAATTTTTACTCTCTTTATCCTTATGTAAATTTTTGTTATTTTTTACCGTTCGCAGACAAGGGAGGTATATTCGCCGGAGCCGGAGCCGGTTATATATTAGGCAGTTATCAATTTTCGCACGGAGGGAATGCCGATTTAAATATTTTCACTTTTAATTTTACAGCAGGCGTAAACATTATTGATTTTATCAATTTATCTTACTCTCTTAAAACTGATTTTACCGCGGTTACTCATCAAATCGCGGTTGGTTATGTTTATAGGTTTAGGCAGGAATAAGAATATGAAGAATTATATATCTGTTCTAAAATCAATTTTATATTTGTTATGCGCTATTATTACCGTAAGCTGTACAATTTGGGATGTCGAAGAACTGCGTGAGAAGTCAAGACCTGATAAATTTAAGATGCCGGCAAATCCGACTCCTAAAGCGGATGATTTTATAATTGGAAATTTATCTCAGATTGCTGGAAGCATTACAGCAGTAACGATCACTCCGAAAGAGAATAAAACAACAGGTTCAATTATAATTTTTTATAATGATGATATTATACTTCCTGAAAATACTGGTTCATATAAAGTATCTTTTGATGTAGAAAAGGCGGAAGGGTGGAACTCAGTAAAAGGATTATCCGCAGGCGATTTGGTTATTTATCATGCGCCAGGCGAGTTTAAACCAATATCCGCGATTACAAGAATATACGAAGAAGGGCTGAAGCTTGGAGATATTACTTTACCGAACCATTATTCATGGGACTATACTGATATTGTTCTTAATGCAGGTACTGTTCTCAACGCAGGAGATGGACAGGTTTTTCCGGCGACATATACTGATCCCAGCGGCAATTATGGATTAGCCAGAGGGGGTGTTACAGTAAACATCGCAAAAGCGGACGGTGAATTTATTCATCTACCGGAAATTAAGGAAACTTACATTGCGAATATGACACTTGCTGATATTGATTTGCCGGACGGCTATGAATGGAATAATCCGGCAACAATTTTACATGCAGCCGTTAATCAGCATTTTCCTGCAAACTATACCGATCCAAGCGGGAATTATGAGAGCGCTCCCGGAAACATTCATGTTAATGTCGCGAAAGGGCTTCCATTGTTTTTACCGCATCCTCCAATCAATATTATTTATGAATCAGGATTAATGCTATCAGATACTTCTCTATCTGCCGGATATGAATGGAGTAATCCTTCAACCAGTTTGAACGCAGGTGATGGACAGCAATTTCAATCAACTTATGACGATCCAAACGGTAACTATGAAATAGGGAGCGGTTATATTACGGTCAACGTCGCAAAATCAGATAACGGCATTTTTATTCATATCTCTCCGAGAGAGGCAACATTCAGAGAAGGATTGATACTTGCAGATGTCGTATTGCCAAATAATTATGAATGGAATAATCCGGCAACAATTTTATATGCCGGTAATAATCAGCATTTCCCTGCAATTTACAATGACCCAAGCGGTAACTATACGCCTGTTCATGATTACATTGCTGTAGATGTCGCCAAAGGACTTCCATTGTTTATACCGCATCCTCCAATTATTATTGTTTATGAACATGGATTAACGCTTGCAGACCTTTCGTTATCCGCCGGTTATAAATGGGTTAACTCATCGACCATTTTGATCACAGGTAATTGGCAATATCAAGCAACTTTTGATGATCCAAACGGCAACTATGAAATAGGGAGCGGAACAATAATTGTCAATGTCACACCATCAACAGACGGCGAATTTCCTCACATCTCCAGAAATATAACATTTAGAGAAGGATTAATACTTGCAGATATAGAATTGCCAAATGAATACAAATGGAATAATCCGGCAGCAAGTATTTATACAGCAGGTAATAATCAGCATTTTCCTGCTACATATACAGATCCAAGCGGTAATTATGAATCTGTTCCAGGAAATATTACTGTTAATGTCGCTAAAGGGCTTCCATTGTTTATACCGCATGATCCAATCAATATTATTTTTGAACATGGATTTACGCTTGCGAATATTTCTTTATCCGCCGGATATGAATGGAGTAATCCTTCAATCAGTTTGAACGCAGGTGATGGACAGCAATTTCAATCAACTTATGACGATCCAAACGGTAACTATGAAATAGGGAGCGGTTATATTGCGGTCAACGTCGCAAAATCAGATGACGGCATTTTTATTCATATCTCTCCGAGAGAAGCAACATTCAGAGAGGGATTGATACTGGCAAATATAGCGCTGCCAAATAATTATGAATGGAGTTATCCGGCAACCGGTTTAAACGCCGGTAATGGGCAGTCATTCCCTGCGGCATACACTGACCCAAGCGGTAACTATACGCCTGTTCATGATAACATTACTGTAAATGTCGCTAAAGGTTCTCCATTGTTTATTCCTTACGATACAATTGATATTATTTATGAACAAGGATTTACACTTGCAAATCTTTCTTTATCTGCCGGTTATCAATGGGTTGACTCATCAACCATTTTGAACACAGGCGATGGACAGCATTTTCCGGCAACCTATGACGATCCAAACGGTAACTATGAAATAGGGAGCGGTGCAATAACTGTCAATGTCGCAAAAGCGTCCCGTAATTTTCCGCCTCATCCTGCAATCTATACAACTTATACGCCGACACTGACGCTTGCAAATGTTGCATCACAGTTGGAAAGCAACTATACATGGGTGAATTCTGCTGAAAGTTTGAATGCCGGAAATGATCAGCAATTTATAGCAGCCTATGACGACCCAAGCGGAAATTACGAGATCGCTCATGGTGAAATAACTGTTAATGTCGCAAAAGCCGAAGGCGCGGCAGTTGCGGCGACTACAATGGCTTCAAGAACTAATAACAGTATTACTATTAACGCTGTACCTGCTCCCGGCAATGGGCAATTTGTAGAATACGCGATAAATTCAGTTGATGCCGCGCCTGTTAACGGCTGGCAGATAGAGTTAACATTTAGCGGATTATCCGCAGGAAGGATTTATTACATTTTTGCGCGTTCTGCGGAAAATACCAATTACAACGCGGGCGTTGCCCTTAGTGCTGTTATAGAAATACCAAATACCGGTATTGATATTGGAAATCCTGCCGTAAAACTTTATCTTGACGGCAGTCTTTTAGTAAATGGCGGAACTACAACATTTAATCAGGCATCACAAATATTTGTGGTGAGTATTGATTCCGGCACATATTCGGAAATTGTTTGGTATTTGAACGGCAGTATTGTAGATCAGGGGACTTCAAGATTTACAATTACATTATCAAGGCAAATACCAGGCTCGTTTAATATTATGGTTGAGGTTACTTCGGTATCAGGCGTGAAAAATGTTGGCAGTCATAGTTTTGTAATTCAATAAGGAGAGAGGACAATGAACAGAGAACAGATAACAAAGAATAGAGAACAATTAACAGTGAACAAAGAAAGAAAAATTAGAAGAGAAAAATTTGATTATTTTTCTTTGTTATTTATTATTTGCTCATTGTTCTTTGTTATTACCTGCCAGAATCCTTTTGAACCGCCTTTAAATCAGAGTGATAATAATGCAAAAGAAAAAGGGCTTATTCGCATTTATATTGAGCAAAACAATTCTGAATATAGTTCTAAAGCGCGGGCTGTACAACCTGCGAGAGAAGAAATAGCAGGTTACCAATTAACTTTTTCCGGCTCAGGCAGTCGTACGCCTGTAAATATTACCGAAGGAAACAGCGCGAATGTTGCTCTTGCCGACGGAACATGGACAGTAACCGCGGCAGCGTATAAATTGGGCGGTACAATCGGTAAAACAGAGGATGAGATTGCATCAGGTTCGATTTTGTTAACTGTTTCTGGCGGAGCTGTTTCAGGTTCTGTGCCTCCAATTATTTTAACACCGTCCATAGGTATAGGCAGCGGCACACTGAATTATTATATTACAGCCGGTTCCGGTGTTTCCGGTTATTTTAAATTATTTCAAATTGACGGGAGCACTCTTGTAAGTTCATTTGGGAATAATGGTGAGATTACCATCAGTAATTCTATTAATGGAAATTACAATCTATCATCAGGACGTTACATCGCCGAGATTGAGTTGAAAAACGCTGACGGTAATGTCGCGTTACGAAAAGAAGTTATAGAAATATGGGCAGGCGCAGCAACGGTTTTTATATTTGAACCGACAGTATTTGTTGATCCCGATATGATACTGCCGGCGATGAATTTCGGCGATTTTAATGTAGGAAGTATCGATCTTCATAATATTTCTTATGCAGATAATAATTTGACAATTACCGGTAATGGAACTTATACCATCGGTATGAGGCTTGGTGTTATAAGTACTAATATGGATCGTATTGTTGTTGCCAATGGAGTAACGGCTGATATTATTTTATCGGATGTAAACATTGATGTGAGCGGTATGAGTATTATTTGCGCATTTGATATGTCAGGCGCGAATGTAAATCTAACGTTAGCCGGGGAGAATGTTCTTAGAAGCGGCTCTAACAGGGCAGGACTTGAGGTTCCTTCCGGCTCAACACTTGTTATAACAAATGAAAGCACAGGTTCTGTCAGCGCAGCCGGAGGCGAATCAGGCGCAGGTATCGGCGGTGGAAATTCCGGCACGGGAGGAGTAATAAGCATCTTGGGCGGAATTATAACCGCAACGAACGGCGTTAACGGCGCAGGTATCGGCGGCACCATCACCGCCATCACCGGAAACGCCGTAATCTTCGCCTCATCAATTCAGCCCGATCTTCCTACCGGCGCAAACCTTGGTCCTGCGATCATCTTTACCGGCAATGAAGGAGTCATGTACGGCAATGTTACGCTTGCGCAAGATGTTACAATTCCTGAAGGGAGTTTACTGCGTGTTCGCTCAGGAGAAAGTTTAACAATTCCAAACGGTGTTACTCTGACCAATTATGGAACGATTTACAAAATAGGGACAATTAATCTTTATGGTAATATAATTGTTAACCAGCCATTTGAACCGCCTGAAATGGTTTACATTCCCGCCGGCACCTTTCAGATGGATGGCACAGACAGCGGAGGAACAACACGCCCTGTAACGCTAACCGACGGTTTTTACATGGGCAAGTATGAGGTAACGCAAGAGCAGTGGACAGCAGTGATGGGGAGCAATCCCAGCCAAATTAAGACGCCTGTTTCTCCTGAAACAAGCACAGCGAGGCGGCCTGTAGAATATGTAAGCTGGTATGACGCGGTAGTATTCTGTAACAGATTGAGCATAATGGAAGGCTTAACCCCCGCGTACAGCATAAGCGGCACTACTAATCCTGATGACTGGGGAACTGTGCCGACAAGCGATAATGCGACATGGAATGCGGTAGAGATAGTAAGCGGAGCAACAGGCTACCGGTTACCGACCGAAGCACAGTGGGAATATGCTTGCCGCGCAGGAACAACAACAGCATTTAACTGGGGAAGCAATATAATAAATAGTAGTCAGGCTAATTATCTTGCGGGTTATGTAGATACGTATAATACAGCAGTAGGCGCATATTTAGGAAGCACAATCGAGGTAGGGAGCTATGCGCCCAACGCATGGGGCTTATATGATATGCACGGGAATGTAAGGGAGTGGTGCTGGGACTGGCATGGAAGCTATACAACTGGAGCGCAGACTGACCCTAGGGGGGCGGCGTCCGGCTCCCTCCGCATGTTACGCGGCGGCAATTGGAACCTCGTTGGGCCGAACCTTCGTTCAGCGGCCCGGAACTACTTCAGCCCCGACCGCAGTGACGGCTATAACGGCTTCCGTCTCCTCCGCCCCTCCGCCTCAACCGTCAAAGGCATCAATATCACTGCCCACCCAGCCTCATACTACGTTACAGCCGGAAGCATAAGCGCTATTTTAAATATCGCCGCAAGCGTAGAGCAGGGTACCCTCACTTACCAATGGTACGGTAACACAGTCGCAGCTAACATCAACGGCACACCAATAAGCGGCGCCGCAAGTACTAACTTTGTTGTACCAGCGGCTCTCTCAGCCGGAACACATTACTACTTCTGCGAGGTTAGGACGGACAATGGATCGCCGCCTGTACGCAGCAATGTGGTTACTGTAATAGATGTCGAAATGGTATTCATCCCCGCCGGCACTTTCCAGATGGACGGCACAGACAGCGGGACAACACGCCCTGTAACACTAACCAACGGTTTTTACATGGGCAAGTATGAAGTAACGCAGGGACAGTATGAGGCAGTAACAGGAGTAAATCCCAGTGATTTTACAAGTTACCCCGCAGCAGGAGAAATACAAGGCAGACGGCCTGTAGAGATGGTAACATGGTATGACGCAGTAGAGTTTTGTAATAAATTGAGTGAGATGGAAGGACTAACGTCGGTGTATACGATAACAGGAAGAACACCGGCAAGCGGATATCCGATAGAAAGCGCGACAGTAACGGTGAATTGGGAAGCGAACGGCTACCGGCTGCCTACGGAAGCTGAATGGGAATACGCGTGCCGAGCAGGAACAACAACAGTGTATAATACAGGAGAAACAATAAGCGACAACACAGGCTGGTATAGTTCTAACAGCAATATCATGACCCATGAGGTAGGGAAAAAACCGCCCAACGCATGGGGACTGTATGATATGCACGGAAACGTATGGGAATGGTGCTGGGACTGGTATGGAGATTACACAAGCGGAGCGCAGACCGACCCTAGGGGTGCGGCGTCCGGCTCCCGCCGCGTGGCACGCGGCGGCAGTTGGAGCGACAATGGGCAGTACCTTCGTTCAGCGTACCGGTACCACAGCAACCCGTACTACAGGAACTACGATATCGGCTTCCGGCTTCTCCGTCCCTCCGCTTCTACCGTTAAAGGCATCAATGTCACCTCACACCCTGCTCCGACACACCACGTTACAGCCGGAAGCATAACCACTGTTTTGAATATTGACTCAAGCGTAGAGCAGGGTACACTCAGTTACCAGTGGTACAGCAATACAATTGCGGCTAACACAGGCGGCACATCGGTAAGCGGAGCGGCAAGCGCGAACTTTGCAATACCGGCGAATCTTTCGGTTGGAACGTATTACTACTTCTGCGAAGTTAGGACGGACAATGGAGCGCCGAAGGTGCGGAGTAATGTGGTGACGGTTACGGTTGCAATAGCTAATCCGCCTATTACTTCTATAAGCGATGCTAAAATTGAAATGGTATGGATACCTGCTGGCACCTTTCAGATGGATGGAACAGACAGCGGAGGAACGACACGTCCTGTAACATTAACCAACGGTTTTTACATGGGCAAGTATGAGGTAACGCAGGAGCAGTACCAAGCAGTGATGGGGAGTAATCCCAGCTATTTTAAGACGCCTGTTTCACCTGAAACAAGCACAGCGAGGCGGCCTGTAGAAAATGTAAGCTGGTATGACGCGATAGTATTCTGTAACAAGTTAAGTGTGATGGAAGGCTTAAGCCCTGCGTACAGCATAAGCGGCAGTACCAATCCCAATGACTGGGGAACGGTGCCGACAAGCAGTAATGCAACATGGAATGCAGCCGTGATAGTAAGCGGATCAACCGGCTACCGGTTACCGACCGAAGCGCAGTGGGAATACGCGTGCCGAGCAGGGACAACAACGGCATTTAACTGGGGAAGTAATATAATAAATAGCACACAAGCGAATTATGATGGGAGTTATGTGGATACATATAATACAGTAGCAGGGACATATTTAGGAAGAACAACGGAAGTAGGAAGCTATGAACCTAACGCATGGGGATTGTATGACATGCACGGGAACGTATGGGAATGGTGCTGGGACTGGTATGGAAGTTATACAACTGGAGCGCAGACTGATCCAACTGGAGCGGCTTCCGACTCCTACCGCGTGATTCGCGGCGGCAGTTGGCGCTACGGTGGGCAGGCCCTTCGTTCGGCGGACCGGAACTACTACTACCCCTACGGCAGGGACAGTCATTACGGCTTCCGGCTTCTGCGTCCCTGAGTTCGAACCGCAGACCTCAGGTCTGCGGTTCGGGCTGTCTGTTCCGGTGAAATGCACCAAACCGTAGCGACCTGAAAGGGAGCGAAGGTTATGGGCATTGAGCAGGAACAGACAGGCGGAGCGGAAGATTTATTTGTAGGTTAGGAAAAGAAAACGATTCTTTGCCGCCGAAGGCGGAGAAATTTTTTAGTTATTTTTAATAGGTAGCAGCAACCGTTTTTTCGTAAGGAACTTAAATATAATGACCTTTACAACTGAGAATACGCAAATTTTGATTCTCATCGCTTGAATATATCAATCTATTTGATTCATCATAGGAAAAGATAATATCCGGCATTTTACATTGCCTCAAGTTCAGCTATGGTTTTTACAATCCCATGACCGGTTTCAATATCCCGTATGCCTTTTTCTAATTTTTCTGTAAATTTTGTATTATGTAGATTTTTCTCAATTTCTGTATAGGCATCTTTTGGTAATATGACAATTTCATTTTGTTGAAAAATTATTTTCAAGGTCTTGATAACATCATCATTGAGCTCATTGGCTCTTATATTGTAGGTCGCGTACATACTTAAAATATCTTATAAATAGAGAACCTTGTCAAGTTCGCAGTATTTGTTCGCAGGGAAATCGATTTTCAAGTCATATATTGAAAGAGTTCTCACAAAGGCACAAAGACACAGAGCCGTAATTCGAAGGCTTTGTCTCTTCATCATTAATTGTTTGATTCGAATAAAAATAAAACTTGTTGAAGATTAGAATATATCAAATAATAACTTTGTGTTCTTCGTGCCTTTGCGTCTTTGTGAGAACTCTTCTATTAATTCTCCTCCCCACCGCAAACACCCACTGGCATTATGTGAACGGTGTTCCCAGGGTTTGGAATTAAAGCAGGGAATAGAACATGACATGAAAAATTTTCACACAAAGGCACAAAGACACAGAGCCGTAATTCGAAATCTTTTTCTCTTCATCATTAATTGTTTGATTCGAATAAAAATAAAACTTGTTGAAGATCAGACTATATCAAATAACAACTTTGTGTTCTTCGTGCCTTCGTGTGAACTCTTCTTTCAGTCCCCCCCTCCGCAAACACCCACTGGCATTATGTGAATGTAGAAAGCAATGGAAAACAACGTTTTTAATGATAATATACTTAAAATACTAGTATTCTGATATTAGTACGGTATTTCCAAGAATAAAATTAAAAAACTGCTTGAACTAATGTAATTTTTAGGTAAAATTAGAATTGGTAATAATAATGATGGGCAGGCAACAACAATGAAAGATGCTGAAGAACAGAAAAATAAAACCGAAAGAATAATTTTTAACCCTTCTGCATTCAAACATGGGTTTACGGAAGCCGATATCCTCAAAGCAATCGAATCAAAAATTTATGAGGGATCAGTACAGGATTTTGATAATAAGTATGCGATAATTGGCTTTGATACAAAAGGCAATCTACTTGAAATCTTATACAATATTGTTGATAATGAAAGTATTAACATCTACCACGCAATGAGATGCCGTGATAGTTTTATAAAACAGCATAAAGATATGAAGGGGAAAAACAAATGGCGATAATGACTGATGAAGAAGCTGATGTATTAGACGAACTGATGACTAATGCAGACTTAAAACTTGGACCAAATGGAACCGGTTTTTTCTCTAATAGAGGTTGTCAGGTGAT
>Ga0209755_10005106_pt1 | contig 15127 bp, 11 predicted proteins | sample TergutCo191P1_FD_187301 | JGI IMG/M metagenome (GOLD analysis project Ga0209755, IMG submission 187301) | Cornitermes sp. P1 segment gut microbial communities from Petit-Saut dam, French Guiana - Co191P1 (SPAdes) (version 2) | ecosystem: Host-associated > Arthropoda: Insects > Digestive system... | reverse complement strand
AGCGTACCCCGAACCTTCCCAACGGCAGGGCCAGCATCAACGGCATCACTGCGGCGAACTTTAAGAGCGGGAACCTTTTCCGCGCAGCATTCGAAGCGGCGATTTTCGGCATGAGGATTGGGCTGGAAGGGTTCAACGAGCTGGGATTTAAGGCAAAGGAGATACGGCTTACTGGCGGCGGCTCGAAAAGCGGGCTCTGGCGAAGCATTGCCGCCAACGTGATGAACCTGCCCGTGCGAGTTCCATCCGGAACCGAGGCGGCGGCAATGGGCGGAGCGATTCAAGCGCTGTGGTGCCTAAAGGGGGGGAAAGTTTCGATTACGGACTTGGCAGATGAGCACGTCGCACTGGAGGACGGTGCCACGATTATGCCAGACGAGAAGGCCGTTGCAGCTTACGATAGGGTGTACGGGGATTATTTGCGGTATTTGGGGATTGTGAGTCCGCTGTACAGGTAAGATGGCAGAAAGGCATAAAAAAGCCCCATGGACAGAAAAAGTCGCATGGGGCTTTTTTGTAGTTATAAAAATACGCTTATCTTGTTATGAGTATAACCGTAAGCATAGCGGTAACAAGCGAAAGAATAGGCGCTACATATTGGCCAAGAAAATGCATAGGGTGGTTTGCCCTAGCGGTAATGATTGTTTCGGGTGTTATCGGATCGGCTGGCCTTAACCGCCTCCCATTAATGTCGGTTACCACAATGCTTTGACGGGCATTACGCCCAGGGATGAATCCTCCAGCCAACGCAACGTAATAGTCCCATCCACGATCGGGAATAAAAGGAAAACGCCCAGGGTTTACAACCGCCCCTGCCACCGTAACAAAAAACTGCCTGAACGGAACAATAAGCGTATCGTGAGCTTGAATCTGAACATCACCGCGATAAGTCGCATCGAAAAGGGCATAGTTTAGATTTAGCGGTATAACCTCCCCACCCATCCGTAAGACATAGGCATTTTCGATATCCGATACTGCGGAAAACCAACCCCTATTCCTGCGAACCAGGGCGGCATAGGTGTCGCCAGCATGGAAACGTATCGTTAGCCTAGTTGTAGTAACCAGTTCCTCGGTAATATCGATACCGACGGCTCCTTCCACAAACATAACCGGCAACAAATCGCTATTTTCGGGAATAAAGACTATATCATAATGCTCCAAGGCAAAATTGTTTTCCAAATCGCGCAATGTTAAAAACAGCAAATTTCCAGAAACGTCTTCGCTATTTACGCGTCGCACCACTTCTATTCTGCTAGAATCCGCAAGTGTTGAAAGGCCATCGCCGTAGACTTCTATTAGCTCACGCAAATTTTCATGCGGCAATAACTCAAAGGTACCTGGGCGTCTTACGGCTCCATTAATGGTGATTGTGCGTTCTATTCGTTCAGTCTGAACCGTAGGCCTAAATTCGGTTATGTTGGGTATGGATATGATATCCATATGCTGCAAAGCAAAGTTATTCGCTATATCTTTTTCGGACAACAAGATTATATTACCCGATATTTCATCGCCTCCTATAAAACGTGTCAGCGTAATTCTGCTTAGATCCGCAAGCGGCGTAAGGTTGTTGCCATACAATGCGATCAATTCCCCAAGGTTTTCACCATCTAATAATTGATATGTTCCAGGACGTTCCACTTCGCCTTCAATAGTAATAAGCCTATTAATCCTATTAAATGTAATCACATCTCCAGGTCGCAGATAAGGATTTTGGGCTTGATTACCAAAACGTTGGAACTGGAAAAGATCAAATTCTCGAACCTGCCCATTGGCGGCTCTAACTGAAATATTACGAATAGATGCAAACTGCGTCAAGTTTTCATCAATTAACGAAGACAGTCTGGTTAGCCCCCATGCAGAACGTTCACCAGTTTCAAAAACTTCGCCGTTAACAAAAACCCTGAAAACCGCTGGCTGAGTCAACATTAACTGCGGGCCACTCAATGGCAGATTTCTCGCAACCAAGGCCTCGACATCGATTCTTACTTGGGCAAAGGTTCTTCCTGCCCCGTTCACAATCCCCATGTGCGCAACGCGAATACGGTACGAGGTATCCACTACTATTGTGTACGAGATAGGGTTACCGCCCATCATAAAAACCAAAGTGTATACATCCCCAGGCGTTACCCTATAAGTAAGACTGGAACGAGCCAGCATAAGGTTCTGCCTTAGCTGCTCCTCTTCCATGGCAAACCCATAAAAACTAGAACCTGCGCAGAGTATAAAAACAAGACAAAATATTCGTCTATACATTTGGTCTCCTTAGTTTTGCCATGGCTTCTGGGTCTTTTCTAATGTTGGAAATGGCATTTAAGGCAAAAGCCAAAAATACCGAGAAAAAAACTGCGGCAAGGCTAACTATAATGCAAATCATGCCGCGGCTTGGCCCTGATTTACGATCGGGCACTTCTGCCAGTTCTAAAATTTGAAAAATTGGGGTCTCGCTGGCCATGGTTACCCTTAACATTTCGTTCTGAACCCTAAGCTGAGTATAGACCTGCCGCATTGCCCCCAATTCCATAGCGATTCGATTCATATCCGCAGTGATAGCAGGAATACCCCCTGCGGCAAAAGGAGCCAAGGCAACCGACTGCTCAAGTCTTCTGCTTTCCTCCTCAAGCCTTAAAATTTCTTGGAAAGTATTAGCAAGATTTACTTCTAGGTTTTCTTGCTCTATTCTATTTCTGTCAAGGCCAAGCTCGTCAAAACGGCTTTCCAAGTAATTGACAGTAAAATTGACAACATCCCTTGCCAGAACTGGATCCGTGTCTGTAAAACTTATATTTAGAACACCACTCCTATTATCAAAACTTGCCCTCAAAAGCCGCCGCAACACATCGCGACTTTCTGCCCTAGGGGATCTCTCCCTATCAATATCGTATCGCTCAATTAAATCAAATTCGTCCACAACAGAATCGAGCAATGAATTGGTTTGAAGAAGAAACACGGCAAGATCGCTATGAGTTGCACCCGTTCTTATCCCCCCCAGCCCAGCAAAAGGGGCTAGTCCCCCCATCATCGCTTGAAGGCTTCCGCCTGGTGTAGACCCATCATCAATAAGCATTAAAGCCCTAGGTGTGTATCTGTCAGGAAGAGGAGATATTTCAGGCGGCAACCTAATGGTAATAATCGAAAAGACAACAACCCCTATCATGGCAGACAAAGTTATAATAATTATCATTATTTTTCGATGCCAAAGTACGGCAAAGAGATCGATAAGGCTTATTTCGCCCTCTTCTCTTTTTGTCAACTCACTCATTCATCACAACTCCTAGGAAAACACTGAATAATGTATCCCCACCATGAATGGTGGAGTATTGAAGATTTCACTTTGAAATCTTTTGCGTATACGGGGGAACAAATCCCCCGTACCCCCAGTTTTACACCCTAAAGGGCGGGGAATTAAACCCGAATGGGATTAAAAACGCAGTCGTCACCACTGGCGCATCATGCTATACAAAATATTTACATACAGCCCTAATAGCATAAAAAATAAAATGATACACACTTTTAAAAACAGAAAATTCCAATAAATTTCTATAAATATCCCAAGTCCATTTTGCTGCCCTTATTTTTTTTGACGACAAAGATTTTCTTCTAACCCTATATAATGCTTCCACTGTATTGGTTCCGCACGCTATGAACCCAGGGCGTAACATTAATAACCAAAAGGCGTAGTCTTCTGCACCTATGTGCTTAAAATAGCACTCTCCACTTTTTTCTGTATCATATATAGCGGTCAGAAAACCTATACTATCACCCTTTAGCAGCTCTTTATACGTTACAATAGACGGAGAATAAACAACACGATTTTTTCTATTGCCTTTTTCAGATATTTTTTCATAATACGAAAAAACAATGGCAATCTTATCTTCTTTGAACTGCTTTACTTGGTTTTCCAGTTTGGTAGGAAGCCATATATCATCACTATCTAGAAAAGCAATATAACGCCCGCGTGCATTCTTTATACCTATATTTCGAGGCTCCACCGGGCTCTTTGAATTTTTTTCAGTTACAAATAATTTTATACGCTTATCTTTCTTAACATAATCATTTATCAATGAAACACTAATATCTGTGGAACAATCATCAATAATAAGCATTTCCCAATTTTTATATGTTTGGGCACGAACACTTTCAATCGCTTCCAAAATATAGCTTTCAGAATTATAACAGGGTGTGATAATTGAAATTAGCTGGCTGTTATTATTTTTCATAGTTCTCTAAAATATCAGAAAATTTCAACATGCACATTTTCTTTATCTTGTCCAGTTTATAATGAACACTGTCCCAAGATATCTGCTTATCCTGAAATGAAAAATCAGTATCGTTGCTGATAAATCTATGCTCTAGTTCCAACAATTCAAAAAAAGACCAGAACCTATCATTTTGCTCTGTAGCCATTCTAGGTATGATAAAAAAATCTTTTTGAAAAATAACAGAAAAAATCATTGAATGATAAGAGTCGGTTATAACATATTTGCAATTCTCAAGCAGATATATCCATTCAGGAATTGTTGCATAAATATTCCTCATATTATAATAGGAATTACCAGTCACATAAACAACAGATAAACCATGCATTGACGCCCATTTATATATTTTATTTACATAAATATAATTATGCCCATCTAGTAAATAAAGAAAACAAAAGGCACCTTTGGGTTTCGTAATTGACAAAACTACATTTTCATATAGAGATCTATAAACATTAATATCCAATAACAACGCTGGATCCATAATCCATTCCGCATTTTCTATTCCACATTTTTTACATATCTCGATCCCTGACCTTTCGCGTACCGAGATGTATTCAAATTGTTTCATAAGATGGGATATCTTCTGTATATGAGCCTCAGTAAGACTCTCTGTACCAAAACTAGCCGCCCATGCTATTTTACGCGTTTTTGTATCTCCAAAATCAAGAAAAAATGCCCTAATTTTGGTTTCGGAAAAAGCAGAAACTTTCCATACTTGATCCGAACCAACAACATATACATCTGCCACAGGCGGATCGCTTTTCAATTCCTCATAAGAATGGTATAATTTTAGCGAATGTCTAATATACACTTTTCGAAATTCATCAAATCTACGTCGTCTATCTGACTTAGCTACATACAATCTAAGCAAGATCTCTTTTATAGGATTAGACATACTCATCAACCTGCGAAAAAGGCTAGCCTCCCTTAATGAGGGATAGTATCGTATTAAATATGCATCATGTCCTGCATCTTGCAGATATTTTTGCAAGGCATAACCCTGTAATACAGAACCATAATTATTCTTGTAGCTCCAAGTTGTCATTATAGCAATTTTCACATGCTCTCCTTTTTCTTAAATTCCTCTCTGAAAAAAGACAGTAATCCCAACTTACAAAATTTTCTTAATTTGCACGGTAAGACATAACACATCTTCACAAAAAACGTTCGTAACGGAAAGGTGGCCCATTTATCAATTAAGGGTATTATTGGTTTATTGTGTTGCAATTCCCCAAAAAATTTCTGGCGTATCCTTCGGGGACACGGACTTTTTTCAATGGCACTATTACCAGCAACTGCATCTCTATATGTCGTTTCGATATCATTTTTGTCAAGCAACCCATATACCTGCCTGCCGATTTCAGTGTTAACCAGTACCAGACTTATACCTTTGCCATCATCGAATTCTGGCAAAACATTTCGTATACCCCAATAGTCGGCAATCGTAATATCGCTTCCGCTTTTTAGCGATCTAACAGGGCAATGATAGCACGATAGACGCAAATATAAATCTCTAAGAAACCCTTTCATATAACTATTTCTTGACGCAACTTCCATAACCAATAATGCTCTATCATCATCTGCCATACGTTTATTCATGACATATGAAATAGTAAAAGTGAGAATATACCACCCATTCACCTTGTCTCTAAAATTTATTCCCTGTATATTATGATTATTTTTCCCTCCGCTTCTATTACACGCCAATAGCCTAATTAACTCATCCAGATATTTTCTCCAAACCAATGGGCTTGGAACTCCATGACACACCATATCAACCGCTAAAAGGTTACGGTATTTTTTTTGCAAATAGGTCTTCAATCCTGCTATTTGACATGGCGTTCCGCTATAAAGTACTTTTCTGCCATTTTCTAAAAATATTTTTGTCTGTTTGTATGTATCTCCTATAACACTCTGTACATATTTTGAACCCCGAAATGCCGCCAATCCTTCTATCGCTTCGGTATAATCGTGTACCACTTCCCACATATCGTTAAATCGTGCACCAAAAACAACACCCCCTTCTCTAATTATGGACTCGGCAAGCATGGTAAACATGCCCCCCGATGAGCTTTGGCGGCGTATTTCCTCATTGGGGTTTTTTGCGGCATATACGTTTAATGGCTTTCTTGGGAAGCCTTGTACAATTGCAGGACAGCTTTTCTCGCACCTTTGGCATTTTGTGCAGGTTTTATCGTCAATAACGGGGTATAAAAAACCTTCAGAATCCTGTTCCATCGAAATACAACAAACGGGGCATATTGAATAACAGGCACTGCAACCAGTGCAATCAGACTTTAAAGTTATCATTATTTTCTATAAATAACCTCTTATGATTTTCCGCTAGTACTAAAAACTCTTTTCATCATGAAAAAGGTGGTTCTCAAAATCGCTAATATTCTAAAAAAATAAAAGAAAAACCCATATTCCACAGGTGTCTTTACATAAATATTAGTTGTAGCAAGAATTAAACCAAAGCAATTTTTAATTATGTATATTACACTAACCTTTCGGGTCATTAACGAATTATTTCTTACTCTTCTATAATATACGACATCTTCATTAGCAAATTGCATTTTATTTACATTCTTCGAAATGGCAAACATAAACAATGCGTCTTCACCATTCTGGAACCTAGGATCAAATCTTTGCTGCCCAATTATCTCCCTAGCAATCAATTTACAAAAAGGAAATGAAAAATATAAACGGGTATTAAAATGTGTTAATTTTTTATCTGCCATTTTGTTGTAAAATTTTGCAACGCGATAATTCATAGTAACTGCTATTTTATTTTCAAATGCCTTTGAATTGGATAAGGGCATAATATTATTATTTGCAATTTCATATAATTCTTGCAAATAGTTTGTGGAAATTATGTCATCATCATCAACAAATGTCAAGTATCTGCCATTGGATTGGTCAATTCCTATGTTGCGCGCATTTGATACGCCTTTAACATCAGTATGAAACAATCGATAGTTAAAATTACAACACAACAAATATTTTTCAAGAAATGAATAATACGGATCGCGATCCCCATTGAGTACAATAATTACCTCAAAATTTGCCTTGTCAAAAGACTGGCCTCCTATTGATTCGAAACATTCTAATACATAACCTTGAGGTTTATACGTTGGAATGATTATTGAAATGGCAAATTCTTGGCTATTCATTTAGATACTTGTCGCAACAATCTTTCTATCCCGAGCATCTTTATATAAACACAACAGTAATATTATAATTACTGTAAATCTGGGAGAAGCATAGTCTGCTGTATATAGTGATGTGATTACCAAATTTAAACAAAGAACCTGCCCTAGTCTATTTCCCGTACTATTATATGTTTTCGTTGACAACATAAACAGATAACAAAATAAAAGAATAATCATTGATACACCAACAATTCCAAAATCAACAAAAAAGTCAACAAAAATAACATGCGAGGTTACATCTATCATCTCTCCTTGTTGCCACCCCGATGGACGAAAAATATAATTCCGTATATAACTAAATCCTCTTGGCCCAAACCCAAATAAAATGTTAAATAAAGATGCCTCGGAAAACATAAATCTTAACGATAAAATAGAATTTTGCAAGCGAGACGATAAAAATAGTTCTTGTGGGTTTAGACGTTGAAAAACAGACAAAATAACATTTTGCAGCAAATAAACACCAAAAAAACTGCAAAGCAAAAATACAATTTTGGCTAATAATGTTTTTATCGTTTTTCTAGCAAATACAAGCATCATACTTATTAATAATAACATGTTCATATAGCCAGCAAATGACAAAGTAAAAAACAAAACCCCCACAAATAAGGCTATCAAAAAAAACTTTTTAAAGATATAAATTGAGGTATAGAATATCATTATTATTGCATCAATTAAATACGGAACCAAGAATGCTGGCTCTCGTGCTATAGATGTAACGCGCCGCGTGAAAAGCGATAATAAATTAGCCTCCTCTATACTATGAATATGATCTCTTGTATAAAAGTTAGGATAAGGAATATGAAATAAAAAATTAAGAGTCTGCCATATTCCAAAAAAAAGTAAAATGTAACACCCTATGAGATATGCATTTAGCAATGTTCGTGTTGAAATATTATTACGGTTTTTCTCATTAATTACAAATAAAAAAAATACAAAAAATATCGTTACATTTACCATCCTTCCAAAAATTCCTGGATAAAATTTTATATAGGATACTCCAGAAACAAACATATTAATAAAACTAACTACAACAAAGGATATATAAAAAACAAAATAAAACAGGAAAATAACATGGGCATCTTCAACCATAATTTTAATTTTAGCTGAGTTTAATTTATTTTTCGCAAGAAACACAAGAAATAATAAAAAAAAATTAAGGGCTATTCCTAAATTTTGAAAAACAGTAACTACCAAGAAAGAAGTTGCAAAAAAAATATTTGCAATAATTAACGGCCATTCATATTTTTTTTTTGCTGCTAACATTTATTCACTTATTCTCCAAATTAATAAATTTAACCGTAAATTATTTTTTTATAAACGAACATTTTTTTTGTATTCACGAATGTACTGCAAAAAAGTATCCTGTATTATCTCTCTTACCCTTCTTGTTTCTAGTCTTGTATTTAAAGAAAAAATCGTCTTGGGATGTAATAAATATTCTTTCAATTTGTCATCAATAACACCTGACTCTTTAACTTTTTGAAGCAAATCAAAATCGCTTAGCAAATAAGGATTCTTTTTACGGGCTAGCGAGGTTAAATAATGTATGATCTTTGCATTAACTAAAAAAGCTATTCCTCCACCATTAATTTGACAATTCCATTTTCCATCCATTTCTGTTATGATATTGCCTAAATTAAAATTCACTTTGTTAAATGATGCCTGGTCTATTAATATTCCCCTTTCAAAGCAATACAACCAAAGCTTATGCCATTCATCAAAAAACTCATGGCACTTAGGAATATCCCGACATAAAATAACCCCACCATTAAAATATTTATTTATTGATGAAACATCGAAGCCTACTATTTTATTATCGTTTGCTTGATTTTTTTTTACCTCGGCACCATTTTGTAAAATGTGGCCATTTAAAACTGCCCCCAAATCACATCCTAGGTCTTCAATATCACTTAAATTTTCGCAGATAACCGTATCACAATCAATATAAAGAAAATTGCCAGTAATATATCTCCGCATAGATGTTTTCAGCCATCTCGAACGAGCCTTTTTGTTAAAACGGGGCTCAATATCTGCGACTTTCACTTCATTTACGAGTCCAAAAATATTTTTGCGTTTACCTGTCAAATTTTTTTCTGTTATGCTGTCTATCAATAATGAAACAGACCCTGTCGGTATATGCATCCTCAGCGATGTAAGAGATATTAATGCCTCCTCTAGATAATAGTCTGTTTCATCACTAACAAGAATGTATACATATTTGATCATCATTTATCTCCTCTGTTTGTCAGGAATACCATAATGTGCTTGCATCGGCGTTAACGATCGATGTCTAACAATTTTGTTGTATTATATACCCATAAAATGTAACTTTGTTCTCGACAGTTACCATTGGATAATTTTTTTTCCATGTCAATTTATGAAAACTCGTATTTTCCGTCACCTCATTAAAATTTTGAGAAGTATACTCATTTTGAAGGTGTCTACTAAGAGCCATGTATTTTGTATTATTTGGGCTAACATTATCTATTAGTTTTTTTATTTCAGGAATTGAATTATACGCAAAAGCAATAGCATAATCGATAAGAAAATAATGTATTAGCTCTTTATGAGAGCTCCAGTAATCACAAAAGAATTCGTACATAAAATCAAATAAAATTATTCCAGATGACCCAGCAATACAATTCCCCGTCCATCTCCGCCTTGAAATATTTTCCTCACCAAATCCCCCAAGAACACTATGACCACAAACAGTAAAAAATGATGTGTTATCGAAATCAATATCACCTGTAATTAATACCGTCGCATCAACCCAAAATCCCCCATGATTTCTAAGAAGAGACATACGAATAATATCCGTAAAATGTGTTATAGATATCATTTTTTTGTTGAATTTTTTAATAATATAATCAGGAACAGACAAAAAATCATTGAGATTTTCTTTGGTTATCAAGATTACTTTAAACCCATCTGCATGTTTTAAGACAGAATTATAGCAGGCTTTAACAATAGGTGGCATAGCATCGATACCATCCCACCAACACACCCATATACATTTGGGAATGGCAACAGCTTTTTCCAAAGTATCACCATTATACATGTTTTTATATTTCAAGACAAGATGATCATAATTTTTTGATAGCCAAGCCATAATTGCACTGTTTCTTTTCAAGCCCACTTCTATATAAAATATTTTAAACCTAAAACATATGGAAACAAGAATATCCCAAAAAACTATAGAAAACCCAAATTGTTTCATTCTGCGAAAACATTTTACAAAAAAATTTGCTATTTTCATTGAAGATTACATTTATACCAGAACCAAACCAAAGGGCAAGTTGGTTTTAAAACAGCCCTCTTATTGTTTTTTTGCTCTTAGTTTTGCATTTATCCAATTTTTAAAAAAAAATCTTTCCCATTTTGTTAATCCAATCAAATACATCAAAAAACCGATACTAACGGTTGAAACAATAGAGGATACTATTAACCTGCCCCAACCAGTAATAAAAAGATTTTTCAAAAAGACAGTTATAAGGGTAGCAAGTGCCGCAACAATAAACATAGGCATGAGCACTTCCCTAAAAAAACCATTAACAGGCAGATTTATTCTACCGCCCAGAAAAAATACACGCCAACTAAGAAGCAAAACATCCAAGCCTATTCTTATGAATAATATCCAGACAGGACTAAAACCCATCCATAAAAGCAACAATGAAAGAGGTAAATTAGCAAATAAAAAACATCCTGCAATAATCTCATGCCTTTTTATATCCCCAGTCGCATGCACTGACATCCATAAAGGGCCAGCCATTGCATTTATCAACGAAGAAATCAGTATCAATTGTACAAATACAACGGTATATTCAGGTACACTGCCTAACCAAATTCGCAACACAAAATCTGCATTAATATATAGTGGTAACACAAAAAAAAACAAAAGGCAAAATGATACTTTGGAAGTACGGAATATAAGCTGCATGAAATACTTATAATCTTTGGCAGAATATGATTTGATTATTTGCGGTTTAAATGCGGTCTGGAAATTACTTACTAACTGATATACCGCGGTATTTACCTGTGTCGCAATCCCTATGGCAGCATTCACTATGACACCGTGAAAAATGTTTACCAACATGTTCGTACCTTGGCTTCTGCTTACATTTGCCAAACTACCAAAAAAATTCCAGCCCGCAAACCCTAAAAGTTGCCTAAATAGATCTTTATCTCTGCAATATTGAAACCGTGCAATTTCAAACGTCCTATTGCAATAAACTTTATGTATTATGAAAATGAAAGCTCTGGTTACACAAACAAGGAAAGCGTATATTATCAGCTTGTCAAACACAACTATAGGCAACAATAGAACAACTCCCAGTAGCAAAGCCGCCTCAATCACGCTCAGCATTGCAAAGAAAGACATTCTTTCATGGGCTATAATAGTGGCCCTATACGAAACCTGTAAAATACCTATAGCTGTTGTTACAACAGATAGCTGGTATACCACAAAAGCTGCAGTCTGCCTGTCGGGAGGTATATTAAGCCAAGTGTGAAAAAACCATAAACCCACGGTTTGAGCCAGAACAACAACCAACACAGCAATTGCGGCATGAACAATAAGACTGGCACTGTACACGTTTCTTACTTGTTCTGCATCGTTTCGGCCCAATGCGAAATTCAAAAAACGCTGCGTTGCACTTGTCATGGTTGAATTTAAAAATGTAAACAAAACAACAACGCCGCCTACCACATTGAAAATGCCGTAGTCCTCTGCGCCCAACGTTTCTAGTACTACTCGCACGGTGTACAGGTTTACCAACATAATCACTATCTGCCGGAAATAGAGCATGAGGGTGTTCTTGGCTATGCGAGTGGTGTTCGAAGGCATTAATTTAGTATTATTAAAGAATGTTTAGGTCGGTAAATTGGAAGCCTGTCTCAAGGAGAGCCTTTCCATAGGCTTGGTTACAAAAACAGTGGCTGATGTTTTCCCGATTCGCTATATTTGGGAAAGCATCAACCACCACTGGCAATGTTTAGTCTTTAGAGTCCCGGAAATCTGAACTGTTGGTTCGTACCACCGTTGTCAGAAAACTGAATCAACTCGGTGTTTTGTGCCGTAGCGTGCCCAGGAATATCAAGAACCCTCCTAGAATTGTGATTGACGAGCCTGAAGTATCCTCCTCCAGACGGAATGATAAACCACCGCTGGTTAGTGCGCCCGTGGGCGGTATACTGAATCACCCTTGCGCTATCCCCAGTCGCACCTCCCTGAACGTCCACTGCCAAATTGCTGTGCGCAGCCCTTATTGTGTAGCTGCCATCGCCTTGCCGTTCAAAACGCCATTGCGAGTTCGCACCTCCTGCGGAGGGCCACGTGACAAGTGCGGCACCGTTATCGGTTCGGTTCCCTTGGACATGGATATGCATTCCGCCCCTGGAAACGATCCGAAAGGTTCCGTTCGGTACAGGGATCAGAGTGTTCGCCTGAGCCAGCGGAACCAACCTAAACTGTCTATTGGCTTGGTTTGCAGTCCCCCACTGAACGATGCCTGTTCCAATTTCACGACTGGTGGCGGGGACATCAAGGAATCTCCCAGAACTCACACTGACGATGTTAAAGGAACCACCACTCCCCTGGACACGCCATCGCCGATTTGCAGGGCCGTTGCCCCAATCATATTGAATGATTTCCCCTCCATCAGCCATTGAGTTGCCTGAAACATCAAGTACTCTGCCGCTGTGTACGGCCGTTATGCGGAAATTACCATCGGCCTGCCGCTCAAAGCGGAACTGCTGGTTCGTGCCTCCAGTGAATGCCCAAGTGCTAAGCCTGGCACCGTTGGCCGCACTCGCACCTGAAATATCAAGCACCATCCCGTTATTGGCCACAATGAAATAGACTCCATCGGCGATAGGCGCAGGTTGACCATACACCGTCATCACCGCCGCTAAAGCAAGGCAGGCGATGAACCCAAAAATCTTGAACTTTTTCACTCTTTCTTTCTCCTTATGCGGTCTTTCCCGCCGTCTTATTTTTAAGGCACTTACACAAATGCCTTATAAACCAGTCCTATCCGCCTATGGCAAATACAACAAAGCGGCCAGCGAATTTTGTTTTCCTAATTGAAGCAGAAATCTTGAAAAACGCCCTTCGTTTCTTCATACTCACTATTAGTGTATCAGAACTCGAAAATAGTTTCAAGTGTCAAATGGGAGATAGGCTAAAGAAAAAATTAAAACACCCCAAGCGAATAACCAAAACTGTGTTTTTTACAAATATTCTCACTTTCCCTCACAGATCGAGGAAAATTCCTCCGAGAATATCGAGAGAAAACCCTACCGCCGCCGAAACAGGCTGGCACGGCTTGCATATACAACGAAAGAAACCACCGCATAAGCCTGTGGTTTCATAAACCTGCACTGCTTATTTACGGCCTTTCCAAAATTCCAAAAAGCCCAATTACAGATGTATCATAGTTCTAAAATGGTTTCAAGTGATCCAACGCAACAAACGGCCATGCAACTTTCAGGGAAAAATTTGAGGCCATTAGCATATCCAAAGGAAATGGGCTTGAAAATGCCTCCGGATACCGTTCCAGATAGCTACCATTTTGCGGTTTTGCGGAACCCGAGCCGCTGTAGGCGGTGAAGCAGTTACTGTTTGTTGAGGCTGTCGAAAACTGCTTTAATTTGCTCCTATAGTTTGTTTATGAAATAACGGCAAATGGAAGACTACTGGCGGGAATACAGGAAAATAGAGGCGAATCTATCCCGGTCAAAGGAAGACCTAAGCCATTTACATAACAGGAACCTATCATTGCATAGGGATAACAGCACTGTTAAACCAAGCCCGCAGGTTTAAGCTGACAGTGGACGACATCCTTGCGCAGTGTATCATAGAATAAGCCCCTCGTGCGGCATTATAGATTTATTTCCCCAGCCTAATCTCGCATTTCTTCCTGTAAAAGGCAACGCCGTATTTCATGACGTTGGTATACCCTTCCTCGCTCCAGTAGGCGGCGTAGTCGTTGTCATTTATCTGCCTTAGGGCTTCATCGCATGAGGCGGGGAGCATATTGAACTTTTTCGCTATCTTCAGCTCGAAAATAATTGCCCGATCCATCCCGTACATCACCAGATCGCTTCGTCCATCGCCGCTTTCCCTGTTGGATTTGACCCTGTAGCCTTTCAGCCGGGACAGTATCCCCGCCATAAACCCGTGGTAGAAATTTTCGGCGCTATCCATGTAGCTTATGCTTTCCGCAAGCAGTTTCGAAAGCTCCGCTTGGAATGTTTCCGCGTCCCCGTCCAGAATGACACTGTAAAATGCGTCGAGGTTCTTTTCGGTCATGGTCTCGTTGAACCACTCCTGTATTTTCGTCTCATATATGTAATGCAACTCCAGATTCGGAATGGACAAATCCAGCACCTTTTTCACTCCATCCATACGCTCGCCAATTTTTTTAAGATAACCAGTAAAAAACATAAAATTCCACAGATTATCGGCGTTTTTGTGCATTTCGTCGTAGGTCACGTCCTCGTGAACGGCCTTGGAAATCGCACCGCCGGCTATCAGGGTTTCCAGCTCCGCCTTCGCCTCGTCGTCCGCCCTGTCTACCAGCGCGCGGACTATGTCGTTGCTGCTGGTGTTTGCCCAGTGGGGCTCGGGGTGCCTGTCTATGTTTTTAATCCAGTTGC
>Ga0209755_10005105_pt1 | contig 15128 bp, 7 predicted proteins | sample TergutCo191P1_FD_187301 | JGI IMG/M metagenome (GOLD analysis project Ga0209755, IMG submission 187301) | Cornitermes sp. P1 segment gut microbial communities from Petit-Saut dam, French Guiana - Co191P1 (SPAdes) (version 2) | ecosystem: Host-associated > Arthropoda: Insects > Digestive system >... | reverse complement strand
ATTAAAAATACCCTCAATTATCAAATTTCATGAAAATCCATCTAGAAGGAGAAGAGTTATTCCATGCGGACGAACAGACTGACATGACGAATCTAATAGTCGTTTTTCACGGTTCTGCGAACGCGCCTAAATATGATCCCCAGGAAGTGATATGTGAGGATATGGACTACGTTAAACTAGCTCGGAGTAAGTTTGGAGTATTTCGTAACTGTGCGATCGCGTGAGCTTCTCACCTAGGCCTGTGCTGTATGGAGACATGTAGAGGAGGAAACATAAATGCGGTCGTCTCATGATGGCTGCTACTTAAGGGAATGTAGACCAGTTAGAAGTTGATCTTTGTAATTGCTGATGTGACTCAATTTCTTTTCCTCAAATTTCAGACGCCAGTATAGCACCGTATCAATTTATGTTTGCTGAATACTCGGTGGAAATAAACAAATAAACATTAAGTCACCATTTTAGTGCAAAGAGTAGCATTACAGGATGGTATCTTCAGTGGGCTGCTGTTCAGTGACTCTTCTTATTCTGTTGCACGAGAAGATGCGAAGATACCCACACAATCTGTAAAAAAGAAACGGAGCTTCGAATTAATTTGCAGTGTATGAAATCCGAGAGCTGTTATTTACTGTCATAAACGTGTTCGAATAAGAAGTTTGTGGCTTGGAATTTTTACAGTTAGTGTTCTAGTGACTAAGTGCAAAATAATGTCTGGGAATCATTTGTGACACGTTTGTTTCAGTATTCTAAAGAAGTGTGGCTGTAACTACATATCGCAGTGTTGTTTATATTAATAACGTTTGCCGGTTGTTAAGGCAGAGAATGCCCAAAATACATTTAAAATACGCAGACTGAAGGTCGTAAGACACAAGGTTCAAAATTTGCTTGGAGCATTCGGTTCTGTTTAATATGATCTAAAACATTTGATTCAATTATAAAAAAAGAAACCGCTACTTGAATATTTATTAGTGAGTAACACAGACTATTATATTTGTAACAGTAGGTAAAGGTGAAGCTATCTCATTGCAGTCCTGGACAGGCAATTAGGGCTCCGGGAGGTTGAGGTTTCCAGAATTTCTAGACTGTCGGCACATGAATGATGTAAGGTTGTCAGCCGTGCGCACCGATCTTTGTAACAGTAGAGTCTATAGAATGTTGAAGCCAGTTATTCAAGACAGGTCATTAAAAATTTAATCGCCTTGTTAAAATCCATAAAGCTACGCAGCCTTTCACCAAACACATTATTTATTGTGGTAGAAGTGGACCCCAATGTCGTCACAAGAAAATGTTTGCTGTTTTGTTGGCCTCATTGCTCTCACGGAACGAGACGAAGGACACCGTTGCCTACCTTCAGATTGACGCCACTGTCATCACCATAGTAGTCCATAACCTTACTCAACTCTGCTAATAGTCGGCTCTACTGTCGTTGGTAGAAAAGGGCGATGATCATTTTTACACTGTCGGTAGCGGTAGAATTCACTTGCATCTCCGAGGCCGTACAAAACCCGTACTTCGGTCTTTCTTCGGGTATCGCCAAGCCCCACTGTCTTCACCAGGAGCGAAGAAAGACACGTTTTTCATCATGCAGTAAAGATCCCTACTGTGACCTCCATTGGCCAAACGCATTGTTACTTGTGGCAGCTCACTGTCATTGACGAAAGACACTGTTGCTCTGTGCTGGCTGTTAAGCGATCGGCTGTCGTCAAGTCTGTGACTTGTATTTAGTAGTCTTACTGACGATCTGTCCACGAAGACTTCAGTTAATCAGTTTGTCTAGCGTTCTGTTTGTCATGCAACAAAAAAAAAAAGAACACATTTTGCATTAACTTATATACGAGATGTGTAGTCCCATTAGAGAGTTTGAGAACTGTTGTGTCGTATATTTCTATTACGTTCATTCATTTGTGTGCCATCCGAAATATAACCAGGCACAGTAGCGTGTCTCCATGTCCAGGTTATGTTATTGTATTTGCGTGTTTGTCTGATGTTACTGATGACAAACGTATCGTCATTGTATCTCGTTGGCCATAAAAACGTATTTGTGACCAAACCTATATGTACTAACAAATTTATGATGTACTCAGCCAATCTCTAAACAAGATATAAATGAAAAGGCAGTCATATCCATCCATCTGTGATTTGACACTTGCGGCTTACCAAGCCTCTTGCTGGGAAGTGCACCATTTCGTACTGTAAACATGGTTGCGGATCTGATATTTTGATAGCAATTAAGCTATAGATGAGAGATACGTGATGAGAGTAATGCATACATGTATACAAACATACACAAGCTTTTTGACATCTGTTCGATTTACAGGGCTTTCTGGTCGCTGTAAAACATCATTGTCACCGAGAGTAGAAAAAATATTGGAAGTTTGATGGAGAATTTTTCTCGTAAATCATATGGCAGCCTGTCATGTGTTATGATGACGTATTGCCGAACAAACTCTTTTTGCACAGAAAATAACATAAAGAGCGTGAATCCCTTTAATCTGGCACAACTGCTGGTGTATTATTCGGGCGTCATCCTAGAGTGTATGCAACACATCGTACTCTAGGACATTAGTGGGAACAACACGAAAAGAAACTTTTCTATCCCTTGGGTTAGGGGTACAGTTTTATCAGAACAACGGAAGCTGTACGTGTAAAGTTTTAACTTTGACGCTGGAGAATCGAGAAGAGATATAGTGAGTTTGTATTCGTTTACTGTTGTTTATATTCGGATATTTCGCTATATGAAGGTTAGATATTACAAATGAAGAAGGCAAAAGGGTAATGCTGTGAATGTGGGTCCCCAATGTAATGAAAGAACCTAGGTTTAAGGTGTTTAAAAAGCTCATATTTGTACCACGCACTAATTCAATCAACCATTTATGACCCATTGACTGCTTTTTCTACAACCGTATTTAACATTCAGAAATAATTTACTTACACAGCTTAACTGACTGGTTTTTATAAGGGAGACGGAAAGCTTTTACTGTGCGGTACGAGCTGAATCTTTAGACATAATTCGGGTTAGTTGTCTTTAGATGGTTAAATTGCTCTAAGATATTTGAGAACGGTGTAGCGAAGTGAAAGAGAAGAGTAGCAAACAGGAAGAAAACGCGTATTGCTTAATTATGAACCAATAAAATGCACTCTTCAACTCAATGTCTGACAGCGCTTGTTGTAAGGAGTGGAGGGGGTGTGCCATTTTGCGTGTAAGAGGGAAAAGACAATTCTGTACAAAATTTTGGGAGAGCTGCAGACAGCTGTGTAATCGCGCTGTTATCATTATCATAATTATTATCGTCTTCATAATCTTCATGTACCATTAAACCCAACTGTATATTCTTAAAGCATTTAATTGTACTTTGTCTCCATCTTTTATTCTGGCTTCCAGAATATCAGCCCCTTGTATGTAAAATTCAACACCAATTTGTTGCACAACACTCTTCTCTGCTTGTTTATGCTCCTGCATGTTTCGGCCTTAACTTCAAGGAACTCTCTTTAGGGCGTGAAGCGTATGTTCCAACGTACATGTTAGAAATATTACATATGATTAAATTTCTTATGTTACAATTCTTAAAATCAGTGTTATGTTTAAAATAGAGTATAAAATTGTTTTGCTGTTGATATCATTGTTGCGTCCAAACATTTACGTTTCAATCTCTCTTCATATGAAACAATTCTGGAATCAGTTATCAGGTTTTTTGTGTTCACGCGTCGAACACAACACATAAGTTCATCTCACGGTAGAAATGATACACACATAAGATTTTAGTCTGGAGACGTGAAGAGAAGTGGCCACTTTTGGAAACCGAGGCGCAGATGTAAATCCTATAAGGGATATTGGGCGAGTGCGCTGGCCCATTCAGCTGGCTCAGGATAATGTAGATTGGTGAACCAGGTTTATTTCAACCGTTTCTGACAAAACATCATGCCCTTGAATTAATCGATGCTTCATGTTACGACATGTGTTTAAATTCTTGCTGCTAAATTTACTTTGTTTTTACATGAAAATTTAAAGTGGAAATTCTATAATATTAAAAAAATGTTAAAGATATTACTTGATATTCTCTATTTTTGCATTTATGAGGTCACGGTGGTACCGGTGGAATGAAGTAGATAGGTATTGGCAAACAACCTTTGAGAATTAAGGGGAATGAAATATTATAAGGGGAATTTCGCCAGTTTGTGCATAACGAAGTTTTAGGTTAGTTACAAGATGTCTGTATGAGATTTGTACGGGAAAGAGTGGCGCTGGGGTACTGCCTCTTTGTGACTCCTTCGACCTTTCCCTACCCATGTTCCGTACCAATGTGGATGTGTGAGGGCAGCCAGATCGTTGTAAAGACCTCGCTTCTCTTACGGTGGTTGGTTTTGACTGGGCACAGAACAGGGAGGTAATTCTTTGTAGTTTAAGACTCTTAATTAAGTACAATGGCGCACGAATTAAGATAAATTTCAGAAGTAATAAATAAACGTTTATGTTAAATTAATAATTATGTTAGTTGCTTAGGCTATGAATATCATGGGAGAGTAGGAGGTGTGATTTTACGAAAAGTCTACTGTAACCAAATTACCTGCCTTAGTACAGTGCTGTGAACAGTCACGAAGGAGTGAAGAAAGACCTGGAAGTATACATTTCCACCCACACAAACATCAGGAAGAAGTGGTTTGTGAAAAGCATTGATCTGCTAGGATGAATGGTACACGAGATGACATTTACTATGTGAACGGTCTTAGCCTACATCTTGTTCCGTTCGTCGGCTAAAGCGATAACTCGCGTGACTAGTGTTCGGAAGGTATTCGTTTCGAATCTCGACAGCCACAATTTACTGTCCTGACCGAAACGTTTCGTGGTTTTCTTAGTCCCTTCGAGCCAGTGCTGGAATAACACCGAAACTAGGCAAGTGTTATTGACGACAAAACAATGCGCAGACTTGTTCTTTAGATATTTATATCAAATTATCATACCGAATATTCCAGATAACTGCATTTGCTTTAAGCAGTTTTACCCTAATGGTTTAGTATTGATAAATCTCACTTGCTGTTAGGGCACTGGTAAACTATAAGTTCATTCCGAGCGTTATCAATACCTAATTCATGATACTAGTTCAACAAAATGTACAGACGTATTCCTTAGATATTTGTGTGACAATATTGCACAGAATATTTGGTGTGATATTGTAATATAAATATCTAAGGAACAAGTTTGTGCATTTTGTTGGTTTAGTGTCACGAGTTAATTATTGACAATGCACGGGGTGAACAAATAAAGTTCAGGCAGTTGTTCCTTTCTCGTCCCTTACATTTCATTATTCACTCAGCATCTTCCTACTCTACGCTTTAAACCAAAAAATAAGGAATTAAAATAACCGTTAATCTATTTTTTGCTTTAACCTCTTTTTTTTTTAATGCTTGTCCTCTTTGGCATACATTATACTGAAACTGCCTACCATATTTCGAGAAAAAGTAACGCAAGGAATAGTAGCAATGTTGTTACTTGTTACTAAATGTATTGTGTACGTAGCTTTTAAACAGCCAGTAGGACCGGCGCCGAGTCCGTAATGTATGTCACTAACCGATAGCTTGAGAATTGAAGTATGTTCTTTTGTTTCTTCACGGAGCGTCTGTTTTCTCCGGCTTTTACAGGATAGGGTGGGTAGGAGGAGGGGAGTCCAGCCCATCACCTGCTTTCCGTGAAGCAGGAAACGTTGAATTCATGCTAGGTGCATTGGAGGCATCACGTTTTATTAGAGAATGTCGTCAAATGTTTTTATCCATCAGTCGACCTCTTCTAATCCAGCAGCATAATAATGTGTTCCTGTGGAATTTATGATGCATAATAAAGACTTTATGGTACGAAATGAGCGGGTAGTATGTGAATCGTCGATATGGTTATGACTAGCAGATATGAGGGTTTGCTGGAAAGAGAACTGAATACTGCCCAAAGCAAGTGCGACGTTGTTTAAATAAGTCATTTATGTTGTAAAATTAAGTCCTTTATATGCGAAGGAGAGGGGTTAGGTAATTTTGTAGACAGAGAACGTGGCTTTCGTGACGTGCAGATTGCGCTAGTATCGGGTAAGCTTTTCGTAACGGTTGTTTGTGTTATAAAATTGGTCACAACAATAACATTCAGGTGTTGAAAGTAGCACTGTACGTGAAATTCGTGGTGGTAAATATTTATCTATCCTTCTGCATCTCTGAAACCATTCAACGAATTTCTGTGAAATTTGTTAATGGGTATTTATCCTAGAAACTGTCACAGCAGTTTTGCTTTTATGTAAAAGGCATTTAACAAAATAGAAGGACATATATTTCTGATCCCAGTATTTATAGTTTAGTTTTTCAACAGCAGTTTTATGTCTCCAATAAACTAAAGCCAGTTGTAAGTACACAAATTCGTAAAAATCTCGGTTGGAAATGTGTGCAGGATTACACTCATTTGGAGCGTAACCTTTCCGTTTTACTTTACTTTATTGTAGCTTAAAGCGCAGTAACATACTCTACAGTAAATCAGATAAGCTTAGAATTTTGTGCCAGATGTACGTATGTATGTATGTTATCAAGCTGACGCATATGTCGTACATTTTTCATTCCCTCATTCGGTTAAAGAAGCAACTAGGAGTGCAAGCTTTAACACCTGCATGTATTAACAGGTATATCTGAGGCTGTGTGTGTTTTATTCTCTAATTTGTGTCCACAAGAGGCGAAGATGAAACATTCTGACGTGCAGCATAGTGCGTGTTGCCTGCGTTTGTTCTATTCCTTGTAGTGCGTAACGTGCATATCCGAATGTAACCTAATGAACAGTTTTCTTCCTTCCGAATCACTCGTGAAGAACTGATTATGCATTATATCCACACACTTTAATTTTTGTCATATCTCAGTAGAAACGAATATCGATAATTTTGTTATTTATTGATAATAATTTGTATACTGTGATAACGTGAGAATTTCGCTGGAAGTTTTATAATACTATTGAAAACATGTCACTGACCAGTACAAATTGCGCATGACATTCGGAGGCGAAGTTCAGATAATAAATGTTAATCGATGTAACGATTTAGAGGCTTAACCTGAGAGTATTTGGTGAAGAGTGACATTTTGAGATATTTCGCGACTGAGGTAATAAATATTCACATATTTTGACCTTTTATTTGATGAAGAATAAATGCACTGTCTTACGACATTGTTCCTAACTGCTTTACTGACTACAAATGAAGCTGTACAGAAAACATTACGATATTGAACCCAAGGAACAAGACATATCTTTTTATTTCTTGAACAATTCTGGAATATATAACGTACACTGACTTTAAATTATGTAAATTCTGAAGTTTTATATAAAATATATGTTAATTTTTAATCACGTGAAGGAAAGATAGAAATTCAAACGAATATTTCAACTTGTTTCGGGAGAAACATTGCAGAAAATCAGAGGCGTACCTCACGGCTTTATTTCCCTGTTGCTCTTCTTCCCTTTACATGAACCAGGGATGCACAAACTTAGCGGTTGTGTCATCGTTTGTTTTCCCCCAAGTTTACCTCGTCCTTCAGACGAATGTCTCAGTATAGAACACGGAGGAGTATCTGTTCACCACCACTTACTTTGGAATGATTAGATCAAGGTAGATGCGATACGATGGCCTTGTGTAGCCACCGTGGTAGACGTAAGGAGTGCTTGCAGAATCTTAGTAACAAAACCTGAAGGGGAGGATAGCATGTTGGAATCCTTGACGTCATTTAAAATGTATCTTAAAAGTTTGGGGTGTGAAGATGAGGACTGGGTGTAACTGATTCAGTGTAAGGCCTAGTGTCAGGCTGTTTTAAGCACGGGAATGAATAACGTAGTGGAAATTTGCAAACCGAGAGACTAAGAGATTTTCAGGATGGACTGTGCTGCGCGGAGTCAGAGATTTTGTATCGCCTTCAGGGCCAAGTGTTGGTGTCAGCATTGTTATAATCGCCGTATTGAAACACAACGCTTATTTCATCAATATTTGGTTTTGTTTATTGTCTGAGGCATTTTAAAAAAACACTGTTCATCGGGAATCGGCTGACTAGCTTAAATATGCTTGAAATTTTGACGGTGGAAAATTTCAAGCACAGGCCGATTACGTTCATATCATTGGAATATTGTAAACAAGCATTTTCACCAGTGAAGTGGTTCCGCTGCGACACTCGTAATTTCTTGCTTGCGTTAACGTCCAACTACGTCCGCTATTTCTACGACCATCCTAGCGAATTACTCTTACATCTAATTAGAATCTGCAATAGAGACCAGCTTCCAGTTTTTTTCATGGCTTCCTACACCATTCCGATGATATGGACAGGAAAAGAAATTTGGGAAATTATAACAGCGTAATGATGCTGGTACTGAAAACTGCTAAATTCCACTTGCAGCTGGGAAAAGTTAAGTTAGATATTACCTAACATAAACACATTACCTATTTACCTGAATATAATGGAACGTTTTAAAAGCGTTCGTAAAACTGCGAACAGTGATTGTTAGCTTCATAATGTCTGTCTGTCACCATTTAACAAATCGGCTCCCACTGGGCGGATTTTAATGAAATTTTGTATTTGAGTATTTTTAGAAAATCTGTCGCATAAAGTCAAGTTTTATTAAAATCTGGCAAGAGTAACGATTACTGTACATGAAGATCAATATACATTTGTGGTAGTATCTAGCTTATTTCTTCTTAGAATGAGAAATGCTTCAGACAAAGTTGTAGATACAATCAAAACACACCCACATTTTATGTTCAGTAACTTCCCTCCGAAAAAGGTGCCGTTGATGAGAAAATGTGGAAAAATATGTTAAAGCCAGAAAGGCCACAGATGACAATACAGTGCGGAGTGGAAAAGATGCAGTTTACTTGCGGTGATAACTAAGGCAAGGATACAAATACACACTCAGAATATTCAACACTTCCTGCTTTTCTACCGCAACAATGGTTACGAGAAAGCGCCTAATGTTATGATACAAGTAAAACTTATGTTTTGTTGCTACTCTGAACACGTGCGAAGAAATTTAAAATAATTGCAATAAATTACGACGTTTTCAGTGACAATTTTGTTAATATATTTCACAAAACCGAACGTACGCATACGTAATGCGCAGATAGATTGTCGAAATATGCTGTATTTGGTTTTAAAAAACTGCTTGTTATATTGATACAAATGTGGCAGTTTTGAGGATGTGTTTTTCACTGCAAGTGGCTCAGAAGTGAGCGCAATTAAGCAGCAGTCATATAACAGTAACTGAGGCAGGCTGTGATCTCATACGGTCGCCGATACAAGGCACACCATACGATTGCTGCTATTGTCACAGCGCGTGTAATGTAATGTAATGCTGTACCCAGATGACAGTGAATATTGGCGGCGGCGAAAACCTGAAATGCAATTTTAAACTATATGAACGTGTTGAGAACCAGCTTGACTTCCGTGACGACGGTGTCGACCCCTGACGCTTGCTGAACACGCGTTGTGGTAGCAGTTCAAGAAGCGCTGCTAGCGTAATATCTAATGAGGGTTTCTTTCCCTTTCATTTCCTCCCCGTGTGTGTGTGTGTGTTGTGTTGTGTTGTGTTGTGTTGTGTTATGTTTTCTGTGCTCAGTGTTCCCCCCGAGCTGCCAGGAAACGCGGCACAGAGTCTCCCTCTGTGTGCAGAAACAATGCCTTGTCGGACCCGGGTTTTCACGTTGACGCGTCTTCCTTCTTCTTGCGTAATGCATTCAACTGCGTGTAACTTGAATTTTGGCATACTGATAATGCATTTCTTTTTTATTTCACTCTTTCTTCCTTTCCTCTCATTCGTTTTTTAAATAGCATCATTAAACAAGAGTTGACAAACACGGAGACAAACATACGACCATTTATTCTCTTTCGTTAATCTCATTGGATAGCTAAACCAGCCGTAAGGACTTTTTACAAAACATTGTACTTCAAATTATTCAGGTACTTAAAAATTCCATATAAATAAATATAGGTCTTTTTTTATTCGCATTTTCTGGACTAGGCTACATTTCGATCGTGAGAATATTGCGAAATACATTTTTGTTACCCCCGTCGTATAAATTGTTTATTTTATCACCGCAAGTGTATTACGACACCGTACTGCTACACTGTACTAGTACGCTATACGAGTCGAATTAGAATGACGGAATATTCATGGACGATGTTTTTGGAGTGTTGCTTATTTTAAGATATTACTGTAGACACTCTGAGTAAACATAAAAAATGTCGCTGCCTTTGCTGGATTCGAGTAAGGTGTCTATCTAATTAAGAAGATGGTTGTTTTGCTGCAACTGGGATTTCGGTTTTCAAAATAATTTTAGTTTTGTCCTCTTCTTCCTATAATTTATGTTTCAAAAAACGGAATACAAAATCTCATATTAGACCGGTTCATGGACATCCCGCTGGTGGGCCTCCCAATTACCGCCGTCAGCTGTAACTATGCCGGACACGAATACTTGCACCAAGATGTAAACAACTTGTCCCCCAGTCGCGAGTTTGACATCGAAGCAAACAAAATGACATTAATAGACTTAAGCAGGTGTATATTATGTGTCTGTATAATAGGACGTCTAGTTATGCCTCAGCAGCTGGAGGAGCAGGTCACAGAGACAGACATATGCTTGACACCTGTCCAGCTGTCCTCTCAGTGGCCTCCGGGCTTCAGTTCATTAATTTGGTGCTAACATCATTAACAGGCATCCCTGTCTCGTTTTCTAACGATATGTCTTATTGATACTGCATACATCAAAACACAACCATCTCCATGCAGCAGAGTCCTATTTAAAAAAACTAACAGTGGTTCAGCGGTTAAAAAATTGTTTATCCTTTATGGAGCAGGAAGATTCCTTACCGTGCTCGTAAATTCCCGCCATTAGTCGCTACCCTGAGCCAGCTGAACCCAACTTGTGTGAATACATCTCATTCCCCGATACATCCAATTAACGCTGTTTTCTTGCCTCCGAAGTTGTCCCTTTCTTTCAGCTTTTCCGGAGACAGTTTTGTTTGCTTTTTTATCTCACTTATGCATGCTACACGCATCACCGTCTCATCTTCCTTTAATGTCACCACCCTGTTAATATTTCGTGATGAGCACAAATCTTGCAGCTTCTCACTGTTTAGCTCTTTACATCCTCCTGTCTCACACTTCTCTTAGATACAAAAATCATTCTCTTCAGAACACTTTCTCTGACATCTTCAACATGCAAGTATATTGCCCCTCTAGGTTGAAAATGCATTGGAGGCTGTCGGACCACAGCGTTGCTTTCGGTGGAGAACTTCACACGAAATATTTTCAGTTGTGTTTTAGGAATGTGCATGTATGTTACGAATTCCTGTGCCTTCGTGTTTCCATTATATATCCTCAAGGGTCTACTTCGTACACACGACGTCCAGAGAAATTGATTCTGTTACTTTGTCTACCGTAATGGCGGTGCTTGTGGCCATGAAGCTCACGAATGCTGGGTCGTGGGTTCATGTATTCCTCTAGAGGGATGAGTGTATATTCTGCTGTGTATAGAAGCCGATTCCTCGCCCAATGCTTGCTGCTAAACTACTAAGTGATTCGTTGTTCCAGAAGTAAGAAATACGAAATTCTGGATGGGAACTGGGCACGGTGCCTAATTTATGAGAACTGATGAATGTTATGTTAGTGTCTTGAAGGAACGGTGAATTATAGTACGGACCGTTGTTTTTAATCGTACAGCATTCGTTATTCAGCAGAAGTAAACACCATAACTTTCGAATACTTATCAAATTGTGCTACAAACCGGATAACACCTTTGACGTACGTGACCATAAACTGGATTGGTTGAACTAACTGTAATATTTACCTGCGAAATTTTGTCATTCTTTATTGGGGGAAGCATATTAATTAACCTACAATACTTTTATTCTGGCCTGTCGGAGAGCACACTGCATCCATGCTAGTACAAAGCTGATGGTTAACTTGGGGGAGATTACGTTTATTGTGTAAAAGAAAGGAAACTGATAAAAATGCGGTGCAAATGCGGAAGTATTGGGTGCTCAAAGGACGCGATTGTATTGACTGATAAAGTGTCAGTTTCTTCTGCATATTTGTTTATTCTTATTCTTATGATGATGATGATGATGATGTGCTGTGTTCCGATAGCCTGATACGAGTTCAGATCACTTGACGGCCATAACGAAGAACTTCATTATCTCTCCGTATCCTTAGCCAGAGCGACTCAGTCCGTGCCTTCAAATTCCACTTCTTGAACGTAAACTTCAATATTACCCTCCCATTTAAGCCTAGGTCTTCCAGTTGGTATCCTTCCTTGCAGTATTCTAACCCAAACCCTTTATACACCTCTCCTGTTCCCAACACGTGCCATATGTCCCACCCATCTCATTCTTCTTGATTAGATCACCCGAATGATATTTGGTGAGGAGTACAGAGCATAAAGCTTCTCGCTGTATGTTCATCTCCACTCCCCTCTCGCCTCATCCCTCTTAGGCCCAAATATTCTCCTCAGCACCCTGTTTTCGAACACCCTTAGCCTATGTTTCTCCCACAATGTGAGGAACCAAGTCTAACTCCCATACAAAACAACAGGCAACGTTACAGTTCTGTGTATCTTGATCTTTAGAAGAGTTTAGATACAATATTGTTAGATACAGTAACATAATTTCAAATTTCGTCTGCCGTAAATTCTGATTGATCGATTGCTTTTAGAGGAGTTGTTATTTGAAAATTTTGGGAAAGAGATTCTTTGCGAAGTCCGTCAACGACAATTCACTCAAGGTCATTAGCTTCATACAGATGTGCGGCGATACGTAGGTTGTACCAAGTTCACTTCACTTGTGTAAGCTAAGACTGGTTTTGCCGAAGTAATGCGTTATTATTTGACATGGCACACCTTTATTGTTTTTTAAATTTTTCGGACAAATTTTATTGCGAATTGCTTTGCAGGTTTTTAGAGCAAGACAGAGCTAAAGGAAAATAATGGGGCTCATTTCCTGTCTCGTATGTATGTGGTTAATTGAGAACGTAGGACCGAAATATGTGATTGTAAATAAACTGTGGTTGGCATACTTTACTGAATGAAAACCGATTTGCCTAACAAAGCGGGAATTGTGTTCCTTTAGAGACAATTTTTTTGGTAATAAAAGGCTTCTCGTTGACGAGAATGCTTTAAAAATGCACAATTGATTTTTATGACTGTTATAAAACTATTTATTGCTGTATGTTTTAACAACATTGGTGGAAGCTCCCTGAAGATGGCGATTACGCCGAGCAAATTGACATTAAAATGCACAATATATAGAACAGTGCGTTTGTTGATACTAATAAAGTTTGTGATTCAGTGATGTCCCTCAGTCTATTAAAATGCCACGAACACGGAAGTTTCCACAGTACCAAAAAGACGTACGAGTGAATTAATCACCTTTCTGAAACAAAGTAGACTACAAAAGTACTGCTTATCCCATATTCTGTCCCTGCCTTCATAGTAATTTCTGTTTCGGAGAATTGCGAATAGTTTACTTTTACGATTTGAGAGATGGCGGAAGACGTTTCTTTCACCGATTCATGTCTCTTCCATAATCTATTTCACAACGGTTTGTCAATTACATGTGGTCTGTTGTTTCGGAGGGAGTGCAGTTGTAAAGGAGAGGTAAATAAAGATATAAATCAGAAGCAGTGGTCGTGGGCCCTTGACAGCATGAGCGAGGATGTTTCCCCTCATGTAAAGCAAGCATCCCCTTCTGTTTGAGTGCATGGAGTCTTATCTCCATGCCTTATCCCTGCGTGGTGCTCGGTGTATGTAGTTTGTTTAATGACGTCTGTAAGTCAGGTTGTGTAGCGTCAGATGATTGGGCGACAGCAAGTAAATGATGAATTGGACAGGCTAATTTAAGGTTCTGGCCCAGAATTTGCCTGGAAGAATGATGAAATCTACGAGAGATCCCAGCATACCCGGTTTCCTGACCGAGATTTGAACCAAACATTTTCCGAGTACAAGTCTTGAGCTTTACTGCTAAGGCTGACTTACTCATTGCTGACTGCTCTGCATGGAGTAGGCATACAGATTTCTGAATTCTGAGGTATGGTGTTTCGTGACTTAACTTTCAGTAATACGAAACGGTACCATATGAATATTTAAGGTAGGAGTGACACGAATACTACATAATGTAAGGTCCTGAAATTTGGTGTAGAAAAATATATTCGGAGAATATTCAAGTTTTACTGGGGTCATAAGAATGTGAATCATCATGATAGTGCCGGCGTGAAACCTCTGTTAAGGTTTCCATATAAATGTGAAACTTAAGGAATTAGTGGGGCTAGGCATTAATGTTTTAGATGGAGATATATGGTAGTTGTACCCACGAACTCTGCATAAAACAAGTTTTATATTATCAGTTAGGAACACAGCAGCTGTGTGAATCATTAAGTTTATAGCTGGCACATTTAACGTCGTCGGAATTTGTACTAATGCAAATTACACGCAGACATAGTGAGCAGTGTGCATGATTTTCAGGCTTTCTTTGCACATTAAAAAGACAAACGCCTTGTATATAGACCGTGTCTTCTCTGTTCTCTGTCAGAGTGTGACCTGGTACCTTAAGCTATACTCCTGGACTGTCCTTCACATTTTACAACGGGGATGCAGAAGGATGTCGGCAGCAGGAATGTTAACTGGCAGTAAAGTCTAGTTGAAGGTCACAAGTTTAATTTTCTGTGTACCCCATAAACCGTATCACAAGCTGTATTAAAACTGGATATGACAGACTTCTACTAAAAGCTGTTGGTCAATTCCGATTTGCAGGAATGCCTGTACACAATAGAACCTACTTTGCATAAGAAAATAATGAAAGTTTTCTATGCAGTCCGTGAACCTCCAACATATTTTGCTACGTAACGATATGCGGTTAATTTCACAAATTTTCATGCCATTATGACTATTTTTGTTCAAACTTAGTAGATTTTAAAGAGCGCCGTGTGTAATTTTGTGTACCACGTATTGGAGTGCACGCTTTCGGAAGGGTTCTAGCCCATGTCGCTGTACTGACAGGGACACGTGTGGGAATAAGGCGTATTAAGCTTTTAGCTGAACTCTTGTTTATGTTTAAATGGAAATCGTTTTTGTTTGGTTGAAATAGAT
>Ga0209755_10005104_pt1 | contig 15128 bp, 9 predicted proteins | sample TergutCo191P1_FD_187301 | JGI IMG/M metagenome (GOLD analysis project Ga0209755, IMG submission 187301) | Cornitermes sp. P1 segment gut microbial communities from Petit-Saut dam, French Guiana - Co191P1 (SPAdes) (version 2) | ecosystem: Host-associated > Arthropoda: Insects > Digestive system >... | reverse complement strand
ATAAAGGTTTTACCCCAAATTCCTACGCTGAAAATACGAACAAATGTGTCAAAGCCTGTCCATTCGACAAGGCGGCGCGGAGGAATAAAATTCGCGTTGTAATTTGTAAACGCCACAAGGATAGAAAAAACTATAGGAACCGCCGAGATAAAAAGAACAAGAAGAAGACCCGGTGTTATCATTATATATTCAAACGATGTTTTCCATAAATCGCGGAAATATTGCGCGCTTGATATATGAGCGCCGCCTTCCAGTTTAATTCTTGTTTTATACGCGTCACGGATATTCCATATCCATATTAAGGTAAAAAGAAAAATTACAAAGACCGCGATAATACCGCCAAGCATGAGCATAATTGAATGGTCGTATACTTCTGCGCCCCGTACACGCGGAACAGTACCAAGTGTTACAAGACCCCAAAGACCCTTTACAAGAAAGCCCCAGTTATGAATGTCGCCTAACTGCTCAAAAAGATATTTTAGGTAAACGCCGATATCAAGCCTCGCGTACAAACCTTCGCCTTGCGCGTATAATTTGGCGGCATTCTTCCACGCGCCCCATGTAAGAAGCTCAATACTTACAAAAATAATCTGAAAAATAAAAAAGATAAGACCTTTTATCTTTTGTTTATTAACAAACTGCCCTGCTCCCCAAATAATTGCCGAATAAACGGCTGCTAAATATTTCATATTTGTATCCTTTTAATCACTCCATAACCTTGATTTACCTGCCATCATAAGGGCAATATCATATGTTTCCATTGCCTTCTTCTGCGCTTCTTCTACACCAAGCTGCCCGTCCCAGGTAAAAGTAAAAAGAGCTTTTAGCGCGTCCCACATTTGATTAACTTCCGGTATTACAGGCATTGGGTCTGCGAAAGGTGACTGCTCCATTATGCCTCGAAGATACACATCGTCTTTTAAACCTGCTATTCCGCTTATGTCCTTATGAGCGGTAAGTTTTCCTGTCATCTGAAACTGCAAAGCCGCACCCTCGATACTTGCGAGAAAATTAACAAAGGCTAAAGCCGCCGGAATATTTTTTGAATAGCTGGAGACAGAGGCGACAATATTTCCGCTAAAGCAGCGCGGCTGAACGCCGTTAATCGCTGGCAGCTTTGTTACTCCAAAATTGATACCGTTTTTAACAGCGTCTCCGATTGCCCAGGGGCCTGTAATTGTAAAAGGAACTTCTCCGCGCTGAAAAGCCGCGACAGTTGAATCCCATGTGGCGTCGGATGTATTAACAGGATAAAATTCGTGGAGGCTCTTATGAAACGCCATCCCCTTCCCCGCCTCAGCGCTGTCAAAACCCGGCGAGCGAAAATCACCCATATCAGTACCAAATAATTTCATGCCAAAGGCTGTAAGGAAAAAATAATTATGGTAAGCGTCATCAACCTGCCAGCGCAGCGCGTATCTGTTAGCTGAAGGATTATTCCATCTTCGCGCGAAAGCTATTACTTCTTCAAAACTCTGGGGAACAGGCGTATTACCTAATAAATCCTTATTGTAAAAAAAGGCGATATTTTCTGTGGAAATCGGAACAGCGTAAAGGTCGCCGTCGAAGGTGCATGTTTTAATAGCGGCATCAAGCAAAAGGCTTGAATACAGTTCCTGCGTTTCACGCGGAAGGGGAAGGCATATGTCATCAATAATCGCGTTTCCTATATGATCGTGAGGCATAAGAAAAACATCAGGACCAATGCCAGCGGGACCATCAAGCGAAACTTTTCCGCGGCTGTCAACATTACCTACGTTTTCGAATGTTATGCTGACATCGGGGTACAGTTTGTTAAACTCCGCGATAACTGCCTGCGCCCATTCCTTGTTATCCATCCACACCAAAAGGTGTCCGGCTATTTTGTCATCAGATTGTTTGTTAGCGAGTTCTGTTTTAGCCGTCTTCCATGAACCGTTAATTATCAAAAGACTGATAACAACGATTACAGCGAGAAAGCACGTTAAAGCTCCTGCGCCTGCCGCAAAGAATGCTGTCTTTTTCATGCATTCCTCCTTTAGTATATTTTATTTTAACATGGAATTCGCTAATTATGTGATTTTTTTTAAAAATTATATAAAAATATGTTAATATACTGCATAATAGCTAAAAAAAAGCTGTCCAGACCTAAATCCGGACAGCTCCGACTATCGTATAACAAGGATATTACGATTCACCCTTCATTGTAGAGAAGATTTGCAAGCCCAACGATACTATCCACCCGGCAAGAATAAAATAGGCGCCATTATCTAATTTAATGCTTTTATCGCTTAACGCGGTGCTCAGATACACGATAAGACCGCTAGCGATACAGGTAATAATGACAATCCAGTCTACTTTAACACCAAGACCCTTTCCCATCATCATTAATACTCCAAGTACAACACCTGCTACAGCGGCGCCAAACATCAGGTATGTGAGAAGTCCCTGTAATACCTTGTCACCATCCATGAATGTGCTTGCAATCTCAAACCCATCCAGTCCGCAGGCTATCGGCATGAAAAATCCGATAATTACCAACACCAATCCAAATTTCGCAATTGCTCTAAAACTCATAAGTTCCTCCTATTATGATTGTCTCATGGGTTAATTGGTTTTACAAGTGGATTAAGTTATAATGTTGACATAGGTCAAAATTATAAATAACATGGATTATTGTGCGGTTTTGCGCTATTTTATAGGATAAAGAATAAAAAGGAGGAAAAAAATGAAGAATTTTAGGATTGCATTAGTGGTATTAATTACGGTTATCGCTCTTTCAGGCTGCGCTAGCAAGCCAAAGGTAAAAGTTGTAGAGCTCGAAAACAAGGGGTCAAGCATGAACGTCTCCGCGCCGGACTGGATAAAACTCTATACAGCAAGCGGTATTTCCAAGGTTCAGGCACAGTCTGAATTCAAGGATAAATATTGCGTAATCGGCGAAGAAACAGGCGTTAACAAGCAGTTTGTTCTTGCTTGGGCGGATAACTTCTCCGCTCAGCAAAGAATCGGCGCTATGCTTCGCACAAATATCGCTTCCGAGTATCAAGCCCGCGTTCAGGGTTCCGCTCAGTCTGTAGGCGAAGCGAACTCCTCTTCCGCTTCCGGCACATACCAACAGCAGATTGACAACGCGATTAACGCTATTGTGAACGTAAGCTATTCAGGCGCTCAAAGAGAAGCCGACTGGTGGAGCCTTCGCAGACGTTACGACCCCGACCAGAAAGATGTTTACAGCGACGAATACACAGCCTATGTTTTATACACAATTCCCAAAGCCGAGCTTAACCGCCAGGTAGCGCGCGCGTTAGAAACATCGGTAAGCAAAGACTCTGCTTTATATGATGTAACAATCGAAATGTCAAAACAGATTCTGCAGTCCGGCATGGCGAGTTGGGGCGCCGAATAGATCACGCGAAGCGTGTTGTTGAGATAAAGCAACGAAACCGCTTTCGCGGTTAATTTTAAGAGTGGCGCGCTAACGCAGTCGATGAGAACAAGACTGTGCGAAAGCTTTAGCTTGAGCGGTGCGCCCGGGGCCGAATAAAACCATGCGAAGCGTGTTGTTGAGGAGACTAATAATATTATTAGTCTCCTCGCGTTTTCCCGCGTACTATCTAGTCTTAATATCTTTTGTAATTGTATACCTTCCTGTCAAACTTAAAGGTTAATTTCTCATAGAATATTAACAGCGCGAATATTGCCGCTAAAGAAGTTAAATACATTATAAATATAACAAAACCGGAAGATGAAACATTAAAGAATTCCACCGGTTTCATTAACATTTCGTTAATATTAACAGGAAGCATTTTTGTTATAAATTGCAGGGCAGCAACAACAACAGGAAAGATTATCGGTATACCTACGACATATAAAAACGCTTTTTGGAGTTCACTGGCTTTAAATATGTATTTTAATTCAATTAGATTACTTCTAAAACCAAGAATAATACTCATTAAATAAAATGTTAATATATGGGAAGAAAGAAACGCCACGCCAATTAAAACGGAATCGTTAAAACCGGCGGAAGATATTATTCTTGCCAGAACGTCCATTGTAAGGAAAACCCATAATACAGACAAGGCAGCAATACACGTTTTTGCCAGTCCAAAAAGAAATGCCATTCCTTTAAATTCCATACCGGGATCAAGGATTTGCTTGACATTTTTATTATTTTTCTTCATAGCATACACATAGGCAATATCACCGTCTGCATCATCAAAGCCTTTTTTCGCTCCGTATTTTAACAGCAATTTGATTACATCAGTCGATTCAATATCTGCCGCTCTCATAAGCGGTGACCAATAACCTTTTTTGTTTAATACTTCGGTCTTTGCCTTTTTTTGCAATAACATTTCCATAATCATAAGTTCATTTTTTTTGCTGTTGTCATCTGTATACTGCGCATATTTAACAATAGAGTTCATAAGCGGAGTGATTCCGTCATCACATGCTTTATTAACATTTGCACCCGCATCTAAAAGACGTTTTATAAAAGGAACTTTTTTTGGACTATCCAGAATTATGGCAAGAGTAAGAAGGGTAAGATCTCCGCGGCCGGTATTAACATTCGCGTTTTTATCAAGCAGGAGATTTGCCAAATCAAATCTTACATTTTCATCTTCGCTATCCGCGTTTTGGCAGAGAGCCCACATAATAGGCGCGTAATTTTCCTCTTTATTAGGGTCCGCTCCAAGCTGAAGAAGCAGTTCTGTTAAAGGAACATTTCTTTTAAAAATCGCAGTTGTAAGAGGCAAAGAACCGTCACCCGAATACTCATTTACTTCAGCGCCGTGTCCTTCTAAGAATTTTACAAGTTCCAGCTTTGTTATATCATCCGCGGCTATATCATAAAAAAATGTAGATAAGAAAGACAAAATCGTCGGTTTCCAATCCAGATTTGCCGACTGTCCGTTGAAAGGCAGACCCTGTTTCGCATACGTTTCAAACAAATCGAAACGTCCAGGGCATTGCTGCACCATAACCTGAAGATCTGTAATCGCGCATGTTCTCCAATCAGGAACAAGTTCTTTATACGACAGGAATGGAAATTTTCCAAGAAGGTAGAATCTGTCTTTTGTAGGAACTTCATAAAAACCATCGGCAGATTCTAAAAATCCGCCTGAATTGTCAGAAAGCCATACATTAAAAAGTGATTCCTTTTCCATTATTGCCTGTTTTAAAAGATCTATTTGTCCGCTGTCCTGTTCCCCGGCAACTTCATCAATGTCGTAATATTTCTTTGAACCTATTGTTATACTTCTTCCATCGTCATCCTGCAGCTTGAAATATAAAAGTGTTAACGCTCTTTTGGGAGAATACTGGACAAAGTATTTATGAAATTTTTCTGCAATGATTGGACCTTTTGCGCCTTCTGTCGCCAAAAGGTAAAGATAGAAGAAGTCTTCTTTATTTGTTAACACTTTCATGTAATGTTCGCCTTCATCCATTAAAGCAGAAGCAATTTCAGTATAATTAAAACATTTTTTCTTGCCGTGCGATACGAACGGTTTGTCCGGGTTTAAAGCGTAAGCCGCGGCATAAACCCCCGATATCTTTTCGCGATCTTCATTGGCGATTGTAATTATATCGTTAATTTTTGATATATTATAATGATCCTGCGCCTTTGTAAGCCAATTAATAATTACTCCTGTATAAAGGAATCTTATTCCGCGATCCGGATATTTTTCCAAAAGATTCGCTAATTCTTCAGGAGATGAGAAACTTTCGCTTTCGGTAAAAGGTACTGTCTCATATTTTAACATTGTCTTTTGGTAATCACTTACCAGCGATTCACCAGCTAACCATTTTTTAATATGAACGCTTCCCCAGCGCGATTGAGCCAGCGGATCAATTAGTCCTTGTATAAGGATTTTATAATCTGATTGAATATCCTGCGGGAAGGATACATCCTTTGTTAATATCTGACGAGCTCTGTTAGATTCATTTAAACCCTGAAAAGGTTTAGTGCCAAGCCAAAAATACATCATTGTTATGCCAAGCGCAAAATAGTCTACAGAAGGATCTACAATTACAAATTTATTATCCCCTGTGCGCGCAAGTTCGGGAGCCGCGTATTCCTTTGTTACACTTGCGTTTACTTCGGCTTCATTTTTCCCGGGAAGCATGACATTGGAAATGCCAAAGTCGGCAAGAACAATTGAATTTCTGGCGGCGTCTTTAAAATAAATATTACCGGGTTTTAAATCCTGATAAATAATTCTAAGTCCTGTGTGCAGTTGTTCAAGCCCTTCAGCTATTTGACCAATTATATTTTTTAATTTATCAATGTTCGTTATCGCGCCGTTCTCTCTTATATAATCCTCAAGGGAACCGCCTTCCGCATATTCCTGAATTTCAAAACTTTGGTTTAAATAACTTCCATAATCGTAAGTTCTAATAACCTTAGACATGGGATTATTTTTTATTGTTGATATTACAGCCTCAGGAAGAGGAATTCCGGGCTTGTAATACTTTAACACATAATTATTTCCTTCCTGGCTTACTTTATAAATAACGGCCTCACCGGAAGTATCACTGATTTTATCTTCGATAAAATATCTTCTTCCGTTTAATTCTATTACCTGCCCGGTAGTAAATACCTCGCCAAGATTTGCTCCGCTGCCTCCGGAGTCGTGCAGCGCCATTTTTGGCTGCTGTGAAAAAGACGTAAAGGCATTCGGCATTTGAGGATTAATCTGCGTTGACCCTGCATCATCCATCCTTTGAGTAGAGCCGTCATCCAATCTTTGTGTAGAACTGTCGTCTAATCTTTGTGTAGAACCATCATCCAATCTTTGTGTAGAGCCGTCATCCAATCTTTGTGTGGAGCCGTCATCTAATCTTTGTGTAGAGCTGTCGTCTAATCTTTCTGTGCTCATTTTTCTTCCTCCGGTTTATCAAGAACAAGCGCAGGGCGTTCCCATTCTTTATCAGTTTGCAGTATAAGCATATTTATATTATTTTGATTTAAATAATAATTATATACTTTATCGATTTTTGCTTTATCTGTTTTAGGAGCATAAAAATGATTATCGCCTCTCATGCCCCGAATCATATAATAATCGTTGTATTTCTCTTTGTATTCCTTTTCTTCTTCTGGTTTTACTTCCATCAATTCAAAATTCTTTTTAACATAGGTCTCATACTCCGTATTGATAGCCGATAATTTTTTTTCCTTGTCATAAATTACAGCGTTTTGCTCCCACTCCCTGGGGAAAAGCGCATACGCATACTGTGACTTATCTCCCGAATAAAAGAACGCCGGGATCCAGACATTCTCTCCTCTCCTTATTACATTGCGAAGTTCCACAACTACATTAGGAGGCAGCTTCCCTAAAGGTTCAGCATCTTCAAGCTTTTCCTTTGCCAATATTGATGTATAAAACGGCGTTTCTTTTACAATTGTATATAAATAAATATTCCGATGTCCTTGAACAATACTTTCAAGATACGCGTCTTTTGAATAAGCGTAAAGCGTCGTAGAATCAACAGTAAGAATTGCTCTATCTACAACACTTTGATACAGCTTAGGTGACGCGCAGCGAATAATCATCATTGGAACACCAATAATAATCGCTAAAATAATAATTTTTTTTATTATTCCAAAAATTTGTGAAATAATATCTCCCATTTTACTTCTCCTTTACATTTATTATTACAACAGAAATATTATCTTTTCCGCCGTATTTCTTTGCTAAATCAACCAATTTCTTTGCCGCGGCTTCGCCTTTTAATTTTGGATTATCTAAAATCTCCTGTATTTCTTTCTGCGAAACAAGATCGTGCATTCCATCAGAAGACAAAAGATATATATCATTATTATTAAACGGGAATTCAATTTGCGCGAAATCAATAAAAGCCGATGAACCCCCGCCAATGGAGTTTGTTATAACATTAGAAGGCGCGTCTTTCTGTCCGCCCGATTCACGCAGTGAATGATCGACAGTTAGCCTTTCCAGTTCTCTTCGGCGCATGCGGTAAAGGCGCGAATCGCCCGCGTGATAACGGTATAATTTTCCGTTATATAAAAATAAACCAACAAGGGTGCTGCCCATATCCTTATTAAGTTTTGCGTGCGTTTCTGCTGTAAAGGTTTCAAGAACTTCTTTTAATTCGGCGTCTGTTAAATCACCCGGTATTTTCGTAAGTATATCACGGAGAGAAGTAAGAACCATCTCGCTCGCGACTTCTCCCTTGTTTAGCCCTCCAACGCCGTCGGCTACAGCAATAATTAAACGCGTTTCCTTTACATCATAATTTTCCTTTTTCTTCCCATCACGGAACATTTTATCATGAAGCAGAATCATGTCTTCGTTATTCGGTTTCTTTAAACCTATGTCGCAGACTGCTGAGACACTCAGTGAATACGTCATATTCTTTCAGTCCCGCCATTATTAGCTTGTTCAAATGTAACTCTGAATTCAATGTCCGCGATTTTAACTATTCCATTATTCTGAACAGGCATTGATGAATTCGGGTTTATTTTAGTTCCATTGTAGAATGTGCCGTTGGTAGAACCAAGATCCTTTATGCTCCACGCTCCATTAACTTTGATAATCTGACAGTGATTACCGGAAATATGCGAAAATTTCCCTAAAATACCTGTGAAATTGCCTTTTGTACGTCCAAGTATATCACCTTCAGACGCGTCAATTACAGCGCCGTTACTCTGAGAGCTAAGTTTAATTTTATTGCCGCCTGAGAATGAAACGCTTGCCGCGGGAGCCGGAGCTTGTGCTGATTGTACAGGCGCAGACGCAGGCATAGGTGAAGGCGCGGGAGCTGATGGAGCAGGCGCAGACGGTTGAGCTAAATTCACTGTAGATGAAGAAGACTGGCTTGTGCCTCCAGGAATAACCAATTCCTTTCCGTCGAACATACAGCGTTTCCCTTTACCGGGTCTTCCGCATACAGAACACACTAAAATTTGCGATCCGCATTGATCGCAATAAAGTGAATCGCCGTCTATTCCAAATTTACATGCCGGACATTGTATAGAACTACTCATATTTACTCCATTAATTAACTGTCATATCAAGATCTTCAATCTGCATGATTGAAATCGCTTTTTTCGCGTCATCTACAGATAATCCCTGCGCCTGCAAAGAGACTACCCTGCTGGACATATTCTCTATCGTTTTATCAAATAACTGCCTTACAGTTCGCGCGTTAGCAAACGAAGATGACCTTGATTCATAAATATCTTTTAACCTGTACTTAAGCGCATCATCAAAACCCGGAGCGAACTCTAAATTTTTCTTTTTGCACATTTTCATGAATATATTGTACATTTCATCAGGAGTATAATCTTCAAAGGTAAGATAATCCGAGAAGCGCGATTTAAAACCGCTGTTAGACGCAAGAAAATCGTTCATTTCTTTTGTATAGCCTGCGGCGATAACGATATATTTTCCTCTGTCATCTTCCATGCGTTTCAAAAGAGAATCAACAGCTTCCTGCCCAAACTGATCCTGCGGCCCCTGCTTTAACGAATACGCTTCGTCAACAAAAAGAATGCCGCCCATCGCAAGATCGCATTGTTTATTGACAAGCGGCGCTGTCTGGCCGACATAAGGCGCAATCATTTTGCTTCTATCCGTTTCGATAACCTTACTTGTAGGCAGAAGCCCGATCGATTTAAACACCTCTCCCATAATGCGCGCGACAGTTGTTTTCCCGGTTCCCGGATTTCCGTAGAACACAAAATGTTTGGAAAGCAGAGTTGTTTCGCCTGTGAGCTTTTGAGCCTGCAGTGTGTTAGCAATTTTAACAACGGTATCCTTAACCGATTTAAGCCCTTCAAGTTCATTCAGATCTTTAAGAGCTTCTTCTACTGTTACAACCTTTTCTGAAGGATCAACATCGACAGGCTTCATTAAATAAATTTCCTGTTTAAGCACATCTTCCGCTGCTCCCTGCGCTTTTAAAGCCATAACCCTTGTTGACACATTTTCCCGTATCTTGTCGAATAATTGCCTTACAGTACGGGCGTTCGCAAAATCAGACGATCTTGACGCGTATATCATTTTGAGTTTGTTGCGAAGAGCCTGTTCAAAGCCATCCGCGAAAATAAGGTTTTTCTTTTTGCACATACCTTCGAAAATTTTATACATTTCATCGGGAGTATAGTCATCAAAATTTATGTAATCGGAAAAACGCGATTTTAAACCGGGGTTTGATGAAAGGAAATCTTCCATTTGTTTTGAATAACCCGCGGCAATTATTACAAATTTTCCGCGATCATCTTCCATTCTTTTAAGAAGCGTATCTATCGCTTCCTGACCAAAACTGCCGCCTTCAACAAGAGTGTAAGCCTCATCAATAAATAAAATGCCGCCCATAGCGTTATCACATTGAGTATTAACAAGAGGACCTGTCTGCCCTGTATATTGCGCAACAAGTTTGCTCTTGTCGGTCTCAATGATTGTGCTCGTCGGCAGAAGCCCTACAGCTTTAAAAACATTTCCCATAATACGGGCAACTGTTGTTTTACCTGTTCCAGGATTGCCTGTAAACACAAAATGTTTGGCAAGAACTTCGTTTTCGCCCATAAGTTTTTGAGCTTGCAATGTGTTGGCGATTTTTGTGATCGCGTCTTTAACCGCGTTAAGTCCGGTTAATTCGTTAAGTTCCTTGAGCGCTTCTTCGATCGTAAGCATTTTATCCGATGTAGTTCCGGGAATATCATCCGGCATTATTGTAAGCCCGTCATTCTGTGAAATACTTGCCGCGCTCGAAGACGCAAGGCGATCCGCCTGTCTTTTTCTTGCTTCATCCAACAGATTTCTGGCTTCGCGTCCGTTTGCAAAATCCTTAGTCTTGCGCGCGCAGCGGTCTTTAAAGAAAGCAACGATTTTATCTTTTGTTTCAGGCGGCACAATAAAACTTTGTTTTTTAGCAAGAGATTCAAAAATTCTGGTTAATTCATCGGGGTTATAATCTTCAAGATTAAAATATTTTGTAAAGCGACTCTTTAAACCTTCATTAGCTGTAAGGAATTTTTCCATCGGGTTTCTGTACCCGGCAACAACGACAATAAATTTACCTCTGTCGTCTTCCATGCGTTTAAGAAGGGTATCGATACATTCCTGTCCGAATCTGTCGTTGTCATCCTGCTTTAAGGTATAAACTTCGTCAATAAAAAGTATGCCTCCCATTGCCTTATCGCAATTGGCGTTTGTTTGAGGAGCAGTCTGCCCGATAAAACCGGCTACGAGTTTGCTTCTGTCAACTTCGATAACATGCCCGGATTCCAAAAGACCAAGTCCTTCAAAAATATTTCCAAGAAGCCTTGCGACAGTTGTTTTACCTGTTCCCGGATTTCCTGTAATTACAAAATGCTGAGCCGGTTTTTCGGTTTTAACGCCTTTCTTTTCCATTTCCGCGATTTGATTTATCTGCGTGTAAAGACTGTTTATCTCGCTCTTAATATTATCCATGCCGATAATACTATTCATATCTTCCATTATCTTTTTAATATCTTTTTTTATTTCAACCTGTCCTGTAATATCATCCGGAATAATTATTTTAGAATCCGCTTTTCTTCTGTAGAAAGAACCTGTAATTGAGTTAGCTTCGTTAATCGCAAGATAACCGTTAACAGCGTTTATGCTGGAATCCGGTTTTTTAAGCTCTTTGTAAAGGAAACGGAAACGATTCATCAGCTGCTCACGCGCTTCCGGGCTGAAAGAAAGACCGTGCTGTTTGTTAAGCACATGTTCTGTAATGTCACATGATTGCGCCGGCGTGTAATCGGGAATGATAAATATTTTTTGGAAACGCCCTGTTATATCTTTGTTTTCAGATGATTTAATAAATTCTCTAAGCCCGAAAGGAAGCCCTGCCATTATTATAATTGGATCATCTTTATTCTCATCCATTTTATTAATGAATTTTGAGAATGCAGGCAGCGCTCTTCCGTCTACATCAACCAGCTTGTGAGCATTATCAACAAAAATAACTCCGTCTTTCGCGTTTGAGAAAAGAACATTTACATCCTTTTCCTGCATACCTTCAAGAGAACCGCCGTCTACGGTAAACGGTTTACCTTTAGTTATCATTTTATATTTTATAAATAAATCCGCAATCAATTTAGGAATTATTGTTGTTTTACCGGTACCGGAAGCGCCGATTATAATTGTGTTATATTGATATCGCGTGGCGGATTGATTATTCGCCATTCCTTCCAGAATGTCCTGTAATATTGACAATTCACTTTTTATCTCATCCAATCCAACAAGTTCTTCAAGAATCTTGCCCGGCACAAGCGGCGCGCTCTGCTGCGCTCCCGCAGACGAAGCCTGCTGTTGGCTCTGTGTTATTTCCGCTCCGCATCTTTTACAGAATTTCGCGATATCGCGGTTATCTGTATAACATTGTGTACACTGCATATTTTCTCCTAAATAAAATCATCATTAAAATATCCACTCTCCACCCTGGCTTGGACAATGACAATCATTGGGTCCTACCTCATGAAGAACATCAGCGTAGTTGCATAACCATCCTCTTGGATTAACAGGCCTCATTGCGTTATGAAAACTCCTCGCTTCCTGATTACTGTGGAATACTTTCGCTTTCAATTTCGCTCTCGCTTCCGCGGCGGCGGCAAGAGCTTTTTGCCTTTCTTTTTCAAGCGCTTCCAGCCGCGCCTGCGCTTCTTTTACTTTTTTATCATGTACTCTTTGCAGACGTTCCGATTCAACTTGTTGCGCGGCATCAGCTTGATTTTTTGCGTATTCATCTGCTTTTCTCTGCTCTTCCGCGCGTCGTTTAGCCGCACCGTCAATATTTTGATCTGTTTGTAAAATGGCGGCCATCTTGCTGTCAGAAAACCGTTCCATTTTTCTTGTTTGAGGCTTCGCGGGACTTGTAAAGGAAGGAATACTTGGCGCTTCATTTAATAAGGCTGTAAGTTCTTCTATTTCCGCGGCAATATTAACAGTTTCCTGAACCGACTCTACAAGAGCCTTGGCATCCGGATCGCTTTTAGCTAGCGCGATTGCCTTTGCCGCACCTTCGGTGAGCGCTTTACCGCATTTTGTACAAAAATCGAATATGCTTAAATTACCGCAGCCCGGGCATACAATACCGCCTCTGGGATTTCCGCATTCTTCGCAAAATTCGGCATTACTATCCAGGTGAGCATAGCAAAACATGCACTGGTCATGTAAAACCCATGATTTGCATGATTCACAGATATCTGCTCCTTCTACAATACCAGCTCCGCAATTGGTACAAAAAGATGGATTTTTTAAATTATGACCGCATTCCGGGCAAAAAACGGCTTCTTCTGGTATAGGATTTCCGCATCCCGGGCATGGCAAGGCGTTTTGAACAGAGGATTCTTCACTAGTTTGAGTAAAACTCGGAGAAACAGAGGTTTTTTTAGCTTCTTTTTTACTAGCCTCTTGATAATCAGACATTATTAACCTTTACTGGTAAATTTATACCATAAAGTGCGTATTTTTTTCAATAAGAAATGTGCTAAAAAAATATTTAATTTCTTACGAGAGGAGGGACTTGCCTTCCAGTCGCAACACCATATTTACGAGAGGAGGGACTTGAACCCTCATGCCTAGGGCACTAGATCCTAAGTCTAGCGTGTCTGCCAATTCCACCACTCTCGCGTAAAGGAAGCATGAATTCTTCATTAAAATGTATCAATTTATGGTCTTGGCTGTCAATTGACCAAATTACCGCATTTTGTTAATATGAATCTGATGCAAGGACCGTTAGCTCAGCTGGTAGAGCAGCAGACTCTTAATCTGCGGGTCGGAAGTTCGATCCTTCCACGGTTCAAGGTAATTTTATATAAAATACAGCAAAAAGAGGAAAATTGTGGCAATTAACAAAGAAATAAAGCGCCTTGATAAATCAAATGTGTCCTTAAGCGTTACCGTTCCCAAGGATGATGTACGCGCGCAGTACGACGCTATGCTTAAGGAATACTCCAAAAACCTGCAAATACCGGGTTTTCGCAAGGGACATGTCCCCCAGGAAGTGCTTGAGCGCAAGTTCGCCGAAGCCCTTAAAGGCGAGGCTATGGGTCGCATAATGGAATCAACCCTTCAGGAGATTTTTAAAGAGGAAAACCTGCCAAGAGCGGACAGACCACTCCCCTATTCTACCCCGGAACTTCAGGGTGAACCTGAATTCGACTTCGAAAAAGACCTGCAATTCACCGTTAATTATGATGTTCTTCCCGAGGTAAAAATCGGTCAGTGGAAGGGACTCAGTGTTGAATACCCATACGCGGAAATCGACAATAAAGACATCGATAAAGAACTTGAAGAAATCCGAGACCGTAACGCCATAGTAATGGATAAGGATGACAGCGTTGCCGCGGCAAAGGGCGATGTTGTTACCATCGATTATCAAATTTTTGAGGAAGACGGCGAAACTCCATCCGCTATGAATCGCAAGGACTTTGCCTTTACTCTCGGCTCGGGAACCAATGTTTATATATTTGATGATGATATTATTGGAATGAAAAGAGGCGAAACAAAAGAAATACAGAAAAAATTTGAAGACGGTTTCTTTGAAACAACTCTTGCCGGTAAAACAAGAAAAATAAAAATTACGCTTACCGCTCTCAAAGAAAAAAAACTTCCCGATTTAGACGACGATTTAGCGCAGGATGTCGATGAAAAATTCAAAACGCTTGACGACTTAAAAAACAGCATTAAAGACCGATTAGAAAAACATCTTGAGTATAGACTCAGAGAGAAAAAAATAAATGAGCTTTTAACAAAAATAATGGAAAACACTCCTGTAACCCTGCCCGAATCGATGATACGAATCGAGGTTGAAGGAAGAATGCGCCGAATTGCCCAGTATTACAATACCGGCGTTGAGCAAATTCAGCAGATGATGAATATAAGCGAAAAAACGCAGGAATGGCGCGAAGGCGCCCAAAAAGCGCTTCACTCACGCCTGATTATCGAAACTTTAATGGAAGAGCAGAAGATCGAGGTGTCTGATGCTGATGTCGAGGAAGAATTTAAATCGATAGCAGCCGCTAACGGCGCGGACATAGAAGAAGTAAAGAAGCATTACAACGAAGAAGCGCTCTTTTACATGAAGGAAGACATAAGAGAAAAGAAAATTACCGATATTCTGTTAGCCGAAAACACATTAAAACAGGGAAA
>Ga0209755_10005103_pt1 | contig 15128 bp, 13 predicted proteins | sample TergutCo191P1_FD_187301 | JGI IMG/M metagenome (GOLD analysis project Ga0209755, IMG submission 187301) | Cornitermes sp. P1 segment gut microbial communities from Petit-Saut dam, French Guiana - Co191P1 (SPAdes) (version 2) | ecosystem: Host-associated > Arthropoda: Insects > Digestive system... | reverse complement strand
TTGGCTCGCCGAAATAATTAATGTTTGAAATTTCTTTTGTTTCTTTTGGCGTTGCCGTCATGCCAATTTGAACAGCACCGGAAAAATATTCAAGTATTTTACGCCAAAGTGATTCGGCTCTGGCGCTACCGCGATGACACTCATCAACGATAATTAAATCGAAAAATTCAGGCTTAAACTGCCGAAAAGGTTCATTATTTTCTTTACCAGCAAACTGATGATATAAAGACATATAGATTTCATATGCGCTATTTAATTTTTTATCGCCAACTTTAGTCATTATCTTTTCAAAAGGTTTAAAGTCTTGCAGCATTGTTTGATCAATAAGGATATTTCTATCTGCAAGATAAAGTATTTTTTTCTTTGTTCCGCTTTTCCAAAGACGATGAATAATTTGAAAGGCCGTATAAGTTTTTCCGGTTCCTGTAGCCATTACCAATAATAAACGATTCTCACCTTGCGCTATTGCTTTTATTGTTCGATTTATCGCTATCTGTTGATAATAACGCGGAGAATAGCCGTCAAACTGATAATGATAAGGTTCTGAAATTATTTTTTCCTGCTCATCGTTAATTTTTTCATGGCTCTTATACCGAGCCCAGAGTTGTTCAGGAGAAGGAAATGCCGACAATGGGATTTCTGTTTCTTTACCTGTCGTTCTGTCATGTTCCAAAAATGCATTGCCATTAGAACTATATACAAATGGAATATCAAGAATCTCAGCGTACTCCAAAGCCTGTTGCATACCATGACCTACTGTAAGATTTTTATTTTTTGCCTCAATAATTGCCAGTGGAAAATTGCGTTGGTAAGAAAGTATATAATCAGCTTTTTTCCTGCTCCCTCTGAATGTCAGATTCCCCCTGACAATAACACGACCGTCTGTAAAAGAGTATTCCATCCTGATTTGGCTTTTATCCCAACCAGCTTGCTCAATTGCGGGAGTAATATATCGTAGTTTAATATCTTCTTCGGACAACTCGTTGTACATGGAGTAATTTTACAATAATAAACTACATATTACAATGATTATCACGATTTATGCTACCTGTAATCCAATCCAATTAGTCCTTCTTTAATATCGCTTAACACATATTAAGCATTTTAACCAAATATTGCATATTCTCCATCTATATTAAAAAATCAATAAAGTAAGGTTATTTTGATAAATTTGGTATCCATTGACGGGTTTAAAGCCTTGGAAAAATTAGAAGATTTACCACTCACAAAAATAACCCTAATTGGCGGTAAAAATAATACTAGAAAAACTACTTTTTTAGAAGCTATAGTTTTTTGTTTTGATTTTTATTACCCAACATTTATTGAAAAAATTATCTCTTGGCATAATATAATCGGGGTTTCTGAAGTCAAAGAAAAATGGATTCATATTTTAAAAATAATTTTCCAGCACTAGAAATAATTCATTCTTTTAATGATTCTGTTGATTACAAGGCTTATATTCTCAATCAAAGTTTTTGCTATAATTACATTAAAGAATTTGATAATATAAAACATCAGGTTATTATATAAATGAAAGAACGAAGCTACTAGAAGATAATTTTAATTTTCTTGGTATTTTGGATAAAACTGACGAACAAGAAAAAATTCTCCCTCTATTACGTATTTTTGAACCTAATTTATTATGTATACAGATCATTCCAGAAAATGGTATTAATCTAATCTATGCTGATTTTGGAAATAAAAAGAAAATTCCTGTAAATATGCTTGGTGATGGATTTTGCCGTTGTCTTACAATTGCTTTAATATTTGCATCAAAAAGCGCAGAACTATTCCTTGTCGACAAAGTTGCATCCGGTATACATTATTCTATTCAAGAAAATTTATGGACTTTTTTAGTTGAAGCTTCAAAATTATACAATTGTCAAATAATTGCCACTATGCACAGTTATGATACTATAAAGGCTTTTAATAATGTAATTAAAACAAATAATTCTTCTGATTTTTCCAATATAAGGTTCGATAAAAAAGATGATGTTATAAAACCTTATATTTTTTAATTAGTTTAATAAACAAAAAAAATATACAAGATATTCAAATTATTGATTTTAATGGAGAGAATGAGCTAGAAAAATGCATAGAAACAATTAAATTATATAGAAGGATTTAATGATGTCACTGCAATAATAATTTTTCAAGATAAAAAGGGTAAGTTTAAACACATCCATAAGAACGAGTTACATGCACTTTTTTCATTCACTGATAAATATGTTGGTTATAAGATTGGCGAAACGGCCAACTGTGACGGTTTTGACTTTGATTCCCCACATTTAGAACCATTTCTTATATTAATTAATGAGATGTAAAAAAAATGGATCGAAACTGCAAAATCAATTGGGCGAACTATTCCTGAGGCTAGAGAGAAACTGGTTTACGCTTGATTAAAATCCTTCGTATTCTTTGTGCCTTTATATGAACTCTTAGCCGACAAATCACCCCAAAAACTAACCATCCCTCTTCCTCAAAGACAGCAAAAATGAATACAGCACAGGCGGAATTATAATTACCGCTAAAATTGCGCCGAGTATAATAAGTTTAATTGAATTTTTAAAAGGAAGAAACGCAAGAATTATGAGCATGATTCCGCAAAATATCCACAGTATGCCTGCCATTTTGTGGGTTTTATCCCAGTTATCGCTGTCTCTTAACGTCCATGGTAATTTTATGCCGATGATAAAATTTTGTTTGATTTTTGACATGTAATATCCAAAAATAATGAAAATGACGCCTGCTAAAATAAGAGCAATTAGAGGAACAGGAATATTAACTTCCAATGCCATAAATAATAAAATGGGAACAATAATGACAGATAACACAGGAGTAATCCATTCTGTGATTATGCGCATTGGTTTTGAAGCATTTTCAAATCTTGGATCTTTGTATTTGAATATAAAGGTTAAAATATTAAGAATCAAAAAGAATACAGGAAGACCGAAAGCGGCGACTGCTTTGGGAGCGTACCAGTTTGGATTCCCTTCCAAATTCCATTGCATTACAATTTGATCTGGCAGGTCGTCGTAAATAATAAGAGCTAGAACAACCGGCAGAAGGCAAATGAATGACGTTAGTACCAGTATAAATTTATTTATTTTTTCCATTTTTTAATTCTCCTTTAATTATCGCCGGTTATTCTTGTAAAAATATTTTCCTTTGTAATAAATTTATCAAACAGATAAAACGCAAGCGTAATTATTATAAGAGCGATAAACCCTGCAAATCCTGTCAATCCGTTTGTAAGGTCATTGCCGCCAACAAGGTACAATACGCTGATTCCGGCAATAGCATTAATTGTACCATGATAAATCGCGGCAGTAATCACAGATTTCGATTTTATTACAATGTACGTCATAACAGGAGCAAGTAAAATGCAGAGTATCACCATCATCCCGACGCCGTGTATGGGATGCTGAGGGTAATTGTGTCCTATCAATATGAGCGGGAAATGCCATAAGCCCCACACTATACCTGTAATAAAAGAAATGTGTAATAACTTTCTGCCTTTCAGCGCCTTAAGCAAATATCCGCGCCAGCCGAGTTCTTCTCCGAAAGCAAATACTGCGTTTATCGTATAACCTGCGGCTAGCGCCTGTAAAACGCTGATTAAGAGAAAAATAACCGGCGGAAATTTTAATAATTGCTCCATAGCTTGTTCCTTTTGATCATCCGGCACTTGCTGCAATACTCCTTCAAAACTTGATGAGAAAGAAACTCCCGGAAAAAACAAACTTATTCCCAGCGCCATAAAAGCAGCGATAACAGGGACAATTCCAGCTATTATAAACCAGCGGTTAAAACGGAAGGAAATATTTAAATTACGAAATGGTTTTTCCTTGTGTATCAGCTGAAGAATTACCGCGCAAATCATGGGCATCAGCATATAACATGCTCCGAAAATCACATAACTAAATGTTTTTGTTTCACGTATTCCAAGAGAAATCGCCGTTCCCGCGGCTATCCAGCTTAATAAACATGTTAAAATAATAAATTGAACCGCTTTTTTCATTTTCCCCTCCGCTCTCTTAATCTACCCACTCAATATATTTAATTAACCCGGCAACGACAAGCGAAAAGCATGGTAATTTCTAAAACAATCCTGTCAGCATTCTTGGAATTGCGATAAAGTTTCCGATGGCGCCTCCAAGACTGGAGAGAAAAAACACCAGCAACGCCTTTGTTATTCTGTTGCGGTAAACGCCTTTAATGCTTGCAGCGTCTTCAGAGATATTCTGGACATCCATAACGCGCGGTTTAACAAAGGCAACCTGAACAAGCCCCGAGAACAACCCTACTCCGACAAGCGGATTAAGCGTCGCGAAAGGAGCGGCAATAAACGAAATAAGTATCGCAAGCGGATGCGCCAGCGCGATAAGAGAACCAAGCGCGGCAAGAGAGCCGTTCCATAAAACCCATGTAAGCAGCATCGTTTTAAATTTTTCAAAGCCTGCAAAGTAAAAGCCTGCCGCGATAAGAGCGACGATCGCAAGCGGAATAATTAAACCCGCCGCTTTGGAAAAAAATCCGCGCGGAGGAATTTTTTCAAGCTCGCTGACATCGCTGTCCGCCTCACCTTTGCTGAGTTTTTCAAGGTGGGCTGTCATTCCCTTCATGTGTCCCGCGCCGACAACTGCGGCAATTTTCTTTGGCGCCGGCTGCTCCTGCTGCGTCCCCTGCTCCTGCGGCGTGGCTTCAGGGAGAGACGTCCAAATCTTCGACGCAAGGTATTGATCGCGCTCGTCAATTAAAACAGTTTTAACAGCCGGAAGATAATTAGACAGCTCGCTCATCATGCCGTCCAGCTCGTTTTTATTTTTTAAACTTTCTATTTCTTTTTCGTCCAGTTTTTCGGTTGTAAAGGCAGAGCTTAAAAGCGACGCCAAAAGTTTTGCTTTGCTCCATAAACCGCAGCGCGCCCATGCCCTGCGAAGAGTTGTATGCACTTCGCGATCGCAAAGACTGTACGGAATTCCCATTTCGTTTGCTGCTTCTACCGCGACTTTCATTTCTTCGCCGGGTTTAACCCCTACTTCATTGCCAAGCCTTTTCTGGAAACTTGCAAGGACAAGGTTTGCAATTAATAAAAAACCTTTGCCTTCCTTAAACACCTTGGATAAATTGAGTTTTTCCCAGCTGTCATTCTGTGTGATTGAATTATAACGCGCGCTGTCCAGTTCTACGCAGACCATATCGGGTTTTTCTTCGCGGATTATTTTTTTAACTTCGTCTATGCTTTCGCGCGAAACATGAGCTGTCCCTATCAGTTTAAATTCTTTTCCGTTCAGGGTAATTGATATTGTGCTTTCACTCATCTTGGGTTCCTTAAACTTCCGCCGCGTTCTGTCAGAACTATTTCATTTAATTTGTACTCTATGGAAGCGATGGCGTTAAGCTCCTGAACCATTAAATAATATCTGTCGGCAAGCGTTCTGCTTCCCTGTATATCAAAATAAGTGGCAAGATAAAAAAGCATCCGCGACTTTGTATAAATATTCTGCTCGGCTTCAACTTTTATAATTACATCCGCGTCGCCTCTTAAATCGTGCAGAAGACGCAGTATCGCGTAATCAAGAGAATCTCTGGGAGCCGTACGCAGCACCTGCGCCAAAAATTGTTTAGGGTCAGCCTGCCTGCCTGCGCGCATCCAGTTAAGGGCCGCCAAAATCGCGTATGAATATTCTCTTGGCGCGTTTTTATACGCGTCAAGGAACGCGTCCCTTGCAAGAGCCCATTGTTTATTTCTCATTCTTAAAACACCTAACGCTTCAAAAGCAAAATAGTAATCCGGTTTAAGACGCCCAAGCATTATATAATCGCGCTCGGCTCCGGCATAATCGCCTGTTTGATCTTTAATTGCCGCGCTGTATACATACGCCATAAAGACATTCGGCGCAACTGTTATCGCGCGGTTTAGACTGACAAGCGCTTCATCAAAGCGGCTCATCTCCATGAGCAGTTGTCCGTGATCGACAAGTATCCAGTAATTATTTGGTTCAAGCGCAAGAGCCGCGGTAAAATCTTCAAGCGCGTCAGCGTAAAGGCTTGCTCCTTTATACAGCCTTGCTCTCTCCTGTAAAGGTCTTGCCCAATCAGGATACAAAGTTATCGCGCGGTTTAATAATCTTTCCGCGCTTCTAGCTTCCCTGTTATATCGATAGACTGACGCGCGGCCTACAAGAGCCTCGCCGTGATCGGGGTCTGCGGACAGAGCCCTGTCAAAATAATTGCCTGCAACGCGAAGGTTTTGATTTCCAAGATTGATATTCGCCAAATCTGTGAGCGCTCTTGCGTGATTGGGATTAATCCCGATCACCCTCTCCAGAAACTGCCTTCTCTCACGCTCCTTATTTTCCACCGCGGCGGAATCAGCAAGAATCATCAGAGCGTCCGTGTTTCTGCTGTCCGAGGCGATAATGGCATTTGCGATTTGTTTGGCTTCGGCGGGTTTACCGGCGGCGTTTAAGATCGACGCGCGCATAAGCCGGACTTCTGCGGTATTTGCCTGTTCCGGCGGCAGGGTGTTAAACAATTCAAGCGCCGAGTTATAATCCCTGCGCGCAAGACGCTCGGAAACCTCCGTTAAGACTGCCTCCATACCGGCTTCCTGGCCGAAAATAAAAGGAGAAACGCTTAAAATAAGGAACAGCAGCAGCGGGCTTCCAATTAATTTATTATTCATGCTAGTATATACTATATAATAATTAATAAACTGGCAAGTTACGCTCCTAGGAGCTGATATTGCGTTATTCAAGGGGTTAATGCATTAATGAGAAATTCTTTAGCGTCTAAAATAATCGGTCTTGCGGTCTTGTATTGCCTTGTATTCTGTGTTTTAACAGTGCTGCAGTTTTCCAACAAAGGAAATTTTTCTCTTACAATCGGCGCAATGACGGTAAGGGGACGCTATCTGGAAACCTCAAGCACCCTGGAGGCTTCTACTCAGGAGCCGGCAGACGAAGACGCGATTTTTTTAACGGAAGAGATTGATGACGAAGACAGCACAGAGACTCAGGCCATAACAGGCGGAGTTAAAATTTTTTACGGCGGACTTGAGTTTTCATTAAGGGAAGAACGCGGAAAAGGCCTTGCGCTGATAGATAATGATGAAATCAGCAAAGCGGTAAACCCCGATTTTATGATATTGACAGATAACACAGCGCGTTTTATCCTTCCGGGCGGAACATCCCTCACGTTCAATTCATTCAGCTCCGCAAGCGGCCCTGAATTGCAAATAAGCGCGGAACTCGCCGATGATATAGCGGAAATAATCATTCCGATAGCGCCGCGCAGTTCTTCGCTTGTCCGCGACTCGGGACAGCTCGGCATTATGTATTCAGGATCGCGTTATGTATTCAGCAGTCTGGGGCAGGAACTTGAAAAAGGGAATCTGTCTCTTTCAAGGGACAGCTCTTTTATTTCTTACCGTTCAAGAGGAAAGCAGAGAGCGTTTGATCCTGCGGATTATATAGTCGCGCAGGAGCCGAATTACGCGTATGTTCTTAGAAACTGGCAGGAATCAAGCTACACGAGCTGGAATCAAAACACATCAACTATTCATAATGAGGATGACGTAATCGCGTACCTTTCGTTAGCGCTTCAGCGCGGGAGCTTTACAAACGCGGTAAGGGCAATCCCCGCAGGATTTACAAACAGCTCAAGGCACAGTTATAAATCCGCAGGATACGTTGGAGGCATGACAAGCGCTTACCGCACATTTATGATGGCGGAAAACGACAAGTCAAACAGAATTACGCGGCTGGCAAGAGGAAGATCCATAGATCTTCTTAAAGACGAGCACGTTCTTGATTATCTTTTTACGCGCAGTAATCTTGTTCTTGTAAATGAAGTTATCGAAATGATCAACAGCGCGAATCCTGACATGCTAATCCCCGATCACTGCCTTGGACTCTTGGATATATTTTACGACATGAGAAGATGGCGTCCTGAAATGGGTAACCCGATCGGACACCTTACAGATCAAATGCTTCTTTTAATTTCTGACAGTTTAAATTATGACGCGGAGAATGACGCTGTGTACGCGTCAAATGCCGAAGGCAACAACACAGAGTACAGCATGCGTCTTGGAAAAGCGCTTCTCTACTGGGCCGAGGCGACTCAGAATACAGAATGGGCGGCAATCGGCAGGTCGTTAATTTTGTCAGCCATATCAAGCGGAAACGCCGGAAGGCTGACCAACATATTAAGTCAAACCGATTATTATCCAAGAGAGACATGGCTTACAGACGGCGGCCACTGGGCGTGGACAGTTTCGCCTTCAATCAGGGCTTCATACACAGGCGTCAATTTAAATCTTGCGATCACATTCCCCGTGAATTCCGCGCATCATTTAATTATCCGCGGAGTGCGGCCGTTCATTGGAATTCAAATTCATAACTTGACATGGAGATCGGACAGCGAGTTTGAACGCTATGATTCGTCCGGCTGGCTTTATTATCCTGATGACCAAGTCCTTATTCTAAAACTCAGGCATCGATCGACAGTGGAAAATGTCAGGATCATTTATCAGGAAGCCGCTCCTCCACCGCCGCCTCCGCCGCCTTCAATAATGGAAAGCATAGAGGCTGCTGTTGAGTAGACAGTCATTCTTTGTTCTGCTAACTGCCGTTATCGCGGTTTTATTAATTGCTTTTATATGCAGCATTATTTTTACATGCTCAGGCGAAAAAGATTCTACCGGGCAGACAGAAGATCAAATTTCAGCCAAAGAAGAATTATTAATCGAAGAAACGCAGGAAGTCCTTTCAGAATCAGAACAAACAACAGAAAGCGCGCCTCTTGTGTCGTATCAGACGCAGCGTCCGCTGTCTTCGCTTTCAGGCTTGAGCAGGCTTCAGGGAATGGGCGTATTTATTACGGAAATCGATCCTGTCAATCTGAAAAACCCCGACCTTGACGTCTTAAGACAGATGGGCGCCGATCAATATTTAATTTCTTTTTTTACAGGCGAGCAATTTTACCGCAGCGGAGAAATTGACAGAGCCATCAGCGAATACACTTCTTCGATTAACCGCAACAATGAATTTACAGAAGCGTTTGTTTCAAGGGGAAACGCGTGGATGAAAAAGCGCGACTTTACGCGCGCCATTGACGATTATACGCGGGCAATCAGGCTGGATAACAGTAAGGCAGAGGTTTATAATTACCGCGGCTTCGCAAGATCCCAGCGCGGAGAGATGAATCTCGCAATAGATGATTTTTCGCGCGCCCTTAACATCAACAGAAACTATATTGACGCGCTAATAAACCGCTCTTACGCGTATTATCAAACCGGAAACTTCGACAAAGTAATCGAAGACTGCGATATAATTATAAGGCTTGAGCCTGCGAATGCCGTTATCTGGAACAGAAGAGGCAGCGCGTGGTACAGAAAAGAAGACGACGACAGAGCGATAAGAGATTTTTCGGAAGCGATAAGGCTTAACCCCGGTTACGCGACCGCATGGCGCAACCGCAGCAACGCATGGTTAAGCAAGGGTGAAACCGAAAAAGCGCAGTCTGATCTTGCGCAGGCGCAGCGTCTTCAATAATTACTGAATAACCTGATCCAGACCTTCTTTGTACAAACCGTCAAGCTCGTTGCGTATCTGTTCTTTTACGCGGTTCGGTATCGAAGGAAGATTTGAAAAATACCTGAGAACGCGAATCCCGTCAGGCGCAAGCGGCGGACCCGAGAAACGGCAGAGGCTGGCTATCGAAGAAGTGGCGGCCAGCACAAGCTGAGGATCAACATTGGGATTATTGGGAGAAAGTAAAAAGTTATACGAATGAAACGATCTTCCGGTAGGATCAACGCCGATTCTTCCAATCGCTTCGGCGCACGCGCTTCTTATCGCAGGCTCCTGATCTTTGTCAAAAATATTCCATAAGAAGGGAATGGTTTCTCTTGATCCGACATACGCCAAAAGATTAATAAGTCTGACGCGCTGCGGAGGTTTTACAAGAGGGCGCACAGGAGACGTCTGAGGATTTCCGAGGAAGAAGCCGACCATTTCCATAATGTATGCGACATATACAGGCTCGTTCACTCCAATTTGTCCTGAGCGAATCGCCGCGTAAATTTCATCATACACCAAATCCTGCTCCGGGTCATGATAGCGGCTGTTCTGTCCCGTCCACGGCGAAGGAGGCGGATGTCCCATTCCATAATCGCCTTCCGGTTCGGGGCCGTAATATCTGTTCCGCGGAACAGTCCTGTACCTTGTGTCAATTTTATAAACGCGTAAAACATTGTCCGTTCCGCACGCCCACAGAAGACCTTCATCGCAGAGAGCGGGAACGCCCGAGCAAACTGTTTGCAATCTGTGAACGAAGCGGCGCCTGCCTTCCGCCGAGTACGCGCTGACTCCGCGTATTGTAATTGTATAAACGCCGCGTTCGTCAAACATCATCTGAGCCTGACCAAGCGTTAAATTTCCGGGACCTCTTTCAGCGACAGCTTCGTGGCTGTCTTTTGTCCATACAACACTGCCGCCTGAATTAAGACAGAGAGTTCTTCCGTCTCTTAATGTTACTACAAACTGAGCTCCCATGCTCGCGGACGCTACAGGCGGCGCGGGAAGTGACGGTAAACCCGATTTGGAAAGTTTGCTTCCGTTCCTTTCCCTGTCATTAAAATTTATTTTTTCCATTTCGCCGTTCTGATAAAATAGCACATAACTCTGCCTGCTGCCTTCGTCAAGCGAAACAATCATTATTGGAAGTCTGTCAAGCTTGATTCGCTCAACGCGGCTGAATTGATGAACTTTCACAAAGTCATTGTTTTGAAGAACCGTCGCGACGCTTCCTGTTTTATCAAGAACAGGCTGAAAAGCAATCGGGCTTCCAAGGTCTATTGTCCAGAGAGCGTTGCCGGAAGCGGTACGGCAAGTCATTGTAGAATCGAGAGAAATAAATACCCTGCCGTCCCAGCCGACAACAGGCGAGTAAGAAATTGGTTTGCCAAGATTAAGGCGCCACAGCTCTCTTCCTACGCGGTTAATCGCCATTAAAACGCCGCTTGTGTTGCACACATAAGTGGCGGCTTCGTAGGAACGCGAGATATAAGGAACCGCTGTGCCTCTCGCGTCAAAGTTCCAGAGAGCCGTGCTGCTCTGGAAAAATGATCTTACCTTTCCCGCTTCACCGACAAGCACAACAGAGCCGGCCTGCAAATGCGGAATGCCTTTTATCGTGTCGCCGATTGGCGCTTCCCACATGGGAGCCGCTCCCAGCTGCGTACTCGCGACATCAACCCTTTGCGCGTACAAGCCCGCGAAGGCGGCAGAAAAAAGCGCCGTTAACAAAAAATATTTTAACCAGGTTTTCTTCATGTTTACATCCTTAATTCATTACCTGATTTTCGTAAAATTCGAAAACCCAAGAACAGCGGAATGATAAATCGATGTTCCGTCAAAATTTCTTCCGCACGGCAGCATGCCGTTTACAATTTCAAAAGCTGTTTTATTATCGTTAAACACAATGCTTAAACCGCGCTGATTAACCGCAGTTTGATCCGGCAGCGTTTCTTCCAGTTTTAAATCGACGCTGAAATTCGCGTCGATGCGAACCTGCCTGGAACTTATATTTATAACCCTGTTCGCGAAACCGGCGTATGAATAAGTGCCGGTTCCGTATCCCTCATAACGAAGGGCGTTCTGGAGCTTGTGTTCCCATGTATCGTATCTTTCCACCCTCACGCTTCTGTCCGTTCTGAATTCCATAATGCATACAACAGGGCCGTCCGGCAGGTTAATTGTAGACTGCCATGTGCCCAAAAGATAATTCGGCAGCGGAACCCTTTCTACAGCTTTGGCGCAAAATACGGGGACGGAAAGAGCGCTGACATTTGCTGCCTGTTCCCTGAACTCGTTTAATACTTTGTCTGTGCCGACGTCTAAAGTCCTCCCCGATAAAACAACAGTGTTGCCCTGTCTTGAAAGAGTACCCCGGACAACAAATTCGACGCCATCCGCTCCTTGAGCAACGCTGAGAGTCCCCCATGAAGTTAATTCCGCAATGACCCTGCCTGTAAGAGCAGAGGCATCGGCAGGATTGGCTCCTCCTGCCACATCAAAGCCCACAACGCCCACAGAAGGAACCCTTTGAGCATAAATAACGCCAATAGAAATTAAAATAAGCAAAAACGCCAATAATATTCTTTTATTTTGAAGATACATATACGAATTATAACAAAAAAAACGCCAAAAAGCAACATTTTTCCGCGGTGAAGCGTATGCCTAAAGAAAAATATACCTATTGTTTTTGTAAATATCGTTCTAGGCAACTGTCGTTTTGCCAGCCCGAATAAGGGCTTGCGTAGCATCGAACCTTTGGTTCGCGATCAGGGCTGGCAAAATATGGGTGAGGTAAGGATTACCGCTTTCGCGGTCAATTCTAAGAGTGGGAACGAGCTGTAGGCGACCAACCTAGCCGACCGAACCCCGAGGGTGCGAATAGCGCCCGCAGCTGTTACCGTTTGTTAGGCGAAGTACAATTTTGCTTTTTTATTTATACAATTTTAATTTTTTTTCCAACGTTTTAATTTCGGGAAAAAACTCTGCATATCCTTGCGAGCTGTTTCAACATCAGGGTATACATGTGGTACTCTGAACGGAATGCATGTTTCAATAACACCATCCATTGTAGCGCTTGGGTATATGAACTTACCGTTTTTATAACAATGTTCACAATACTCTTTATTATCTGTACCATCAGCATTTGAGCCTCGTTTTGCAAATTCAAATGGTGTAGCGCAAGATTGACAAATTTTTTCCATAGTTATATTTCCTTAAAATATATTGACAGTATCATGGGAAACTGTATTTTTAATTCTATAAATGAAAAAATAAAATTAAAACCAACTATAGTTTACATTTTAGCAACCTGTGGTTGACAATTTTAATAATCATTATTATAAATAATATATTCAATTTATTTTTTATAATTCCCAGTTATTTCTATGATATTATTATCAGGATCATATAAATTAAAAAAATAATAATTCATATTAATACTTTTAATTTCTGTTAATTTTCCAATATTTAATATTTTAATTCTTTCATATTCTTCATTTAAATTTTCTATCCAGAAATTTAAAACAAATTTATTAACTCCATTTTTATTATTATTATGGTTTTTCAGATTAGATTCATCCATAATTGAAAAACATTGATTAAAACCAAATGAAAATTCAGCAAATATATTATTAATTTTTGATGCTCGCATTGATAATAATTTTTCATAAAAATTTATAGATAAATTAAAATCTTTTACTATTAAATAAATTCCAAAATGAAATTTATTATTGGATTTTTGTACAATTTTGTTATTTATTGATAATAAATCATCGGTAGTAACACAAAATAATTTACTCATAGTAATAATTTTATCAATTTCAGGAAGAGATTGACCAAGTTCCCATTTAGAAATAGATTGTCTTGATACACCCAAATTCTCAGCCAACATTTCCTGTGAAAAACCGTTTTTTATCCTATGTTCTTGAATTTTTATTCCAATATTTAACAAATTTTATTCCTTTCCCTTTATATAAAAAATAACAGAATAAATTTAATTTGTCAACCTGTAGTTGCATATTTTAATAAATTTAAAATCCTGAATTCAAATACTTGCGCCTAACGTTCTAGATAACTGACGTTTTGCCAGCCCGATGTGGGAATGGCTTTAGCTATGACCTAGCCGAACGAAACCCAAAATGCCCGAACAGGGCTTTTTGCAGTTACCGTTTGTTAAGCGAAGTTAGGGCGTATACCATTTTTAATTTACTTCCTTCCTTTTAATTACCATAATATTTATAATATTCATAATCTTCAATCTTTTCTTTCTGTTCTACCCATGTTCCATCATCTTTTAAAGTTCTGGTAGTTCTAATATACTCTATCTCCCCACTTGAATTTATTTCTTGAGCTGCGGATACAATGGTAGTAATCTGTTGTTGATTATAATTTTTTGTTTGCGGGTTGTATAATGAAATATAACCATTAATGCTAATATCCATAAACCCGTCAGAATTATTATCAACAGCCTTAATAGAACCATTATACATTTCATTGTCAAACTCCATTCCGTTAAGATGAATGGTATGCGTTACATCATCATAATTAAAAACTACCTTGTCTAAATTGCTGCCATTATCATTTTTTGAAGAATAAAAAACTGTAATGGGAATTGTTTTATTGTTAAATTTTACGTAATAAACAGATGACGATTCTGTAAACGGATTTCTGTTAAATATCCGATCGCCGATTGAAGTAACACTGTCAGGAATGACGGCACCAGTCAATTGATTATTGGAAAATGCTTCATCACCAATTAAAGTAACACTGTTTGGGATGGTAACGCTTGTCAGTTGATTGTACGCAAATGCAAAAGAGTCAATTGAAGTTACACTGTCAGGGATTGTTACACTGGTAAGTTTATTATTAGAAAAAGCAGATTTACCGATATAAGTAACACTATTTGGAATAGTTACACTTGTTAGTTGGTTCTTGCAAAATACAGTTTGACCGATTGAAGTAACATTTTTTGGAATGATGACACTGGTAAGTTGATTATCAAAAAAAGCGCCATCACCAATAGAAGTAACACTGTCGGGAATGATAACGCTTGTCAAGTATTTCTGGTAAAACGCTAATTCTTCAATATGGATTATGCTATCGGGAATGACAACACTTGTTTCATTTCCTATGTACTTTACCAGTTTTGTGCCGTCAATCACAAAATCTGTCAATGGTGTTTGTATTTGAACCATGTTTATCTTACCTTCCATTGGACTTTGAGATTGTTTTTTCGGGGTACAGGTTGTTGCGATAATAGTTAATATTACCAAAATGAATACAAAATTATTTTTTTTCCATGTTATCATAGAATCTCCTTTTGCGACTTTACTATTTATTTATTTTACCATAAATACAATGATTATACAACCTTTTATTTTATAAATTTTATTTATTTTATTTTTTATCAACTTAGTGGTACAACCTCAAGACATCATTCACAGTTATGTCCGATAACATCGGTAACACTTTTCAGGATTTAAAAACAACTTTTACGTTGTTGTATTCAGGCTCAACGAGCCAGTTGTCAGGATTTATTTTACC
>Ga0209755_10005102_pt1 | contig 15129 bp, 9 predicted proteins | sample TergutCo191P1_FD_187301 | JGI IMG/M metagenome (GOLD analysis project Ga0209755, IMG submission 187301) | Cornitermes sp. P1 segment gut microbial communities from Petit-Saut dam, French Guiana - Co191P1 (SPAdes) (version 2) | ecosystem: Host-associated > Arthropoda: Insects > Digestive system >... | reverse complement strand
CTAGTTAGTTCAGAAGTTGCTGGATATGTAGGGAGCTACATATCTAATGCACCCCAAGAGTAAACTGAACTCACTAGCTGGTAAAATGACTGGCATTGAAAGCTGGGGACACTGATCGATATTTGGCTGCCTGGAGTTTCTCAGCCAGGAAGAAGTGAATGAGTGCAAGGTCAGCCTGCCCATAGATCACTGTTCATGTGTCACACAAAGGTAAACTTGTGATCAGAATTTTGTCAGTACTCTGGAGGAGTCCATTTGCTCTACATTTGCACATAGGTACAGAATATTTTGTTCAGTTTCTAGAACATAGACTTTTTTTTATATGTATGATAGTAAATAATATGGAAGTCAGCTGTGTTTTTTCTTTCAAATGCTTCTTACGAGAACATTTTTACCAGGCCTATTTCAAAAGATACTTACATTTTTCAATATCTGTACCAATACAAGTTATAAATACCAAGATTAAATCCAGCTGCCAGCGCCAGACTTCAGAGGTCCTAGTCTTGTTGATGAATGATAATGTTTGGACTTGTTGATATCCAAGCCCAAAATTATGCAAGTCATTAGATTTTCACAGTGCATTTTACTGGGATGATGGTCAGTGGGTTCTTGCCATGTGTAAGACAATGGATTCGTTTAGGGTGTTGACAGTTTTCCTAAGCCATGTATTGTTGCTATGGTGTGTTTTATTTGATTATAGTGGCATACTTCATATTGACAAACAGAATGCAGATGCTGTTTATGTCCGTGGAATGTGCTTATATTACGAGGACAATGTGGAGCAAGCCTTCACCCATTTCCAACATGTTTTACGACTTGCACCAGACCATCAGAAAGCAATGAACATTTACAAGGTGTGTGTCAGTTTTGAATGCAAGCATACTACTGTTATTGAATGCAAAAGTTACATGTTTTTGTGTATAGTAAACTAGTTATTAGAATGGAAGGTGAAATCTGAATATTGTTCTTTGTGGTCAGTTGGTGTTTGACATCACATGTCACTGTAATTGATATTTAATATGCTACAGGCGACTCATACTTAATGACTCGCATACATTTAATTCAGGAAAGAGATCAGTCTTCCTTGTCCTACTTATATGTTAAACAGATGAAGGACACTCAGCAAACCGTGTCCTGTACCCACTTCTATAACACAGGCACAGTATTCTTATGTATTTTTATTACATGATGTAATACAGTTACGTCTGTATCTTTAAATGGTATTTCATGGTATTACAAATATTTTACTGTTATTTCCATATTTCAGCGAGCAAAGGCTTTGAAACAGAAGAAGGAAGAAGGAAATGAAGTGTTCAAGTCTGGCAGACATAGTGAAGCCTATAACCTGTATTCTGAAGCACTGAAAATAGATCCAAATAATAAGTCAACAAATGCCAAATTGTTTTTCAACAGGGCAACAGTTTGTTCTAAGGTAGTATCTGAAACAGTGTAACTAATTGGTGGGGGGGAGTCTGTATTGAAAACTGTAATCTGTTGTTTGTGTTGTTCAGCTGGGTCGCCTTAATGAGGCTGTAGCTGATTGCTCAAGTGCCCTCAATTTGGATGAAAATTACCTGAAAGCATTGTTGCGCAGAGCAAAATGTTACATGGAGCTGGGTGATTTTGATGAAGCTGTACGAGATTATGAGAAAGCACTAAAAATGGATAATAGTCGAGGTAAAATCTTTTGAACATCCTTTGAGTACATTTTATATTATAGGCATATTTTTGCTGCTGTTTACAATTATAATGTATCGGATCTTTACAGAGAATAAAAGACTACTGCAAGAGGCAAAGCTGGCCTTGAAAAAATCAAAACGCAAAGATTATTACAAGATATTAGGAGTAGACAAGAATGCATCAACAGATGAAGTCAAGAAAGCATACAGAAAGAGGGCTCTGGTTCATCATCCTGGTTAGTCTGTAATGTATTCATGTATGACATACAGCAGTATTGTGTTTTTATTTTGTAACTTGTTGAAAGTCTGTTGAAATTGGTTTGGTATGTACTTTTGCTTAGCCATGCGAAATAGCATCTCAACTACTGCAAGATCATTGTGAGCTCTAGGTGCCATTTAAAGCCTACTGTTTTATTGCATGAATTATATGCCTACAGTAGTAGTAGTTGTGGCGGTGGTGGCAGCAGCGGCGGCAACGGTGGTGGTGGTGGTGAAGCACAGACTGCTTTATTTAAAGATCCAGTTTGTACCATACAGTAAACATTCTTCATCTCAGTTATAAAAACCAGTCAGAAGTTGCTGTTTATTCTGAGATAAATACAAAACACGTAAATATAGTGTGGGCAGAGCATACAGTTGTTGAGTGTTAAACTTGTTGGTGCATCACATAACTAGTAGGCTTTAAAAGGTTAACATGCTAGTTTAATAGCACAGGGCCTATTATAAAAACAGCACAAAATATTTAAAGTTAACAGAAACTAATATACAAAACACATTTAAAAGCATCAGCAATAATAATAATAATAATAATAATAATAATAATAATAATAATAATAATTGGAGCATTAGAAACAATGAAAAAGGGATTAAATCAGAATCTGCAGTTGCTCCCAGGTCACCCATGAGTCATAAAACTGCAGAAAATACCAGAACCTATAAATAAGTTTTACAATTTCAGATCGTCATGCAAATGCATCAGATGGTGAAAAACGAGAACAGGAAAAGAAATTTAAAGAAGTTGGAGAAGCATATGGAATACTTTCTGACCCTAAGAAAAGAGCACGTTATGACAATGGTCAAGATCTTGAGGATATGGAAGGCATGGCCAGTAAGTGATAACTGAGATTAATGTGTACAGAATTGTCATTTACACATCTTGGACTATAATGTGCATAGAATATAATATTTTTTTTTTGTTATAATTCGGATATAATACTTCTGTTGTCAATTCTAAGATAATAGATCTTGTATTTATGAAGCCTGCTTGTTTGAAATTGTGGTTTTTAGGAATATACTCTTGTTGGTACATAATTTCTGCCATAAAGACCTAGTTACTATGCAGTTTTATCTATGGTGTGTGGTGCATTAAATACTGAGTATGCCCTGGGTTTCATGTTGACCACCTCTTCATTTTAAAACATTTAAAAACCTTTGTATGATTCTGAATGAATAGCAGTAGGTATGTGAAAAGTGGGAAGTGTTACTAGAATTAAATAAGCAGAGCACAGAATGTGTAGAATATGAGCATGGCACCCTGCATTTACTGAACATGTTTTGTAATTTTTATGTTGTTTGTATAGTAAGTGCTAGTTCTAATATAAACCTTGTAGTTTGGTGTCAGATTTTCTATGTTGGAAAGGAATAATGAATACATACACCTTTTTTTTTCTTTCTTTCTTTCTTTTCCAGGTGACATTGACCCAAACAGTGTATTCCAGGCATTTTTTGCTGAACCTGGTGGAAGTCAGTTCAGCTTCACAAGTGGCTCCTTTCCTAGTGGATTCACTTTCCAGTTTGGATAAGAACACCCTCTTCTGTTCATTTGGTTGCTACATTCCACTGGTTCTCTTTCTCCAATGTCAAATGATACCACTGACTGTTCCACTTGAATCCAGATGTTGCAGATACAAAAAATGTGAACATGTATGGTATTTAAATTATTTTTTATTTCCTTCAGGTACAGTAAATGTACTTAAGCTAAGTGTGAGTTCTGTTTTAGCAGTTTCTTTTCAAAACTGTTGTGATGTGACTGTCCTTAATCTGTGTACATAACTTGCCATGTTCTTTTCCAGTTTCATGATCAACATATTTTGCCATCTGACATTCAGATCTTACTTGACGAGTTGCAGTCATGTGACAGTTGTGACCATAACAGCAAAATATGCACTGTGGATAGCAGTGTTTCAAGAGACGCGAGACCAGTTCCCCTGTATATAAATTGTGGAGCATATCCACACTGCTGAGATTATGTACCTCCCTGTCTGAGGCTTAGAAGTGTGGTGTGTATATTTATGACATGTTTTAATAGTTATGCCGTAATATATCTGTGATGTACGTCTTCATTTTAGTGTTGATTCGTAATAAAGGAATAAAAGACATTTGATTAGTAGTTGTGTTTGTTATTAAAATGAAGTAAATGTGTTCATCACATTTATCTGTGTCTATGTGTTTGATGCACACGAATTGTATGAATTGAATGTTCGTCCTGTTATTGTAAGGTATGTTATATTGATGCGTAATAAAACTTCATATTTCTCATAATTCATGCAGTAGTGTTCATAAGACAACTTTATCAGTTTTATCTGTAGATTGATAAAGTTTATGAATTGTGATTTTAATTCAGTTTTGCGAATTTCAATGTCTGCATTATAAGTGACAACAGTGAACACTGACCAATGGGTGCAAATTGCCATGTTGTCATGTCAAGGAAGGAGAACTGTATGTCCACTTACTATAAATTTCAGCAAGTTGCTCATGCTGTTGGCAGAACACAAAATTAGGTATTGCAGCTGAACAGGTAGTGGCAGTGAACTGTGCACTGGAATTCCTTTACTAGTGTACACAATGCAAACATGGGTCACCTGTCTGCCTTACCTGTTCACAAAACAGGTAATTCTGTGCTTTTATGTATAGGCCACACACGTTTGGTTACAGGTAATCCAGATAACTTAGTGTTATGTTCTAAAGACTGTAATCTTAATATTTGAGGAACATTTAAAGGACATGTGGGTTTTTTTTTTTAATATTGACACACACTAGTCATACCTTGAGGTATATAACAATCGTAAATGATGATCAATATAATCATATGAAGAGGGCCAAGAGGTGTCACACAAAGTATGCAATAATGAACACCACGCAGCTAGTGGATGGAAAGTGTCCTCTTAATGAGTCACTGTCACAGCTCTTCAGACCTGTGTAATTTGTTACCTGTGTTTATGTGGTTTTTTTGTACTATTCAAAGCATGTATTGTTTCATTACATGGTCACACTATGGTACTAATTTGGAGGGTTCATGTTCATCATGTATACACGAACTGTCATGACAAATTGAAACTTTTCCTTTGTTGCTATAGGCCACTGCCAGTACAGTGCTTTGAAATTTGATTTAACCACTTCTCAGTAGTGTTTGCCATACATAATTAGATAGATTGCCATACATAATTAGATGGATTAGACGGCTCTTGAAGTTGATGCGGTGTCATTACATAATGTACAAATCGTGTCTTCGTGAAACCTATGATGAAGTATTACACAAGCCTACTTGCTGTGAACATCTTCGTTTCTTTATGTGAGTTCGGTATCAACTCTCCTGCCATGTGTTGCATGAAACAACTTGTAAACTTTCATAGGACTATAAACTGCTAGAAAATAAAATGTAGATATAACGAAACTGTGAGTGCATTCAAATCCTTGCATCTTCATCCCTTGTTTGGTGGTCATGCCGTTTAATTCATATCGCGGCGCACTCTTTGTCATCATAACGGTAAGTTATGAGTAATGATACGTATTACATAGCATGGTTACTATTATTAGGGTATGTTGTTGTATTGTGTGAAGAACAGTAAGTTAGACATAGATTTCAGGGTTATTAAAGTTATCGGTCATACATAACCTTCAGCCTGTCGAAATATTTAGTAACATCTGACTTCCAGACTATATTTCATACTTAATTTATAGGCATATAATCTATGTACGTAAAAATTGCATACTCTTAGATATAAGCAATTAAATAACATGACCAATATCTGCATATTTGCTTCTTTACTGAGCATGCAATTCGCCATGTTGTGTTCAGGCCTGCCTGGCTGTCGCGTAAAAGAAAGAACGTATTTGACATAAAAAAAAATATAGCTGTGAATTTGTATACAACTGCTACCTGAAACGTTTCTCATTTCATGAAGAATTAAGCGAGACGTCGTACGTGTACTTAGGTCTGGTATTTTTGTCTGTTTTTAAACAAACTTGAATTCTGTAGTCATAGTTTAGTAAGAGTTTCGAACGGAAAATTTAATGATGGCCCTTGCAGAGGGAGCCAAGTTGTTCCATGCAGGCGGTGAAACACGACAATAGTAATAGTTGCTTTTGGCAGTTTTGCGAATTCACCTACAGTACCCCATAGAGGGTCAACCAGAATTTGTTACAAAGCAACTTTTCTTTTTTCTTTACCTTGTACCACACTTTTTAGTTTGTAACTGTAACTCCACTGTGTAGGGTCTACCTTGAAGATTTATAGTTCGTCCACTGGTCAGGAAATTCTTTAGTGTAAGCGAAAGGGATATTACTGTAGTCGCAGCAGCCTGCACTGGACCCTACTTGAGCCAGTTCAGTCCAGTGAACCGCGTTCACTCCCTGCTTCTCCAAGGCCCACTTTAAGCAAAGTATATACCGGAATTTGTTTTGCCAGGCTGAGAATGCCCATGAATCACATTTGTTCTATTCCTGTGTTGAAGCAATTATGTTATAATTAAATATGGGAACTTCTCATAACATTTATATTCTTCAACATGTGCTGCAGGCCCATGACATGGCTGAGGTGGTTAGTAACTCTGTTCTCACTGTGGAGGCTGAACTTTAATACCAGACAGTCCATGTGGGAATTGTAGCCAGAATGGCAATGAAACAATTTTTATGCAGGAGAATTTGAGTTTCTGACCTGTCACTATAATTCCACTGGTGCTCCATGCATCACACACTATATACTGTTAGCAGTTGACATCATTAAATAATTTACTTGATAGATAACACTGCTCTGCAGTTTTAACGTGTTCCAAGTAGAGTACATGACATTAACTCAGTGCAGGAATCACATCTGTCTGCATGTTTGCCCCAGAAATTGTTCCTTGCATTTCATTGATACATGACACTGGAAGTGGTTGGACAAACTTGATTTTGGGATGTGCTGCCACAGTATAACCCCACTTACTTCAAGCATAAATTTAATGTTCTTGCTGCGTGTAAACTACTTAGGTCAAAAATTGTATTTTAACAGAATTAGATGTGATGATTGTAACAGTGTGCTTGCTTTTACAAGTTTTGTTGTCTGGTATGTGTAGTCACAATGGCCATCGCTACAAAAAAATATAAATTTCAAAAAACTTTATCATTGAATTTCTCTTCATTTGACAGAATAATTTAAAACTTGTTTAGTGCAGAAAGTTAGAATTTTTTATTTACAATATTCACTCTTCCACCAGGGGGTGGCTGCACCACTAGGCCGCCTCCCCCACCTCCGCCTCTCTCTTCAGATTCATTCTTCACCCTCTCACAATTTAGAACTCTCTTCCCCACTCTATACTATAAGCAACATAGACTTCTGCACTGCACTGCACTTCATGGACAATGCCTTAAATCCTATTCTGTGCTGAGTATCCAACTTAATATTATTCACAAGGCAGCTTATTGAAAGTTTTCACTCAATGTTCACACTTGATCTGGATTATGTTGTGTTATTTTTCATCACTAATGTAATTGTATTTCGTTTTCTTAGTTTATATTAGGATAGGTTTGGTTATACGAAAGTAGTTCAGCTGAGTGTTAATTTCACGTGTACAATGCCACATCACCAGCTGACTCGATTTACTACAGTTTTATTCTACCTTTTTGTCTTTCATAGCAGTTAATAACCATGATGGTAGTTATCATTATAATTATTGTTCCTCTATCTATAATGATAAATTCATGTCAGCAAAAAATAAGTCTCAGGATAGTGAGGTATGCAATATTGTAAAGAATTCATTTGGAAGGTTTATCTATTCTAATTTTAATACTTTTCTGTAGTCTTGCTTGAATACATGCTTTCTGATTCCAACACATGTGGAAGTAGTATAAGGGGCAACTGATGATAAAGATCCTTGTTGAATGATCACTTAGAATTCATGTCCACTTATCATTAATCCATTTCTCCCACAAGGCACCATTTTTTCCTAAGATCCTTTATTGTTTATAAAATATAACACATATGTACACACACTGCCTTATTTTGACATAAGGTATGTTATTTAATCTGTATAAATATATGTATTTAAAATTAATGGCTATTCTTCTAATAAATAAATGAAAATTAGTTCATTTAAAACTAGCATGTTTATCACTAAGGTACTCAAAATTCTCCCAATTCATTTCCTTGCTTAAAATTGTATAAATAAATTGTATTAATTTTGAATATAGTATATAAAACTTAATTTGTTACACAATGTGGTTGATCTGCAATGAGCAACTTTTCCAAGCACTGATTGTTTTATATGTATATACCCTGGATGCCTAACAGACATCCAATTCACAAACTGACAAACGTGCAGATTAATTGTAAATTTATCAGCTATAATTGAAGGGTTAGTAGTCATATCTTTTAGAAACAAAATTTAAATAACTAAGAAATGCTGGATAATTTGGCACATATGCTTCTGAATGTAGATGAAAGATACAGGGAACTAGATATTGTCCACAGAATTTTGGACTACATACATTGTACAACTGCAGCATGACAAGTAGAATGGAGCAATGGGCACAATGGTGTAACCAGAAGTTCTGGGAACAGCGCATGAAGTAGCCAGTCAGCAAATTTATTATGATGAGCAATTAGCATGAGGTAATTACTTACCCAAATATGGATTTGCTTACAGATATTTTAGTTTTATGAATGTTGTAGAGTGAGTACACCATTTAAAGTATTTGAACTTATGTTGTCTGTTGTGGGTTCTTTGTCACTGTGGCATGACATGGCAAACTTTTTGTTCTTAGATGAAGGTGGAGGAGGCTGCCAGATGTGTAGGGTATCTATGAGTATATCACATAAGCATCTATGAACAACTGACAAGTGGTGTTCCTTCAGCTGGGGGATTGGGTGATGGCCTAATATCTCCTCATTTCACACTTACAACATGTTACAAAAGTCATGCGGGGCAGTGGGATGGGTTGGTTTCTTTGGATTGATTAAGGGTATTGTGCGAGAGACCCAAAGGAAAGAGACCACTTGGATGATCTGGGTGTAGGAGGATAATATGAAAATTTATCTCAAAGGAGTATGATTGGATTTATTTGGCTCAGGATTAGAACCAGTTTCAGGGTCTTGTGAACCTGGTGCTGAACACTTGGGCTCCATAAAGTCCAGGATGTTTCTTGACTAGGAGAAGAACTGTTAGCTTTTAAAAAAACTTTTATCCATAACTTAGTCATCTGTAGCATGGTTTTGCAAGTAACAAATAGTGTGAATGATGATTACAGTACCTTTCCGTGTTAGTGCTGTATTTTTTATGACACAATATCAAAGTAAGTTTGTATAATGACTTTGTACATATGTTCCTGTATTACTAAACTATGGGATTTTTGTAAACAAATGTTTATAAAATTTACATGAATTTTTAAATGCTGGTATTTATTATACTTTGCTGTTAGGAGAGCCGTGGATGTGAACACTAAACAAGTGGCATTATTGACTTAGGTCTATTGAAATTGAATGTTATACGAGGGAAAACATTAAATTAATTATTAAATATTAAACTTGAAAGGGGGGAAGGGTAGGAGTTCAGTGTTATATGAGAAGTTGTTTTCAGTGTCTTTTCCTTAAATAGTTGTTTGTTACTCATTTAAGATCTTATGTTTTTTTCCACAGTACTTATGAGCACAGAGATCTGTTAGTCTGCTATAATCATAACATCATAGCAGATTGTGAATTCTGGTGTCCAAATACTTTTGAATGCCTTTTCTTGACCCTTTTATTTATGCGGTTGTCTCGTAAATTTGTCAGGTCAATAATATTTTTCAGGCCTTATTTTTTAACAGGACAGACATTACAAAAAATGCAGAAAATGTTCATCCTTAAAACCAATAAAATAATAAATATATCAGACATTTAAAAAAGCAGCAGTGGGCATAGTAATGTTTATACCCTCAGATGTACTGATGCATTTTCTTACACAGAAGAAAGTTAATTGCAACACCTTAATTAGTTTTCAGCAATTTGGCCAGAAGTGTACGGAAGCAGTGCCATGGAGTTGGCTGAATTTTCATTAATATTGAGATGTGTTCTTAAACGTTATAGGTGGATCAGCCACTTGCCTTATTCTGAAAACATACATTTTTGTTGTGTCACACAATGAAATCAACTCTTTCATCATCTTCAAGCTTGCAGGATGTCTAATGTCACAATTAGCCACTTAATATTAAGACGCAGGTTCACTGGAATCCCAATTTGTACACTGTATATAGATGACAGAAGTATTCTGAAAATCTTTGTATATAACTATACCGCACCATATTTGGTCATATCATATTTACATTATTCAAAATTATTTTATAAAACCAATTGAAATTTTACAAACAAATTATTTTTATTAACAGTAGTGATACATGGCCTCATTCTGTGTGCGTGCGCATTAGATTCATAAGTGGGGACTTCTGAAGCCGGAATCATTCTAATTCTTACCAATTTCTTGTGTAGGGCCTGTGTACAGACAGCCTTCAAATGAGAACCATTTAACCATTTATGCCGTGAATATTGTGTAACCTTTACTGGAAACTGTGTGTCCTGCACTAAGAAAAAGATCATCCAAAAGATCAGTTCTGTACACTGTAGGCAGAAGCTTTGTTACTGTAATGGAAATGTAAATTATGTGTGGTATCTGAAGTTACACAATAGTCTTCTTGTACAGAATTGCCATATTAAGATTTTATATTAGAATTAATGAAATAGCTATAGACAATTCTGTCAATTCAGAATTTAAGCTCGGCATCATCCACGGTTTAGAATAGACACAAATTTAGTGCTGTAAGGAAGTAAATTGTTGAACTGTTGGTAGAACATTTCAGTTGTGTTCATGTCAGGTGACAATATGGCAGGAAGGGGGCTGTATGTGATTTCACAAAAATTCAATGTAAGTCATGAAATATACATTACTCTGTTGTTAATCACAATGGATAATATGCTACTTGACCCAATTTCTAGCACAAATTGTGCTGAGAAAAAAGACAAGCTCTAAGAAAGGATCATATGCTTCCCATGTCACTTCTGGTTAGGATAAAAAATTGATATTGAATGTTTCTATATTGCACCTCATTAATTAATTATTAAATGGAACAGTTACATATTTCCCATATAAACTCTGAGTATCTTTAATATCACTCTGGTTTTGCAACACAACACACAGATAACTTATTCGACTAGGAATAGTGAGGTCCACAAAATAATTTGAGAAACCACAACACTCTGGTGCTGATGCAATTTTATCAGTCTGGTAAGGGTTGCAAGTATTCACACCTAGATGCAGGAGGTATCTTTGGCAACAAGTAGTTTTCACTGTCTAACAACTCCACTGATTTGGTACTTGAGTTCGATAATGGGAATGCTCCTGGAGACCTTGATATTGGGTCTGCCTGGGAGGTAGATGATGATGCTGATGATGATGATGATGACAATGATGATGGTGATGCACAATGTTCATGTGGTTCGTGAGGAAATAATGGTACTGGAGGTGGTAATGGCATGGATGTGCTAGCAGGAGATTGTGCTAATTCTTCATGGGCTTTCTTTAGGCGAGTATAGATATCTGTAAAACGAATTCGGTCTCGAGCTTCTGTTTTCCAGCAGGAACGCATGAGATCCCAAATGACCTGAGGACAATCCTCTGGAGGTATCAGCATGATTCCTTGCAGAATAAGCTTTACCACCTGCAAAGAAAATAAGTCCACTACAGATGGGGCCTACATCAGAATTGTTCATTCATATTTATTACGAGTATCAGTAATATGCAGTTTTTCATTTCTGATAGCTCCTCCTCCTTAACATTTATGTACATGAAGATGTTGCAGTTGGTATACAAATTATGGTCTATTAGTTACTTAAGAATTTGAAACAAAACATAGAAATCCTCTTCTTTCACTTTAAAATTTTAGTTATGATCTTCAGACAAGTGATAAACAAGAAAATAAGATGGAAAAGTTGAGGTGTTTCTATGACAGAAGTGACAACAAAACATCCCTTCACTCTGGCACTTCTGACTCAATAATCATTCATATTAAGTACAATAATTAGTGCTGAAATATTTCAGGTTCTCACTGCAGTGACCATGAAAACTGCTGTCCCATCTGGTACAGTTACACACATGGAAAATGGAAAGGCATGCTATACATTATGGGCAGTTTTTGGGTTATATAATATGCGACTTACATAAAAGTTTTTATTAATTATTAATATTATGAATTAAAATATAATATATAAATATTATTATTAATAGTGCTATTATTACATGTATTTTTCTTTGTGTGTTTCATGTGACAGATGTGATATAAATAACATTTTACACTTGTAAACTGACATTGTGAAAGAGTATACTTAACATGGGATCAGTTCTGTCTCATGTAAAAGTCATTCTGTAAGTTGGGAACTGTCTGTATGTGGTGCTGGTTCTGTGAAACAAGTCAAGAGTATTGCAAGATGCGAGGTTATCAGAAGGGTAATGGTGATGACTAAGTATATTACCGATATTTTGTTAGAGCTTTCTGCCTCTATCTTTAGGGTGGCCTTAGACCACCCTCCAAAAACTCATTAAACACATTTCAATTTAGTTGGTGTCATATCAAAAAAGACTTGGATCTTTAAGTTACAATTCTTTACCTCCTCGTTTGACTGGCCATAATAGGGTTGCTTTCCAAAACTGTATATCTCCCACAGGACAACTCCATAGGACCATACATCAGATTCTAGGGTAAAGCGCCCGTACATGACACTTTCAGGCGACATCCATCTGACAGGCAGCAGGCGGGAACCGCCGATCTGAAACCAAACCACAGAGCAAATTAACAGCCAATCTAACTTTCCCCCTGCTGTGTGACTTCCAAACTTGATGTTACAGAGAAATCAGTGGCATATGTAGGATTTCAGTCATTCATTCAGGCCCAGACAGTATTTCATGACATTCACAAGTCATATCATCGTTATTTGTATTCCTCACCAAATAATATTAGAGTGACTGAATCAAGGAGGATGAGTTTTCGTGCAGCATATAACACCCATTGGATTGATTGGAAATGCGTGCACAAATTTAACTGGAAATTCGGAGGGTAACTTTAAAATAAATCTTAAATCAGTAGGGTGTAACGGCGTGGAGTGGATTTATCTGGCTGAGGACACAGACGAATGGCGGTTTCTTGTAAACGTTTATGAACTTCGGATTTCCATAAAATGCCGATTATTTCTTGAGTAGATTAGCGTCTAGTGGCACCTGAATAAGAGTCTCTACCATAGAGTCAGGGACCTTAAGTGGTATTTCATCTGGGAAGGTGAATCGACGTGGAGACGGACCTTGTAGTAGTCGCATGTGTAGACATCACGGCTCATGCCGAAGTCTGCTATTTTCACAGTGAGCCCGGCACCCACTAGGCAGTTGCGACATGCCAGGTCGCGGTGTACGAAGCGCTGTCCTGCCAGGTACTCCATCCCAGCAGCGATCTGCAGAGCTATTGACAGCAGCGTGTCCTGTAATAGACACACAGTTACACACACAGACAAAACATTCTCACATCTACAAACGAGGATCTCAATACCGAGATATCTCATTTCATCGGTATGGGGGAAATGTCACTACCAAATATTTAGATGAGGTTATTTCTTATTTAAAACGCCCTGTTATGACTTAACAGTGCTGATTCGAATTTATTATATGTTCATAATTATATGTAGTCGCTGCAGATAGAATCACTTCAATTATTTTTCATAGAAATACTCATAATCAATACATATTTACTACAGTTGCCATTGAAATTCGTACTTCCTGTTTGTAAGCAAAGAAGATATTACGTTTTTCTGCTATTTTCGTGGGAGAACTTAAAGCCATTATTATTCATGGAATAGGCCTACCACAAACCCGGTTTGCGGGGAAGTATAGTCGTTAAGTAATCGATTTTCTTGAAATAAACATGGCGAAAATTAATAACTGAACAGCCATTTCTAGCTTCATAAATATTTGATGAAAGCGATTGGACACAAACCGGAGAGTCTAACGTTTACCATTTGGAGTGTAAGACGAAATGGAAAAATACATATATCACGATAGATCTACGACTTCTCATGTCAGTACAGTTTTAGGAAAACGGCCTGGAAGAAACAGCAAAATGGCTGAAGTGTACTACTAAGCTCTTGTGGTTTGTTGTTACAAGGGTCAATCACAGGTTGTTAAGTGCACGTTTTGAAGGAAGAACAAAACAAAAAGCGACTGTTTATTTCACTGTTAAGCTGAAATGTATTGGGTTCCCGTAAAAAAAAAAAATTATCATCTGTCTGAACTGAAGTAAAATGGCACTTGAGCTTTGGAGCTATTTATACCTTTCTGTGCACAAAGTTCAGAACCTCCAAAGTGTATTTTTGCAAGTTGCGTGTAACTAAACATACATATGTTAGGATAACATGTAAAATTCTTTGTGCTTCTGATGTGTACATGTTCGGGACTCAGTTCCAAATTTAGGCTGCTGTTTCGTGTAACATCCTTTCACTAATATTTTCCATTTCTCAGGACCGAAATGACGTACCTTTGTCAGTGGAGCCAGTCCGGGGACGGGCTTCCAAAATTGTCGGCTGTTGCTTCGCAGAACTTCGGCGAGATCGCCGTGTGGCATAAACTCGAACACCATCCAAGGACTGTTCGCCGCGTCTGCAACGTAAAAACAACATTCGTCCAGGTGTACGTCAGTGACGTCTCTAGCGTGGTTCATTCCTTCAACTCAAGAAGTCACAGCATTAGTCAGCAGTGTTCATCTGCTGATAACAGGTAACTTACACCAGTAAGAGATAGACTGACCTTCTCTGAACTCTCTCATGTAAATATCATTCACCTACGATGATTTCATGTTTTGAGATCTTCACACCAGCAGTGGCGTACCGAGGGGGGGTTTGGGGTGTTCAACCCCCTCCCGAAATTCCGAAGGCCTTCCAAAATCGTGCCAAACTCAACCCGATTGTGAAAACTGTTAAAAATTGTTGAATTTAGGATGCCAACACACAAAGATGTTCGGAAAAAAGGGGCAGTAAAATTCTAAAACTACCTAGATTCACAATTTTTTTACATTAGCAATGACAAACAAATTGGTTGTCATCATTAATAGTCTTGAAGTACCAACAATTAAGAAAATTTTACTATATGAAATGAAATTTCTTGTACCAAATTACAGCTGCCTC
>Ga0209755_10005101_pt1 | contig 15129 bp, 11 predicted proteins | sample TergutCo191P1_FD_187301 | JGI IMG/M metagenome (GOLD analysis project Ga0209755, IMG submission 187301) | Cornitermes sp. P1 segment gut microbial communities from Petit-Saut dam, French Guiana - Co191P1 (SPAdes) (version 2) | ecosystem: Host-associated > Arthropoda: Insects > Digestive system... | reverse complement strand
GCAGTGGTTTGCGCTTAACGGCGAAGCGGGGGACGGCACCTCCGGGCCCTACCGGGTACGCATTGCGGAAGTCCCGCATGACGGGGAAGGGCAGCCCAGGGGCCGTATCGGCTTGCGGGCGTACGGGGGGGACGGCCGCTGGAGCTTTGTTTCCCCGCTGCTTGAGTACACGCCCGGCATGGTAACTGGCGGCCTTGCTGTCTGTGACGGCGAAGATATCGAGTGGGCATTTATCAGCACCGCCGGGGAAATCCTTGAACGCTCGCGAGCGGACAGGCTTGCACCCGGAGCGCCCCTGTTTGCCGGTTTTCCCGAAGGCGGCTGGACGCGGGGGCCTGTCACAATACACATCGTTCCCGAAGACCCTGAGGCCGAAGGCGTTCTTGCCGCCCGGATTCGTTATGCGTCAGGGGCGATTAGGGTGCTGGAAGGCACCGGCTCGCTTGAAATAGTTTCTTCGATTGGGGAAGCCGCGGAAGTAACGGTGGAAGGCAGGCTCGTGGACGCATCGGGGAACCGGGGGCCCGCCAGGGGTGCGGGTTTCATCCTGGACCCCCGCACGGTTTTTGTTTCGCCGCGGCCCCTTATACAGGCGGAAATGCCCGGCCCTCCCGGCGGTATGGATAACCCTTTCACGTCTTTGCGGGAAGCGCTGGACTATGCGGCAGACCGCGCTATCGAAGATGTACTTGTCGCCGGAACCCTTGAACTGCGCGAAAGCGTAACGGTTACCGGAACGCTGCGCATCGAAGGCGGCTGGCAGCAGGACGGGGACAGGGCCGTCCTGGTTTTGGGTGAGGGTTTTTTTTGGGATATACAGGACGGCGCTGACCTTACCCTTTTGGGCCTGTGGATGGAGCGGGCAGGCGGGAATACCCCCCTGATACGGGCGGGACACAACGGGACGCTCAAGATAGCCGATTCCGTTGTAACGCATAACGGCCCCTTTTTGCACATGGACAGTGCGGCGGCTGAAATCACGAATACCCAAATAAACGCGCGGATCTCAGGGGAACAGAGGACAGCCGCTTTTTCCGCCAGGGAAAGCGACCTGCACATCATCAGCAGCCGCATACAGGTGGATGGGAATTTCGCCCTTGTGTTTAACCTTGGCGGCGGGAGATTTTCCGCGCATGACAGCGTGTTCCTCTGTGCCGGGAGAAGGACGGCAACGGTTTTCGCCCTTAACGGCACAAGGAGCAGTTTTGAAAACCTTACCCTGTCGGCTGCCGCAAGGGATTACGCCTCGGTTGTAGAAGCGTTCGGCTCGGTGCTCTTTGTAAGCGGCGGGACTCTGGGCGTTTCCGCACGGGACACCAGCGCGCTGTTGCTTGACAACAGCGCGGCGATCCTTTCAGGAACGCGGGTGTTTGTGGAAGGGGCGTTCACGGCCAGGGCTCTGGAAATACGGGGCCTTTTCCCCGTGGTCAATAACAGCCGCTTTTATTCAACAGGGAGCGCCCGGCGCTCGGAAGTGTTTTCGGGCATGGAAGATACCGAACCCCCGGCCGGCAGCATGACAGATAACACTTTTACCGGCTTCACCCACATAAACAGAAGGCTGCCAGCCGGGAGTATCGCCTTTGAGTGAACCCCTGCTCTGCGGCATAGACGAAGCGGGGCGGGGCCCTTTGGCCGGCCCGGTCTGCGCCGCCGCCGTGATCCTTTCGAAGGAATTCCCTGTGACAGAGCTCAACGATTCCAAAAAACTAAGCGAGGCCCTTCGGGAAAACCTCAAAGACGCCATTTTTCGCGGGGCCGCGGCCTGGGGCATAGGATGGGTGTCCGCCTCGGAAATAGACGAAATCAATATACATCAAGCCAGCCTCCTGGCCATGAAACGCGCCTTTGAAGCGATGCCTCTGCCGCCTTCTCCCGTCCGCGCTGTGGCAGACGGCCTTTTCGTGCCAGACATCCCTGTCCCCTGTACGGCCCTGGTCAAAGCCGACACCAAAGTCCCCGAAGTCATGGCCGCTTCGATCCTGGCAAAAACCGCGCGCGATCGCCTCATGGAATACTACGGGATTTTTTACCCCCAGTACGGCTACGAGCGGCACAAGGGCTACCCCACAAAAGCCCACCGCGAAGCAGTCCTCCGCCTGGGCCCTTCGCCCATCCAGCGCATGACGTTTACCTGCCGCCCATAAAACATGACATTTGTCACAAAACTCGAATGGCCCTTTATGCCCGTGCAGTATACTCGGCATGAAAACCATATTTTTTACCGCGGCGCTGCTCATCCTTGCCCTGCTGGCCGCCTGCGACAACGGCCCCATCCGCCCGTCATACCGCCCGCTTCTGCCAGAAATCCCTGAGCACTGGAAAGAATTCCTTGGGGAACCCCACTGGCGTTTGGAATGGATAGGCGAGGGCGGACTATGGTTTGAACGGGATATCTCCCCCGGCGAATCACCGCCTGGCATTTCGCCTTTATCAGAGTGGTCAACTCCGTTATTGGCCTGGCCTTTCTGGCCCGAGCGCGAACTCCTTCCGGGCATGATGCGCCCCGCCGGGGCCATATTCCCCTGGGACGCGTGCGGGCAAAGACTTAACCTAAGCTGGCAGGGCGGGGTACAAGCCCTTTTTTGGAAGGAACTGACTCTGGCAGAACGCCCTTCCGCGCCCGCCTCCGCCGCTGAAGCGAGGCGGCTCCCCTGGTACTTTGACTGGCCCAGGTTTGCCGAACTCCTTGAAAGCGAAAACATCTCCCCGGCCGTCCGCGAAGACCCCTGGCTGGCTGACTGGAAGTCCATAGCCGGAAGAACAATTCAGTCCGGCTTTGACCGCCGCCGCATCGTGCCAAAAGGTTTTAGCGAGTTAGCCATCCCCGGCCCGGGCGGCCGCTGGATAGGCAGTTCCCCCTTCGCCCCGCCCCTGGATGCCCCGGACAGCGGCCCGCTGGTGCTGAAGGTCAGCGAAACAGCGGACACCTGGGTTTCTTCCGGCGGTGTTCTTAAAGCCTCCAATGCGGGGTGGGTGTGGAGGCCGCACTGAGGTTTTGACTTTGACTTTGATTTTTGTTTTGAGGCATTGCGGGCCATTGACCTAATTATTGCTGTGATATAGAGTTAATATATCATCTGATCTGGAAAAGTTGTTGGGCGGGTGGATTTGAGACCATCCGCAATAATAACCGAAAAGGCGTTCGTAGCTCACCCGGATAGAGTAACGGACTTCGAATCCGTAGGTAGCAGGTTCGAGTCCTGCCGGACGCAAACAGCTAAAGTACCCACTGCGTAATTCTCGTATTAAACAAAAAATCAATAGCCATGGAAAACGGCAGGGCATACACCCGTAACCCCGCTCCGTCAAAACCAGCCGACAGGATCAATGGCCGTGCGAACACGTTGAACAAAACAAAATACGCGCCAAGGGAAACAGCAAAAATCAAAGCCCGTAAGCCGACATATTTTATGAGTGCGTCCGCAAGGCCGTCAGCCGTTGGCAGCCATTCCCCTATTGTTTTGTCATATTTGTCTTTAATCGCCATAGCCAGAGAACCCCATGAGCAAATATAGTGCGTCACAATTTCAGAAGCCGAAACTCCATCAAATAGCATAGGTATGAGCGGGAAAACTTTGTATCGCTTCAGTGTTAAAAACAGTCTTATCAGTTTTGGAATCGCAAAAATAATTGAATGAAGGAGCAAGGCAACAATAAGAACAGAAGCGACAACTATGGATGCCTGACCAAATAGGGTAAATCTGTTTATGAGAACAGCGATAACAAAAATAACCATTTTTACACAGTTGTTGATAATTTGCCGTTTAATCAGCGCGTTCAATTGTTCCTCTACAAACTGAACGATTAAGTGCGTGATGGTCATTTTCGTTATGACTTTTAATCCCACTTTAAGCATGTCAAAAAATCCCACAATACTCATTCTCCCAATCTTTTCTTGTTGGCGGCAATTCCGCCGATAGTCAGGTATACGTGCATTGCATTATTGACTTTATCAGAAATATACCACGCCGCCGACTTGCAATCAATCCTGCCGATGCCGCCCTTTTCCATAACAGCCATTTGCGGTATACTGCCCGTATGCGAATAGTAAGCTGGAACGTCAACGGAATACGGGCGGTACAAAAGCGGGGCTTTGCCTCCTGGATGGGCACAGACGGCGCTGACATGGTCTGCCTCCAGGAAACAAAGGCACGGCCCGATCAGCTTTCGGCGGAGCTTTTGGAGATAAACGATACCGGGGGAAAGCCCTACCACACGTACTGGGCAAGCGGCAAAAAGCCCGGTTATTCCGGGGTGGCCATTTACACAAAAATAAAGCCCCTGGATGTGCGGCTATTGGGCATAAGCGAGTTCGATGATGAGGGCAGGGTGCTTCAGGCGGACTTTGCGGACTTTACCCTTATCTCAGCCTACTTCCCCAATTCCCAGGATGCGGGCAAAAGGCTGGATTATAAACTAAAGTTTTGTGATGCCCTTTTCAATCTCTGCCAGGAGTACCGCAAACAGAATCGGCACGTTGTCCTTGCCGGGGATTACAATATTGCCCACACGCCCATAGACCTTGCCCGCCCCAAAGAAAACGAAGGGAGCGCCGGGTATCTGCCTGAGGAACGGGGCTGGATGGACAGCTTTACCTCAGCGGGCTTTGTGGACACATTCAGGCATTTTCACCCCGGCAAGACCGGACAGTATACGTGGTGGTCATACCGCCAGTGCTCCCGTGAACGGAATGTAGGGTGGAGAATCGACTATCTCTGTACCGACCAGGAATACCTTGCGGCAGTGGAATCCTCGATTCTGCGGCCGGATGTTAAAGGCTCCGATCACTGCCCGGTAGAAATGACGCTCAAACTTTAGACAGGAACCATGCATGAAGATCAAATACAACGCACCCACAGTCCTTACATTTGCCTTTATCAGTGCCATCGTCCTCATCCTTTCCCAGACAGTGGCGCACTCGCTGACAGAGCAATGGTTTTTGGTTCCCGGAAGGGAAGGGTTTTCCGTCAGAAACATACGAAACTTGATAACGCTTTTTACCCATGTGCTTGGCCACGCCAACTGGCCCCACCTTGTTTCCAACTTTTCGTTCATTCTGCTCATAGGCCCCATCCTGGAAGAAGTGTACGGTTCTGCTTCGCTTTTTCTCATGATCGTTATCACCGCCGCGGTTACCGGTCTGCTTAACGTGGTTCTCTTTTCTTCCGGCCTTTTGGGTGCAAGCGGGGTAGTGTTTATGATGATACTCCTGGCCTCATTTACCAATTTTTCAAAGGGGGAGATTCCCCTTACGTTTATCCTAGTGCTGCTGTTGTACCTGGGAAGGGAGCTTTTTAATTCCTTTGGTGCCGATCCCTCCGGTGCCAACATTTCGCAGTTCGCCCATATCGTGGGAGGTTTCATCGGGAGCCTTTTTGGGTTTTTTCGCAAGAGGCCTAAGGCACATTAGCGGCACGTAGAAATATTCGCATTTTTATACTATAATATAAGTATGGTACTAAGCGCTCTTATTCTCTTTATACTAATCCTGATAAGCGGTGTCCTGTCTTCTTCGGAAATCGCCGTCAGTTCTTCCAACCTCACCAAAGTCAAAATGCTGGCGGACAAAGGCGATAAAAGGGCGGTGCGGCTTTTGAACACCCTAAACAAGCCCCACCGCTTTTTTGCCACTACGCAGTTGTACTACACGTTTATCGGGTTTTTCTCCGGCGCATATGCGGCAAGTTCCTTTGCGGTGCCGCTGGCGGATTTTGCCCTGACCCTGGGTCTGCCCCTTTCCCGCAGCGTTGCCGAGCCCGTTGCCTTTATCTTCGTCACCGGCGTGCTGACTTACGTGACGCTCATCCTGGGGGAACTGGTTCCCAAGCGCATCGCCATGCGCTACGCCATCCCTTTTGCCCTAAGGATTCTCGCCTTTTTAAACGTGCTTTCAATCATGGCCCTGCCTTTTGTAAAACTCCTTGCCGCCTCCGCGAAATGGATACTCAAAATGATAGGCTTTAAGGACAGCAGCTCTGAGGCTGTGCCCACAAAAGAGGAAATCCGCATGATGGTGGAATCCTCAAGCGAGCACGGTCACATCGCCGAAAGCGAACAGGGCATGATCGAAAATATCTTCAAAATCGATACTTTAACGGCGGCGGATATCTGCACGCACCGCCTGGACATTATCGCCCTGCCCATGGACGCGGACTTTAAAACCGTGCTGGACACGCTCACAGGCGAGTATTATTCACGGGTTCCGGTCTACGAAGACAACCTGGATAATATACGCGGGTTTCTTCATTCAAAAGACGTGATGCACTACATGGCGACAAACTCCGACACTTCCGGCTTTGATGTAAAGGCCCTGATGCGGGAGGCACATTTTGTGCCCCTGTCCAAAAAAGCGGACGAGCTGTTTCAGGAGATGCGCAAGGAGCGGGCGTTTATCGCGGTGGTTCTTGACGAGTACGGCGGCACCATGGGCATTGTCACCATGGGAACCCTGGTGGAAAAAATTGTGGGCAGCATACGGGATGAGTACGACGGGGATAAGCTTCCGGATATCGTCCCCATAGGAGGGGAGGCGTTCCGTATTCAGGGCATGGCAGCTTTGGAAGCGGTGCAGAACCATTTCGATGTGGCGCTGCCGCTGGACGAATATGAAACACTCAGCGGCTTTTTGGTGGGACAATTACAGCATATCCCGACAGAGGACGAACACCTGGAAGTGACGTTCGCTGGCCTTCATTTTAAAGTCGAAAGCGTGCAGGAAAAGCGCATCGCCGCGGTTGTGGTAAAAAGGATCCCCGGCGGGGAAAGCACGGAAATGTAGATTTTAAAGATTCCTTGTGGAAAAGCCGTTTTTGGGCACTGTACAAAGAAAAACCAACATAGTATACTTGCCCTGCTTTTGGTTGTATTCGCAAAAAAGGGGAGGACAAAATAATCTCAATGAAAGCTCATTTTTTCCTGCCTGCCTTTGTTTTATTGCTGCTGTTTTTTCCTTCCTGCAGGCAGGAACGCGCCTGGATGCCGGGCATGCCCCTGGCACCGGAAGATGTTATGATAGGCGTGATTCATATCTCAAATCCCTTTATTGAAACAGGCGGTTACGCTTTTGCCCATCAGGCCGGGATTGAGGAGATGAAGCGGAACCTGGGCCTTGAGGACGGCCAATTGCTGTATAGAACCCATATCAGCGGACTTAACTTTTTTGAAGTGGAAGCTGCGGTGAGGGAACTTATCGCCAAAGGTGCCAATATAATCATCACCACGAGCTGGAGCCACATGGAAGCGACCGAAAGGCTGGCGGAAGAATTTCCCGCTGTTGTCTTTGCCCACGCTACCGGCTACCGCTACAACGCCACCAACTTTACCAACTTTTTCGGCAGGATATACCAGGCGCGCTTTCTTTCCGGGATTCTGGCGGGATCCCAAACACGGACAAACAGGATAGGCTATGTGGCCGCCTGGGGAAAGGAGAACAGCGAAGTTACCGGCGGGATAAACGCCTTTGCAATGGGAGTAGCAAGGGTAAACCCCCAGGCCCTGGTATACGTCAAAGTCATCAACAGCTGGTTTGACCCAATGGGAGAGGCTTCGGCGGCGCGCGCCCTTATCGCGGCCGGCAGTGATGTTATCGCCCAGCACAGCGATACCGCCAACCCCCAAAAAGAGGCCGAACGGGCGGGAGTATGGGGCATTGGCTTTAACACCGACATGAGCGCCGACGCCCCGGGCGCGGTACTCGCTTCGGTTATCTGGCGCTGGGGATCTTACTATACCGCCCTGGTGCAAAGCGTTATTGACGGCACCTTCAGCACCGAGCCCTTTTTCGGCTCGCTTCAAGACGGCATCATCGATATTACCCCGCCGCGCGATATCGTTGCCTGGGAACCGGAAATCCTCCGCATATTCGAGGAGGAAAGGCGGCGCATTGAATCCGGGGAGCTTACGGTGTTTTACGGCGTAATGGAAACGAATGACGGAGGGACGGCCGGCAGGGCAGGGGAGCCCCTTTCGGACGGAGAAATCAGGAATAACATGAACTGGTATTACCGAACGGTAAGAACATTGTGATTTTTCGCGAAGGAGCTGTGTGATGAAAGTGCGTTTTTTATACAGTATTATCGCCGCCGCCGTTATTTTGACGACTTTTCCGTCCTGCCGCCGCGAAATCGTCTGGGAACCGGGGCGTCCCCTGCCAAGGGAAAACGTAAAAATCGCTGTCATTCACCCCAACCGCTTCGATGTCGATTCCGTCTTCGATCTTGCCCACCATATCGGGACCTTCGAAATGCAGAGGAATATAAGCCTTCCGGATTCCCAGATTATCCGCAAAGTTAACGTGCATGACGCTGACCGGGAGGCGGCGGAAATGGCCATTCGGGACAGTATCGCCGAGGGGGCGAATATCATCATTGCCACAAGCTGGGGGCATATGGAAGTCAGTGAAAAGCTGGCACCTGAGTTCCCTTCGGTTGTCTTTGCCCACATTAACGGCTACCGCTACAATAACCGCAATTTTACCAATTACGCGGTGCGGCTTTACCAGGCCCGTTTCCTGGCCGGTATGGCCGCGGGGCTGAAAACACAGAGCGGGAAAATCGGCTATGTGGCGGCCTGGGGGACGGAAAACAGCCAGGTGACAAGCGGGATTAACGCATTCGCGCGGGGTGTGGCGAAAGTAAACTCATACGCCCGCGTGTACGTGTGGGTGACCGGAAACTGGTTTGACCCCATGGGAGAAAACTACGCGGCCAATGCCCTTATCGCTTACGGCTGTGATGTTATCGCGCAGCACAGCAATACCACGGCCCCGCAGATGGCAGCCCAGCGGGCGGGAGTGTGGGGCATAGGCGCGAATGTTGACATGAGCATCTACGCCCCTGACGCGGTTATTACCTCGGTAGTCGCCGACTGGGGGGCGCTGTATACCCGGCTGGTCAAGCACGTCATTGACGGGACATTCTGCACAACGCCCCGTTTCTACGGCATCGCGGAGGGGATGGTGGACATAACGCCTGTGAACGAAAGGCTTGCCGCCCCTGAAATTGCAACAGCGCTGCGGACGGCCCGGCAGCGCATCATTGACGGAAGCCTTCATGTGTTCCGGGGTATTATGGAAACAAACGAAGGAAACTTTATCGGGGAAGAAGGACGTACCCTTCCAGACTGTGCTATACGAAATAGCATGAACTGGTATTACTGGAATGTCATTGTAAAGAGGTAGCGCCGCCAAAACCGCGGGAACGGTTTTGGCGGGACTATGGCGGAGTTTGATTTATGGTAAAAAAGCTTCTTCCTTTGGCATCATGGCACAGTTACCTCCAGCTTCTCTTTGTCTTTACCGCCTTCGCGTTAATGGTATTTTTCGCGTATTTCTCCATCGGCAATATCCTGCGCAACCGCCTTCACTGGGGGGCAGACGGATTGCTTTCCTCCGCAGAAGCGAATGTCCGGGCCGTGCTTTCTGAGGCCGAAACAACCCTTCTTAATTCCTACTATATTATACGGGGCATGATAGAGCGGGACGCTTCCCGCGAGGATATTTTGAATTTCCTCACGGACACCACCGAATGGATACGGAGGAGGGAAGGGGGGCTGCTCAGGTTTTACGGCATTTACGCCTTTATCCACGGGGAGTTTTTTGACACGATGGGCAAGGATCCCTACGGCGATTTTATCCCGCAGATACAGACGTGGTATCAGACAGGCGTACGCAGCGGCGCGTATGTGGCCTATACCCCGCCTTTCCGCGACCCGTATTCAGGTGCCATTCGTGTTTCGGCAGTACGGAACATCACGCTCGATGACGGCAGCATGGTGGGGATTCTTTCCCTGGATGTGAACATTAACTGGCTGGTTGAGTATGTGCGCTCCCTGACGCTGATTGAAGACGGCGGGGGGTATGGAATACTTCTCAGCCAGAACATGGTACTCATGGCCCACCAGGACACGAATGTCCTTTTCTACCAGCTGCATGTCCTGGGCGGCGGCTATGTGGAAATTGCCCGGATACTGCGGACAGGCGGAGAGGTATTCGCCCACGAGATACAGGATTCTGAAGGCAACATGGTGATTGTCTTTTTTAACCGGCTCTTTAACGGCTGGTTTGTGGGCATTGTAACCCCGTATGAGGAGTTTTACCGTGACATACGCTGGGCACTTATGCTTCTGCTGCTGTTCGGCCTTGCCCTTTCCCTGATGCTGTGCGCACTACAGCTGCGCCTGTCCTTCGCGAAAATGCGGGCGGACGAGGAAAGCAAGGCAAAGTCCTCATTCCTTGCCAGGATGAGCCATGAAATCCGCACGCCCATGAACGCCATTACCGGCATGGCAGAGCTCTTGTTACGGGGGCAGCTCTCCAATGAAGCCAGGGGTTATGCGCTGGATATCAAGCAGGCCGGAAGCAACCTTCTTTCGATTATCAACGACATCCTTGATTTTTCAAAAATTGAAATGAACAGGCTGGAAATTAATCCCATAGAATATCATCTTGCCTCGCTGCTTAACGATACGATCAATATTATCCGTGCGCGGATGGTGGAAAAACCGCTGAGGCTTTTTACCAATATTGACGGGGCTATTCCGGGCAGCCTTGTGGGGGATGAGGTGAGGCTGCGGCAGATACTCCTTAACCTTCTTTCCAATGCCGTAAAGTATTCGTCACGGGGGCACATTGGTTTAAGCATTACCCAGGACAGGCGTGAAGATGAAACGGTCTGGCTTAAGATCAGCGTAAGCGATACCGGCCGGGGGATAAAACCGGAAGATTTGACCATGCTTTTCAGCGAATATGCCCAGTTTGACGCAAAAATGAACCGGGGTATTGAAGGGACAGGTTTGGGCCTTTCGATTACCAGGCACCTTTGTGTCGCCATGGGCGGGGATATCAGCGTGGAAAGCGAGTACAACAAGGGCAGTGTGTTCACTGTTATTCTTCCCCAGGGAATTGCCGAACCGGTGCCGTTTGCCTCAGTGGAGGAGGCGGAGATGAAAAAAGTGCTTGTGTATGACCGGCGGAATGCCTATGCAAAATCCGTCTGCTGGTCTTTGGAAAACATGGGAGTTCCCCACACCATTGTAACGAACCACGATGATTTTGCCAAAGCCATACAGCAGGAAGAATGGTTTTATGTGATTTCCGGCCACGGCTTTTTCCATGAAAAAATAAGGCCGGTAATGGCAAAACTGGATAAGGAGTTTCCCGGCAGGAAAAAAACACCTCTGGCTTTAATGGTGGAGTGGGGCACTGAAATCAATACCGCCCAGGCGCGCTTTTTGTTCACTCCTGTACATTCCCTTTCCCTCGCGGATGTTCTAAATGGCAGGGCCGAGCGTGCCTACAATACATACGGAAGCGGCGAAAAAATCCGCTTCACCCTGCCTGACGCGCGCCTTTTGGTAGTGGACGACATACCCACAAACCTCAAAGTCGCCGAGGGTCTTCTTGCTCCCTACGAGGCTGTCATTGACACCTGTACAAGCGGCGCGCAGGCCATAGAGCTGGTTAAGCGCCATACCTACGACATTATTTTTATGGATCACATGATGCCTGATATGGACGGTATCGAAGCTGCCGCTGCCATACGGGACTGGGAAGCCGGAGAGAAAAGCGACTTAAACCCAAACCCGCGCCAGGTGCCCATTATCGCGCTGACTGCCAACGCGGTGCTGGGTATGCGGGAAATGTTTATTCAAAACGGCTTTAACGATCTTCTTGCCAAACCCATAGATGTTTCCAGGCTTGACAAGGTTCTTGATTACTGGGTTCCCAAAAAGAAAAGGGAACAGAAAAATGAGCTCGTGGAAGACACCCCAAATGACGACGGCATTGCCCCTGCTCCCCCGGATGAGGAGTTTCCTGTTATTCCGGGTGTGGACGTGCCCCGAGGCGTCAAAATAACCGGCGGTAAAATTGACTTTTACAACAAGGTATTGGGCATGGCCGTAAAGGAAACGGAAGAACGCATGGCTTTGATGCAGGCCGCGTCCCTGTCCGTTGACACCCTGCCCATGTTTATCACCCATGCACATGCCATTAAAGGCGTCACCGCCTCTGTTGCCGCATCCGAAGTCTCATCCCAGGCGGCGAAACTGGAAGCCGCATGCAAAAGCGGGAATGTGGCGCATGCCCGGAAAGAATTTTCTGATTTTAAAGAACTGTTATCCAAACTGGTAAAAGATATCCGCAGTACAATAAATCTTCCGTAAAAACTTGCAAATCATCTGAAAAAGCATAATAGTTAATCTAGAACAAAAACGCGCGGCCAGGATCCGCCCAAACGAGGTTCCCATGCATATAAAGACTCTTTTTATCCCCCAAAACGATGCGGCTTTTAACCAGCTTTTCAGAGGCATTAACCAGTATGTCGCGGAAAAAACTGACGGCGCGGTGCCCGAATGGACACACATCCCCGACCTGGACCGCGGTTATCTGCTTCAGGTATACATTGACTGGTACAGCTCGTATGTGCTTACCCTGGATCCCCATGCTTCGCACATCGCGAAAGAAACAATACGCATCCGCAGCATTGCCGAGCGCGCCCTGGACAGTTTTGTGAACCGTTTCCTGCGTCTTGAGCCGGTCAACGACCAGGATCGTGCCACCATGGGGATTCTCAGCGGGGAGCAGATCATACCCTCCAGAGGTGCAAAGAAAAGCGCGGATTTTGAGTTTAATTTGCAGAATATTCGCAGGATTTTTGTTGATTTTCTAAATAAAAACGCGGCCGCACGAAAAAACCGTGCGGCCGCGTTTATTGATTGATATTCAGCTGCCTAGTTAAGCAGGGCCGCTGCCCCGGGATGATTCCAGCGCAGCGCTATATCCGCGGGGCGTTCGGCGGCGGTATTCCGCACTTCCCTGAAAGCGCCAAGTGAAAGAAGCTGAGTAATGATGGCCGTGTTTCCATGCCGGGCCGCATGATGGAGTATTGTGTTTCCTGACAAGTCACGTGCGTTTATGGCACGGCCTGAAAAGAGGGCTCTTACGGCATCTTCGCCTTTTGCAAGGGAGATTTCCGCAGCGCTCCTGCCATCCCTGCCGACAATGAACACGTCCGAGCCGGCATCAGACAGGAACCGTGCGGCATCCAGCATGTTCATTTCCAGCGCGAGCCTTACCGGGGTGCGGCCGTCAGCATCCACAGAGGACAGCCTCGGCCCCAGTTCCGCAATGGTTCTGATGATGGCTATGGGAGCCCGTTCCTGAATGGCAATATGCAGGGGCGAGGAACCGTTGTTATCAGGCGAATGCAGCCTGTCCCTGGTAAGAAGTGTCCGCACCATCCTGGGGGAACCAAGAGCGCCCTGATACGGTGTTCTGCCAAGCGCGTTCCTTGCGTGAATGGAGCCGCCCCATCCCAGGAGGGGAGTTGCCAGGTCGGGCCTTTCCATTGCAACCGCTACGTGCAGAGGTGTATCGCCGCGTAAATTGCGGGTATTGGGATCGGCTCCCATTTCGGCAAGCATTTCCATTGTTTCGGGGTTTCCGGCAAAAACCGCTTCCATGAAGGGCGTGTTGCCTTCCACATCGCGCATTTCGATATTCGCACCCCTGAGCAGCAGCAGATCCTGGGCATCAGGCATACCAAGGCGGATGGAATCGTGCAGGGAGGTTTTTCCGTTCAGGGCCTGGCTGTTAATGTCAAGGCCAAGGTTGATAAGCGTTTCAGCGCTTTCAAGGGCATGCCAGCGTACTGCCGCATGAAGGGCGGAATTGCCAAGGCTGTCCCTGGCCGCAATCGCAGCTCCATTCTCGACAAATACCTGTATGGTAGAAGGCGAATTATGCCGTGCCGCTATAAAGAGCGGGGTTTCGCCGGTAGCGTTTTGCGCTTCGGTGTTGGCCCCCATCTCTATAAGGAAGGGAATCCAGTGATCCATCCGCCACTGCGCCGCGTAATGGAGGCTTGTATTGCCAAGCCCGTTTCGGGCATTGAGGGTTTGGGGGGTAATCATCCAGTAGCGCAGTTCGTAAGGATCGCCGTCTACAGGAGGGAAGGTAAGGGAAAGCGGGCTTTCGCCAATGGAATTGACGGCAAAAATATTCGCGCCGCGGTTAAGAAGGAGTTCCCCCACTTCCATTTCGTCCAGCCGTACCGCCATTGCAAGGCTTGTGTCTCCCGCATAGTTTCTGGCGTTTACCGAAGCCGGAGAACTGTAATCAAGAATGGTATTCAATACATCAAGGCTGCTGCCGGCACGGACGCTTATGTGGAGCATGGTGTTGCCGGCGCTGTCCCTTTGAAGCACTGTTTCACTGTTGATAAGCGCCATAGCCATTGCGTCATTTTCTTCCATGGCCCTTACGAAGGGGCTAATGCCGTTGTTATCCTCCGCGAAAATATCCGAGCCATGCGCCAAAAGCATGGGAATGAGGTTGAAACGATTTTTCTCTACCGCAAGGTAAAGCGGCGTTTTGCCTTCGACATCACGAATATTTACATCCGCCCCGGCTGAAAGAAGATGCGCTATCACACCGTTGGAACGGCCAAGGATAATGGCGACATGAAGAGGGGAAGCCCCGTGGTAATCCCGCTGGTTGATGTTCGCTCCCCTGGAAAGCAGGAGATTAAGCGCAGACAGATGCACGTCCACAGGGAAGGCTATATGAAGGACTGAATTACCGCTGGCATCCTGGGCATTTATGTCCGCCCCATGATCCAAAAGGATTTGCATGGCCTGTATATTCCCCGATCGGGCAGCTTCGTGCAGAGGGGTAGCGCCGGAAGCGTTTTGAATATTGACATTGGCGCCTCTTTCAAGCACAAAGCTTAAATAGCCTGTATAACCCCTGCGGGCAATATAGTGAAGCGGCGTCATTCCGTCGGTGCTGCGGATATTAAAGTTGGAAGTCCGCGCGGCAGGGGCAAAATAGCGGTGAAGGTGATGATCTGAAAGCGCCCCGGCCAAAATGAGCCGCTCGGCGGTTTCCGCATGATCGCGGGAATCGTGGCGCGCCAGGGCAATATCAATCGCGCTTCTTCCCTGCCCGTCCCTTTGCGTTAAAATTCCCCCCGCGTTGAGAATGATATCCACCGCGCTGGTGTTCCCCGATTCCGTTGCAATATGCAGAATTGTCCTTTCGGTGGAATCAACAGCCTCCAGGGTATCTGCGTTCAACAGGGCGGCAAGAAACTCCCCGTTTCCCCTTTCAACCGCGATACGGGCGGG
>Ga0209755_10005100_pt1 | contig 15130 bp, 6 predicted proteins | sample TergutCo191P1_FD_187301 | JGI IMG/M metagenome (GOLD analysis project Ga0209755, IMG submission 187301) | Cornitermes sp. P1 segment gut microbial communities from Petit-Saut dam, French Guiana - Co191P1 (SPAdes) (version 2) | ecosystem: Host-associated > Arthropoda: Insects > Digestive system >... | reverse complement strand
CAAAATCATTAATTTGGCCTGGGAGTAAACCCAGAGAAAACTAAGCAAACATATAACCTTTTGAGACCACCTTATCATCAAGCACTGGATGTCCATTGACAAAGGAATGTATCACTTGACATCTGACCCTTCAAGATGAGGCCACTATGTCATCCTGAAATGCCAGGCAACAGACATCCAGTGACAAACCAGAACATCTCAGATGAATGAAGATCTTGGCAGTTTATGAAACTTAAAACTCTCAATGCTCACTGGATCAGTGAAACACCTATTCCCTTTTTCCATTTCTGCAGTTCTGACTGGCCAGAATACTAAAACCATCATATATACTCAACACATTATCCTCTTCCCAGTCACTTCAGCAGCCACCTGAACCAAATGTGGTATTTATAAAGATGGAAACAATGTGTTCTCCCACACTGTCACAACAAACCTACCATACTACGCAGTGCAAAAACACCAAAACAACCATCACTTCAACTACATACACCATCACAACCTAAAAATTTTAATGTTTCACTCTTCATACATAAAAAAAGGTAAAGTTCACCCTAAAACAGGCCACAAAGGCCCAGAGGGGGAGTAGAGGTAAAGATCTACTCTTTCTTTAACCTTGGCAATAGATGGGGATGGATGGTCAATGCCATGCCCGGCCACTTTACCCCCTGGATGTGACCCGGTACCCATTATATAGGATTCTTATCACACGTAGTGCAAAATATTTCATTCTGGATAGTGACCAATGTTTTGTGAAATATACAGTCAAACCCGGTTTAAACATCACCAATTTTGGTGACACCTCGTCTATAGTGACAGATATTCTGTGGTACCAATTAATTCCTCACTGTTAACCATAACATTATACTCCTCCATTAGAACAACACTCATTTATAACAACACAAAATACTCAGTCCTTTTCATAACGTTATAACCAAGTTTGACTGTATTTAGTTCTTGATATTCACCATGTGTGGTGTGCAGTATGTTCCACACTAAATACTCACCTTGCTTGGAGTAAGTCCAATGTGATATACTAACTTTGGGTCATTTTCAAGTTCAGCCAATAAATGCTGCTGTTGTTGAAGTGTAAGGGCACCCTTGAAAGCACGAGCCATAAGCCTTTTGGCCTCAACGCCTTCACAATTAGAAACGCACATAGTTACATCATATGCTGCCCTGTGTTCTGATGGTTCTGTTGTATTCAACCACACCAACTGAAAAGAGTAATTTGTCATCATTTGTAAAGGATGCTAATTTAAAAAAAACTTACAATGAAGTCTTTTACATAAGCAAAACTGTATCATGCTACTCAAGTAGTAAGCCCTTAACATACTGATTGCCAAAATGTTCAGCTACAGAGTTGACTGATTTTAAGTGGCATACATACAGAAAAGGAGAACCACTGAGACAAATGTACTCACAAAAACTAAGAATTACAAGAATGTACCTCATCCTCACAGCTGTGTATGGGGGGGACCACCCGCAAGAACTCTGGCTTGTAACACTGTTCTATTATTGGCTTCTGCCCCACCAACAACGCTTCAGCTGTTTTCTTTGCGACACTCTGCTCTGGAAACAAACTGCAATACAGAACACAGGTGTCACAGGCACAAGACATTCCAGAAAAAGATTAGTTTAGATGCTTCCACAAGTACAAGGTCAGCAAAACTATAAATAAATATACAGTAGAATTCCTTTAATATGGCACTCACAGGACAGAAAAGGTGCTGGATTATCAAACAATAATTTAGTTCTTACAGGTGATTTTTTTGTTACTGCCCTCTGAGAATGTGCACTTGCCACATACTTTAATTTAATTGAAGACATAGCTTTGTCAATTATCAGAAGCCCAGTCACAGGGTTTCCTTTGGGAACACATTGCTGGAAACCACTTATACAACACCTTATTGAACTGAACCAATTTAGACTCTTAAATACCTGTCATTTTAAAAGGTCCTTCACATGATCACTTGATGCTGTATGGTAACTGTTCCTCTTTTTCCTTTCACCAATTTGAAGCCTCCTAATTGTTTCAAGTTCCTGAGGAATCACAAAAGTTACAAGTTTCTCCTTGCCAGCAGTCCCTTGTTTACTCACCTCTGGACATTCTGATGCTATTATAATAGCCTGATGGGCTCAGTAAGGTCCAGATGACCCAAAATAAAATGCACTGGAAGTTACAAATGGCAAACTCGTGTCTTGAGACTGTGTTCCTCAACTGCTAAACCACAAGGAGTGCCAGATGATCTGATGCCAGGTGAAAGAATTCCACTGTATATCTTACAAATATATTCTGAAATTCCTGTTAGGATTGCTGTCTTCTGGGATGTGATGATGTGCACTCTTGTACACAGGCTCCAACATTCTGGCTCAACCTGCTGCACACACCTTCTATCCTGAATATGGACACAGCAAGTTATTAACCATTTGCCACACTACAAGCCACCACATCCACAACATTTGTAGTTCTAATATTAACTGATATGAGAACCTCAAGTGTAAATTACCTGCTATTGTACACTTGAGACATCTAAAATTTGTCAGACATAGCCTCAAATGTTTGTCCTATTACCACCATGTTTATGATTTTAAACACACAAAACTATTTCACATAAAATCTGTAGATACTTGTTTGATCTCTCAATATACCACAACTGACAAGTGGTGATTACTTACCGAACATAAATGAAGATTTCATACAATTGTTTAATAAAATGCTCTATTTGCAGCAATTTCAAAACTGTACATGGAACAGTGTTAATGTTCCAGCCAAGAAGTTTGTATACCTTCTGTTTCGGAGGTTAACTGACACTATAAATATGAAAATGCAATACATATCATTCATGCTAACTGGTTGACTGTTTCAGAACAAACACATGGACACAAATCCAGTCTACTGTCCTTGAAGGAAAAGAAGAATGATAAAGTCATCCTCATGTTGCCATTTTTTTATTCTTTCAATTGAGAAGTAAATACTTGCATTTTATTTGCAAAGTTCAATAATGTACACATTTTGAAACTAATGTACAAATATAAGTTGCCATGATAACCCTCTGAAACTACTGAAGAATTTTCAAACCACATTCACAAATTAAGCTTAACGTTTCCTCTCCTAGGTAAAAAGATTAATGACCTCGTAATTTTTCCATACATGTCCAGTGTTAGATGCTTATCATCGTGTAATGACTACTGTACTGCATTGTAGTTTTATTCATCCTTCTTGACAGTACTTCTTCAGGCCACAATGATACATCATTTGCTAAATGTGATTCAACATACAAGGAAGCCAATAAATCTCCAATACACAACACTTCTTTAGCAAAAACCCAATTACATGCTTGCACCTGTAGAAAGCCATCCTCAGCCTGTACAAAGTTGTATGAAGGGAAAATAAACTACATACATGAATTTTGTTCATCTGACATGGGGTCAGACAGTTGCCAAATTATTGACTACTGTGGATTATCAGACAGCATACTAGGGATAAAATATAACCAGCAAAAGAAAGCAGGACATTTTGGATGTATCTAACATAAAAAAGGACACATCATCAGAAAAAAGAAGATGAAATAAGAGAACATATCATGTTAAACTCCTCCACATTTCTCTGCTAGGAGTTCTTTAAATTATGAAATCCTGAGTGAGATGTTCTTTAAGAGCGTTCTTCATAGTTTTAAGTTACTCAGAATTTCAGCACTGAAGTTTTCCCAGACATTCTGAACATCAACTACTGTTTTATTTTTGACTCAGACAATGATAATGTAATATAATTATGAATTTATTAAAAAAAATGTAGATTTTTTTTTTAATTTTCAGTCCCATTAAAATATGAAAAAGCTTTGAGAAATAACAAATTGTCAAAAACCCAGATATTCTACAAATTAAAGAAAACATGATATTTTGACAGTTCTCTTGATATACTGAGCAACAGTCTCTGCTGCTTTATTTGATTGTTGCTGCACTTTAATTAGCTTTGATTTAAAGCCCCCAATTTTCCAGTCAATCTACTGGACTACAACAAGAACACCTTCACAGCCTTGTGACTGCTTGCATCTGTGGCAACTTCACAGTAAGACACAACATTATTTTTTAATACCTGCATTATGTTTACCATAGTATGAGGTGCAATTCCTGAGTTTGCTTCTGTCTTTGTCCGCGCATTTCAAAATTTGCAGGCTATTTCAGAATCAGGAAATACTGTTTCGAATAGAACAGAAGTGCAATCCACTCTCTTGTAACTCCTGTGATTTTCACAGCATGAAATGAAAAAACACCTTTTGCCGCTGCATCATCTGCTTTGCTTCCCAATGAAGTTAAAAAAACTTGTTACTTTCACAGAACTCATTTCACCTCTAACAGCTTTTTCATGCTTTTAGAATGCCATGTGGGGTCAAAGATCAAGAGCACCCTTGTTCACCAGAGACATGCAAGTTCCTGGTTTACTGAGCAAGGATTCGGCTTCCCACTTGTCACAACCATTTTGGAAACACAAATACTTGCTTTTTAGTTTGTCCACGAATTTAGGTTTTCTTTTCCTCCTTGTAGGAACATGATAAAAAAATACACAAATGAAAAAGCACACAACACAACCTCCACTGCACAGCAGACAAATCAAAATGGACTGGAACCAGGCTCTGCGAGGATGCATTCAGATCCACAAGAACTGAGTGAAAGTAAGTTCTGAAGTTGAAACGTGGCCTACGAGAACTATGAAATTTAATGTATGTAATGACCGCAGAAAAATTCAGTGTGACTATCAACAAAAGCCAAAAACCCAGACTTTTTGGAAAATTTAAAAATCCCCCAACACAACTCTGAAGCCTGAAAAAGAGGACATGTCCAGCAAAACCTTGACATATGGTAACCCTAACCTACATGAACCTCGCTTCTTATATCTAATTTTTGTTACTGCCTTCTGTGTTTCATGTGTGCAATTAATGAGAGGAGTATTTCATTTGGATATCTCCTCCATCTGCTGGTTCAGGGTCACCAGGGTCCTCTTCTATGTTCTCCACAGTCTTCACATATGAAGATGTTGAGGACTAAGAGATAAGTGGTCAAGAGATACCACAACAGACACTACTGGTGGCATTTTTGAACATGACCCTGACATCTGCCTGTTTCATTGATGCAGCTCCTTGCTGATAAATAGGAACACTTCCAGTCTTAGGAATACTCTCCTCTACAGACAGATAATCAGGGTTTCTGAATTACTGTATGAAGGATTACAGGAATTTTGCTGTATGTAATGTTATTAAAAACTTCAGATCTCAATTCTGTCACTATTATTTAATTTATGGTTATAAATATCATACAAATATTTATGAAAACATTAACCCATTATGATGGCTTGTCACTATCAGTTCTGGTATTAGCAGCTATGAGCCATGTACCTTCTTCTTCTTCTTCGCCAGTACGGCCCGTGGCTAATGCCACAGACGTACTGAAGTCTAGTACGCTTATTGTACTCACCCTATCCCCCCCACCTGTTTGGACGTTCCCACATTCACCGCCAGGTACCCCCATGTCCACAATGATGTGAGAGATCCCAGTAGCGAAAGGTGGAACTATGTGGGCAAGACTTAACTGGTAATGTTGCCTGAGATTGCGACTTCCACGTCAATTTAGGGATCTTTTACATGCCGCAAATCTGCGACATGGAACCCACAGCTTTACTTCCCTTCTGAAGGAAGGTGTGCTGAGGATTTTTTTACCCTGAAAAATCCTGACAGCTTCGGCCCGGTTTGAACCTGTGAACTTGGGTACTTAAAGGCAGCATGCTACCCCTAGACCACTGAAGCAGCAGTCATGTACCTTACAATATATTAAAATCATACGTAGTTGTTACACAAACAGAACACAAAGATATGTCAGACATTCCATACACCACGGAGGTCAAAACCAGGGATGGCACAGTGTGTACTGCATGGCACCGTTCTAAAAATTCGTATCTCATATAGGATGACCACATCATTGTAAAATTATGCATGTGAAAGTTATGTAGTCTGAATTTTTAGCTTGGTAGTATAGATGTCTCTTCATTTGTTGTTCAAGGATGCATAAAGTTGAACACACCAACAGTCTATTGTCTCACTACCTACATATTGAGACACAATAAATAACAACATTCTCAGGCAATTAGTCACATCATAAAAGGTAAGGGTTCAACCCAGAACAAGCCACGAAGACCCACAGCGGGAGCAGAAGCATAGCTCTACTCTTCCTTTAATATTGGCACTAGATGAGGGTGGGTTATCAATGTCGCATCACAGGTGCTTTACCCTGAGAAAGATACCTGATACCCATTGCACAGGAGGTTGGGTGGGCCCCAGGGCCAGTCCAGACAGGTGTAGAAAATCTCGCCCCCACCAGGATTTGATCCCCAGACCATCCCAACTGTAGCAAGTTGTTGTACTAAGTACTCTACTCAATAAGTCACATCATAACTTGGACAAAGACTAATATTTCAGGGTTATGTGGTGGATGTCAGTTGTTGACACATGTATACATTGTCTCTCTCTTGACCCACCCTTCCAAACTTCTTTATTGGTCTGCTGATGTACAATATGGAGCCATGTTAAGCTGTGATTCATTTTTCATCCAACCTGATCCTCGGCAGCTTAACCTGGAGTGTAGCTGTTCATCTACATATAAGATTTCTGCTCATGTCCAATGAAGTTCAGTCATCCTTCTTTCATCTAAGTCTTTCTTTGGTTTGACCTTGGGGTGTGATCTCCACATACTGAAGTAGTGCCTTCTGATTCTTGCTCAACCTAGGCTTGCTGTGCTGTTAGGCTGAATGGTGGGTTCCATGTTTGAATTTGGAACCTTCTCTGCTGAATTTGTTCAGGTGTAATCTCAATTCTATGGCTTCTGTAATAACTCAGTCCACATGACCTGATATCTTGCTAGCTGAATCTTGATGCAGTGGTCCATTTTTATGCTGTGTTCTGCCCCTGTCAATCTGTCTACTTGATGGAAGGGTATGGGTCTGTCAAGTACTTATTGTCTCATCTCCATGCAATGGCCTCTCTGCCCAACATAAACAATACAACACTCACACGTTATGCTGTAGAAGTCATCTTTCAGTGGTCTTAGTCCATGTGAACTCTTTCTGGTTGAGATGTGTATGGTCTTTACGTCAAATTGCGCAAGAAGTCTGCCAATCCAGTTCGATGCTACATGCCACCCACATGGGCCCTCCTAGTCCACTTACCTCTTTGGCATAGGGTGTTCCTCCAATATGACATTTTGTATCTATCCTAGGTTGATAATTCTATTATACTATTCCTCTTTACCAAAGGTGTACAGATATTCAAAAAATCCAGCAGCTGCCTTAAAAAATTCAGGCACAAGAAGAGTGACATGAAGTACGTTTCAAACTTAGGACCCACAAATAACAGGGACCACCATGCACAATTTAGCTGCCTGGGTGACCTGACACCTGCTATTTGTACAGCCCTGCTCTTTACAACCTCTGAAACCTCTTCTAATAGTATAAAGACATGAACAAAAGACAAAAGCAGTTTTCTAATTTCCAAATAAAAGTGTTCTTTTTGCATAAATTTTGTCTAGCTGGTAATACAGAGATCACGAACAAATATGGGAAAGGTTAACAGTCATAATGTACATAAGGTTATTATCAACAGCAGAAAACTGTAAGCAGGTGGTACCACTACAATTATACAGGTGTTCCTAAATTAGTTATACAAACCTAAGGTGTAATAACACAGAAAGTAGAAAACTTACAATATTATGATATATATCATATACATTTAATTGCCATCTACAGATATTCACAGGTGTTCAGTGTGGCTGATTTTCATGGACTGCGAACAAAGGTCTGCCGCACATTTTATATTGTCTCATCTGCAACACAAGGTCAACCCTGGCCCATGAAATACACAGTCAGTTTCAATGAACCGATTGTACCACGCTAAAATAGTCATTGTTTGGGGTGATTTTTCGTGATACTTGGTCCTGAACTTTCTCTGACAGAAGAGGGCGACTGTGATTCGTGTAACCACAAACAACACTGTACACATTCCGCACCGACATACGACTCCATGATGACTGGCAGGATTTCTAAGCAGCTCTGCACAAGGCAAATGCCATCTGGTTGTTTGAATGAAAACTTGAGGACTAGGAACAACTTTTGAAATGCACCTGACAATATTGTAACTTCTAGTTCAGAAGTTATGACAGTAGACTTTTGTGTAACTAGTTTAGGAACGCCCCGTAGAATCAACTACACAAAATAGACGTAAAACAAAACACCAAAATGTTACAGATACAGCTAGAAATAAGACCACCACACCAAGAACAGGATACAACATATTACACTAAGGCAGAAAAAGAACTGCACAACAGAGAAAATACCCAGAATGGAAGCTAAAACCCTAAACAACAATAACACAAACCAACAAGACACCAGTACAACATACGCTATACTGTGGGTTGTGCTACACATAAAGAGAACACACAAAAACAAAGAAGCAGAATGTTTTATATTGATCAAATGTAAGAATAATACATCATTTTGAATCAACAACACTTCAAGATTTTACCAAAATTAATAACACACAGACACATATTTTAAACTTCAAATAAGTTTTGAAATACCCAACCACACCATCTATATACATGATAAAACCCTGGGATCCCAACTATTATGTTCGTATACTTTTAAAACCCTGTAACTAAACTTAACCGAAGATGACAGTAAAGGGTCAGAACACGTGTCAAGTTGTCATATTTTAATGAAAACAAAACTGTTGTGATTGAAAGAGTAACTACATTAATTGCATATATACATTATACTGACATGGTAAAACATCACTTTGAAGAAAATGTGTGTAATATAACTATACACCATTTATACAAGCAATGAATAGGGAAAATAATGCACAGTGGAATTATTATGGATAAAGATTTCAGTGTGTCTTATAGTATTGCTGTTCAAAGTGTATCACTAACCTCACAGAACCAAACCTTGTTTCACTGTCTGGTAAAATGACAGGAATACCAGACCGACTGGTGTGGGGCAGCTCAGACTGCCTCTCTGCCAATGCCAGCTGAATGCTTGTAATGTCGACACTGTGAAATGTTGCAAGGTCACTGCTCAAGACCTGATTTGCAGTTCTTTTCAAAAGCTGAAACAGCATGATAAACAGCGGTTTAACATTAGACTGTCAACTGTTTGTTGTTAATTAACTACATACTATCAGTCAAACGTAAATTAAAGTTGCCCTTGTGATTATACGCTATGTCACTCTGCATACAGACACTGCTCCACATGCACCATACCTTGGTTTTATGTAGAGATGAGTAATTACCGTATATTCTTGAATCTAATCCGCACCCTTTTTACAGTTTCAGAGGGCTAAAAACTCAGATGCGGATTAGAATCATGTGCGGATTAGATTCGCGGTCGTGAGCTGGATTTTGGAAAAATGATAGAGCCGCTGTATGTGCCGTAAGAACAATACAACACAATAATTTTTATTTTATTTATAATATATAATATAATATTTATAATTTATTATTCATCAGACTCGCCATCATCACTCATAAATAAATCGTTATCCATCACACAGTCACTAACATCGGCTGTGGTGCGTTTGTATCACTGGCAGTTAAATGTCCACTTCACACATGGCGCTTTAGTCAGATAACGGTTAAAGCATTGGTAACATTCATTATTATTCAATCAGTCTGCCTTGTAGGCAAGGGGCAGTTGAAGGAAAAGTGCGGATTAGAACTGCGAACTAACTTTTTTTTTGTTTAAGATATCAGCAAAAACTAGTGCGGATTAGATTCAAGAATATACGGTAGTAACCACTTGATATTAGACTCTTAAAGGTCAGAACACAAATCATTTATATGCAACTGCTATCTTCAAAACTGCAAATCAGCTAAACTGAGGGAGATGGCAGTAGGCAATATCACTACCATTTCTCTTTCAGGGCTGTGTGAACTTTCCAAGTACACACTATATTACAGAAAAATCACATAAACTAAGCCACTATAGTTTCTATCTCATACCATATGACATTTACCTCTTTTGTTGGGTTGGTAATGAGCTGTGCCAGGAAGTTCTTTTCCACTGTAGAGAGGCGAGGCAGTTGGCCTGCATATTCAAGCTTACGTGTTGAACCTTTGCTAGTTTCTTCAGGGGGATGCTATAATGAAAATAAACTACAATACACTTGGCATTTTGTTCAATCTGCAGTGTAAACAATATGTCAATTTTAAAATACTGCATTATACAATAATTCACATGTTTCAGACATCTGGAATGAGTGCAAGAATACTGTCTGATTTACCAGTTACTTTCTTCTTGTAGCCCTGTGTCAACAAAGCACCTCCAGTAATATTGATGTCATTGAGTTTTGAGATTTTCATGGCAGACTCCACTTATGACACCATGTAGTCTGACAGGTTGTAGCTAATGTTTTAGAGGAACCTGCTGTCTCCATCTTGAACCATGACGATTGAGTATGTTCTTCAAAATGCTGGTACACATCCTATCATAGCACACAGCATCACGACCCACAATATTACAATCTAAATACTGTCACTTTAGTAAGTTCTGTAGTTATGGAAATTAATTCATAATAAGTCATGTCATTCTAAGCAAAAGGAGCTTCCAGTTCCAACCCAAGCCAGCTGATAACTAGCTAAAAACAATTTGCACATAAAAAAAAAATCAAGCTCTGATGTGGCTGAAGTATGGACACTAGACCAAACTGTACATGCAGCTGCTTGTGAATCCAGTTTGCAACATGCACACATACCTTCCAGAAAACATTTATGAAGTGGGTGAATGTGAGACTGAATAACATACAGGGAAGGACAGCAAGCTGTTTCTGTAGTTTGCAGTTGGCAGTTTTTTTTTAAATTTGGTACCAGATGAAGCCAAACAACTGCAGATAAAATGTTTTATGTAATCTGTCACAGGACCACTCACTTTCTTTTTGTTTGACACATGCTGTTGCACTTGAGTGATCACATTAATTCTGGCTGACGCAGGAGTTAACAGAGCTGGTAGATGGGCTTACTGGGTGTGGTAAAATAGCAAGGGGTTGGTGTTTAGTTACTTGGAACTTCAGTGTAACATGGTCAACTGTACTTACACGGGTGGACAGAAGACACTAGACCAAACCTGATGCTGTCGCTGTACAAGTGACTCGCTCCTAGCCTACCTTTTGAAAATTCCACCAGCCAAAAACCATGCACTGCACTATACCACAGTTACGTTCTGGATCCAGGACAGTGCAGTCGGTATAGTGACCAGAGTATGAGATGGACAATCAAGATATCATTGTTCAACTCCCAAGAAAAGGCAAAATATTTTTTATCATATGCAAAGCATCTAGACCAGCCCTGTGGCCCATCTAGCCTCCTATTCAATGTGCAGCCTCCCTCTATCCTCCACTTACATGGAAAAGATAGTACTGCTGCTGTATACTGAGTTGCTAGATACTTTCCACAGTGATAATTATACTGTACACTGCAGGTGCTCTGTTTTCTCTAATTCCCAATTCTATAATCAATGACTGAATATAATCCTCTAGCTAATGAAACACATATTCATGTGTATTCTGTGCTGGGAAAATATACCACCTTCAACATTGTACCCAAACCATGTTCACATCAAAAACAGAGTGAACTGGAACAAGACAGTCAATGACAGAGGACGATGGCTTACTAGAAGGAAGGGAACCCCCTAAATGCAGAGGTGGAAATGAAATTTCCAATTGCAATTCAATTATTTTGTACAGTTTAGCTCTACTGGCCCTACTGTAAAGGTAGTATGTCTGCTATGCCCATATCACCACGAAGCACACAAAATGTTCACAAGTTTTAAACAAACCGGTTTTCATCAAATACAGAGAGCCAGAAAAATCTCACCAATAAATGAATGAAGACTGTTGCAAAAGGATTTACAGCCATCAACTCTCCTCTGTACAGATCATGAAGGAGTGTAATGGCTGCCAGTCTCTGAGTTGGCTTTGGGAGAAGATCTGCTTGCTGCAGAAGCAAAATGATGGCACATCCCACTGCAACCAACATCAGCATATACAGTAAACACTGCAAGACCTAAGGCTGCAGCAAAACCAAAAACTTCATCCTAGAATAATTAATTACTGAAAGGCCATTACATAACATAAAAAAAAAGGTAAAATTGCACAGCCACATACAGCAAGACACAAGAGAAGTCTTTGCTGCAAGTCTGACATCAGAACTTCTGTGAAAAGAATCTCATCTAATGCCTAACCACAGAAAAGAACCCAAACTAAAACAACCTATGTTCTCTGTTTTCTGCAAAAAAGGAAAGTTGTTATTTTATGTAATTCATAGTATGCATTTTATTATATTCCATATTTTTAGAAACTAACAAAATGCACTAATTACATTACAATAAAACAGATCACAAAATGTCAAATCAGGTGCTAACCCTACATGTTTCAGCACAGGTTAGTAGGTCCAACACATAATACAGGTGCTATTCGCCCTCACTCCCACCATAAGAGTTAAAATTCTTAGTATGCTAAAACTGCAAATTACTTATCACTAAGTACATGTCCACACAGCTGCAAGAACACCACCACATGACATGTGTAGCAGTGGAAACTCATCATGATATGGTGGTGTTGTCGCAGCTATGTAGATATGTAATTGGTAATGGGTAATTTGGAGTTTTAACATTTCCTGATTTTTAACTTCTGTAGTGGAAGTGAGGGCAAATAGTGCTTGAACTGTGTGTTAGACCTACAAACCTTTGTTGTTGATAAACTCCCTGATGATGGCACCTTTGTGCCAACACAATTAGGAATTGGCACATGTTATAACATGTGTTTTGTAATGAGTCTTACTGTATTTTAATTAGTGAATTTTGTTGGTTTTAAAAATATGAAGTTGTTATGTTATGTTATGTTAGAATAGGCTTTTGATTTGGGTTAGTGTTAGATCAGGCTCCTTTTGTAACAGTAATGATGACACTGTTTCACCCAATTTTGTTCTAAACAGTATCTAATTTAAGAGCAGACTACGTCTGTACATTGTTTTAGAAAAGTTTCCACAGTAATTCAATAGCAAACGTTATCACAACAGTGCGTAAACTAGACAACACTTAAAATATATACCCAGTGCATATCAATTCTGTTGAGTTACATAGGCCTTAATTTCATACAGTGACACTAATCCTCTCATAAACATGTTTGTTAATGTAGCTACAATGGAGAAAACACAGCACGTGAATAGTACTATATTCAAGCTTATAAGTAACTATATCGCTGTTTTGACTTGTTTTTAATTATCTCCTTGCATTTTCATTTTGGAAATTAATCTCACGTGCACTGCAACGTAACTCCAATGTTTCACCTTTGTAATGATCCTGTTTGCTAAAGCACTGGTGTAGCTGTGATGCCAGCGATTCAAGAGTTTGGGACTCTGTGCTCTCTTCATTTAATATCCTGTAAATTAGAAATTATACTGTCACCAATTCAAGGTTAACCACAGTTCCATATGCAGTCGCTTCACAGAAGATGAAACAATCTCTGAATATGGCAAACATTTCGCTTTGTCCCAAAAACGATGCACCTTAAAACTCATTAGTCTTTCTGGAATTAATAAATTCGGAGGTCGATATCAAAATACAAAATTCTTGTGGTCGACAGATATTTAGAACTGCTTAGTGGTCTATAAAATTGACACTAAATACAACATTCCTGTGACACAAGTACCTACCAAAGTGTGAAATAAATAAACAAATACACCACGCGATATTTTTGCTTATCAAACACAACATAAGGTCAACAGTGAAATTACCCCAGCAACGACGTTAGGTCTTTCACCGACAAACTCATGGCACAATCGCTGTAGTCTAAACAAAAGTAACTTCAAGGTAACACCAATTAAAGTATTTTCTACTTAGGGTATGTACATTTCACAGCACATTTCGTAGGTCACTTTCCATTACGATTCACATACGTATCAACTTTCGAGCTGCCGAATTCAACAACTGAAATGCGCTGCTTTAACCGCTACAGGTTACCACAGACCATCTACGATTTACATAGGATCAGAGGTTAGAGCATACCACCATGTGGTAATTCTGATCCATGGTAACTTGCGTCATTTCGAAATGGTGATGGGTTGTGATTGACGTGGTTCAAAAGTAACACAACCCTTTTTTTTTTCTGGGATGGTACGCAGCGTTGAGTGGTAGTGAGGACTAGATGATGTGTGGTTGCGACCGATAAATGCTGTAATTATGTGGCATAACATCAGTAACGCACACACCTAGCAGACCATACCACTGCACCCATCTCTCAAAACCACCAAGTAAAAGTACTAAGAATTCCAGAAAACTTGGATATGAAGAGTCTTTCCGCTTGCAGGACCGTGTAAACAAATTCGTTAGTAGGGAAGTTTTCTGCAGGAACATAGTGCCTTGATCATCAGATGACCAGTGAAGAGAAACCCTCAATGCCCCAACGTAACATAACCATGTACCAAACCATACGGTGACCTAACCCAGACTGCATTATGAAGCCTCATGACTGTGAGAACCTCAGATCCTGTAGCAGAAAATATTAAGAACAACTGAAATTTGAGTGGAAATGTCTTGTCAGTCACACTAAATTACAGAAGTGTAGTATAATTTTTACAGAAATTCCACATTCCACCAACTGTGTACAATTTGTATCATTGACACAATATCCTTTTTTTCTAGACACTGCCCATCATCTAAAACCTTTTAAAAAACACATTACAGGAGCCAGCCCATCCTACTTTGTTCAAACCCAAGTTAACCTTGAATTGTAGTAAACCTCCATGCATATGTGGCCTTCCTAAAATAAACAAGACAGATGATCCTTCAAGACCTGTAAGTTCCACTTGTTCTTCTTGTTGATGCTGTTTCTAGATTCTTAAATGATATATCCACTGGTTGGCAAGACTGAAACATGGGTAAAAAATTCATAGCCATTTCTGCAGTTACTCCAAACTGTAAATGTTTGAGGATCAGATATACTGGTCAGCTTTGATGTTGTCAGCCTTCTCACTATTGTTCCAGTTGAAAAAGTTTTGGAAATCATCAGTAACAAACTGGTGGAAGATGATA
>Ga0209755_10005099_pt1 | contig 15131 bp, 14 predicted proteins | sample TergutCo191P1_FD_187301 | JGI IMG/M metagenome (GOLD analysis project Ga0209755, IMG submission 187301) | Cornitermes sp. P1 segment gut microbial communities from Petit-Saut dam, French Guiana - Co191P1 (SPAdes) (version 2) | ecosystem: Host-associated > Arthropoda: Insects > Digestive system... | reverse complement strand
CCCATTTGTCAAAATCGTAAGCCAGTTCCATAAAATAAGCCAGATGCGCTTCGTTGAATTTCAAATCACCCGCGTTAACAATCCATATATCCCTGATTCCGTAGTCATAGGCCATGCACATTTGTTCCCATGTTCTCTCAAAAGACGCGGACGGCATCCATTCATAGGAAACAGGACCTCCGTGGTAGTCGAAATGGTAATACATGCCAAAGCCGCCTTTCCGTCCGCGGATTTCCCGTGAAGGAAGCGTCCTCATAAAACCAAAATTGTCTTCGCAGAGCATGCAGATAACGCCGTCCAGCCCGTCCCAGTCCTTTAAACCGGCGGTCTGCCCGCTGCCGTAAAAATATTCTTCTACTTCCTTGTATAGCGCTAGCACCTGCGGAACGCCGTCGGGATCAGGGTTAACATATTTTTTTATAAGCTCCCTCTGGTTTTTTATTATGTCTTTTAACAGATCGATATTGTCTTTTAATGACGCGTCAGCGCCGAGCATGGAACTGTCATATTCTCCGCGCATTCCAATGGTTATTATTTTTTCGTATTTTCCGCTTCTTTTTAAGCCGTCTTCCCAGTATTTTAAAAGTCCGTCCTTATTTGTGTAATAATTCCAGGCATTACCGTATGCGGAAGAAGGCCCCCGCACCTTTGCCCATTCCTCGCTGGCCCGAAGGCACGGCTCGTGATGTGACGATCCTATTACAACTCCGTAAATATCGGCGAGTTCTTCGTTAAGGTTTCCGGGCCCGTCCAGCGCGAAAGAAGACGACCACATCGCCGGCCAAAGGTAATTTCCTTTTAGGCGCAGTAAAAGTTCAAAAACATGATCGTACATTTGCGCGTTAAAGCCGCCGAAGCGCTCAGAGGTCCAGTTTCCGAAGCAGGGCCACTCGTCGTTTATAAAAAAGCCCCGGTATTTTACGCTTGGCTCTTTTGAAACTGTTTCAATAGCGCGTGTTATCTCAATTTTTCCCCTGCGTTCAGGTTCAGCGTCTCCCCAGAAGTGAAGCGGAGACACTCCGATGTATTCGGACAAGGCGAACATTCCGTATATAGTACCGCGTTTGTCGCTTCCGCAGATCAGAAGCGTTTTCGCTCCGTTATTCAAAATTCCGTCTATCAGTTTTATCTGATATGTTTCCCTTTTGCCGCTGATTGCGGACGGGTCAAACTTGCCTTCGCCAGCCAGTCTGTCTAGTTCCGGACTTCTGCCCAGGGTAGCGAATAATACCGCCGTATCGCAATCAGCGGCATCCGTGCCGGCGGCGTCCATGCCGGCTGCTGCTGCTGCTGAAAATGATTCCGCAATCTGCGGAAGTCTGCCGCTTACTTTTTCAAAGTCCGCCGCGACTTTTGCAGCGATTCTTTTAACGCCTTCGAACGCTTCTTTTTCCGCGGTAAAAATAAATTTGCCCATAATGATTCCTTAATTCAGTATACATCAGTTCATTTATAATTTATACTAATACTCCAGGAGAGTTAAATTGAGTATTAAAAACACGCCGAAGAAAAACGGGTTCCTTGTCAGGAATCTGCGTAATTTTTTTGAACACAGGGCATTATGGCTTTATTTTATGTTTGACGAAGCCCGCAAAGCGGGAATTAAACCGGAAAGCTATACTCCGGCCGCGATACGCCGCTGCGGAATCTATCACGGCATGAGGGCGCTTACCGGAGTCGACGCGGCTGCGCAATCCGCCGTTTTGGATCATAAAGGCGGGAGCTGCCGTCTGCTGCGGAAAAAATTGTTTCCGTCCGCGGGAAAAATGATCTTTGAAATGAAATTCCTGGAACTTGACGATGATAATTTCAGCGTGGATTTTCATTACTGTCCGCTTGTAACCGCCTGGCAGAAACAGGGTTGCACTGATGAGGAAATTGACAAACTCTGCGACTGGGCAATGGAAGGAGACCGCGGAATAGCGGATGCTTTTGGCTGTAAACTGGAGTTAAACAAAACAATTGCCAAAGGCGACGGAGTATGCGAGATAAGGTTCAGGCGGAGGGATCGTTGAGTAAAATTGCTGCCTAAAACGAGTACGCGAATGTCAATTTTAAAAAAGTGTTGTCTCTGTACTGCCCAAGCTGCCCGTCGGAATCACCGGCGAAAAAGCCGCAGGAGAACGCGAGGCGCATATCGTCTTTTGTCCAAATCAGTGCCGGCATTACGGCGCAGTCGCTGTCCTCGATTCCCCAGACAACCGCCGTACGGAACTCCAGCGTGTCGCGCAGGAATTTTTTGGAAACAGTTGCCGTAATCCTTGTCGTTGTAACAGACATGCCGTCTTCTATGTCAAAACTTTCCGTTAAAATGTCAGTGCTTAAAACTTTGCCGTTTAAAAGGCGGATGCTTTCGTTCACCTGAAGATTAATGTTAATTCCCCAGAATAAATCCCTGTCAAAGCCGAAAGACCACGCCAATGACGGATTGTAAACAGAGCCGTCATCGCCCTTTAAATCTTCCGTAATGTTAGCTGCAAATTCAGCCCGGATGTTAAACCCCAGCAGTACCGTCGCGTAATCGATTCCAATCTGGTGGTACGGGTTGTAAAGATATTCAGCCGATTGTTCCAGTATGTTTATTTTTATCGCCGGCTGGGTCAGCCGACCGTAGTAATACTGCGCGCCTATATCCGAAGAGCCGATAGTGGTTGTAAAGCGAAGTCCCGCCTGCGCGTAATCAATGGCGTCAGTTTCCGGAGAAGAAAGCTCAAAACCGGAGTCAAGATCAAAGCCCATCATCGAAGCCTGTTCCATTATTTTTTTCTGGAATGGCGGAGGTTTCGGCGCCCATCTGCCGTCAGCGGCAAAGCGCACAGGCTCAAAATTGGGAATAAAAACACATTCTATTTTGGAGAATTGCCTGAAGCGGAATGACGCGTGAATAAGGGGACGCGCGATCTTGACGCCCATCAGGCTGTTGTTATCTGCCATTTCTGTGTAAATTTCCGAGGAGTCTATTGGGTTAATGATGTCAAGAGGACCGAAACTGTCGGCTTTGCCCCATGACAGCTTGCGCATTCCCGCCTCAATTTCCAGCCTGCCGAAAAAACCGCGGAGGTACGCTTCGTTTATTTCGACGGGATTTTCCGACGGTTTTAATTTTAACTTTATTACTCCCTGCGCGTAGGATGTTTCCGCTGAGAAACCTATGCCTCCGGAAAATAAATCGCCGAATTTTACCTCGCTTGCGCCTTCTTTAAAATCGTCTATATACCCTATTACGGACGTAGAAGCCTCTCCGTTTACCGAGACTTTCAGCGCGCCTGTGACTGCGCCTAAGCCCGCAGTGACAGTTTCTTCATCGTCGAATCCAAAACTCTGCGCATACAACAGGCGCGTCCCCCATGTTCCGCCGCCGGTCAATATGAAAATAAAAAATAAAAATAAAACTTTTTTCAAATCAATCTCCTTTTCATAATTATCGCGCCAATATTTCAAACAGCAAAAACCATTCACTTAACACTCCACATTATCTTATCCTTCCTGTTTCCAGATACGCCGTTGTAAACACCGCTTCCGGTATCTGATCGTTGTACTTGATAATCTCCATGTAAATTGTTGTCGATGTACCGGCTCCTGCCGTGGAAATTTTTGTCTGCATCGGCGTTATTTGCCCCTGCACATCCTTAAAATTTGACATCTCCATCACTTTGGCGAGTTCTCCACGGCGGTTATACATTTCCGCCTTATATATCAGGAAACCGGACTTGTCCACCCATGTTATTGTTTTGGAGTACTGATATGAACTGTCAGCCGGAACCGACTGGATAACGTAACATGAATTTCCGTTTAACGTTTCTTCGCGTAACATTGTGTGAGTATCTTTGGAAATCTCCCTTTCCATGGACGAAATGTCGTCATAGGAAAAGTCCGTTCCCATAAAACTGCCGCCGCTTTCCGATGCCGCTATGCGCCGCACCCTGTTGAGTTCCGGCAGATAGATCCAGCGATCCGAACCGCCGGACGCGGTGTCCATTGTTAAAAACCTGGTTCCGGCGACATTGGCGGGACGCTGGAACACAATTACAGTGCGCGCGCCGTTTGGGCCGTCTTTTGAATACTGATCGATAAGCCTCTCCGATGTGCTTCCGTCTTTTGCGGCGATTACCATCCGCGAGCGGGAAGAAATTGTTTCAGTCTTTACCCTGTTCTTTGCGGAATACATAATTGAACGCGCGTCCGTAGAACCTTCCTGAGCGCCCAGAAAATTGGCGCCTAACAGCAGAATTGCCGCTAAATAAAAATGTTTCATGTTTTACTCCTTTTTCCCGTATAAAAATTTCGGTTTTATCAGCATAAAAAGCGCCGGTATGACCGTAAGGCTTACCAATGTCGTCAATACCATGCTGAACGCCACAATCATGCCGAATTCCGAAATTATTTTAAAGCGGGACAGCGAGAGAACCCCAAAGCCCGCGCCTACTGAAATCGCGGTAATGCAGATGGCCTTTCCGCAGGCGTTAAACGTTCTTCGAAGTGAATCCGGATCCCCTTCTTTGTATTCGCGCCTGAAAAATTCAATAAAATGAATCGCGTCGTCTATCCCGATGCATACGGTAAGGCTCGCTATCAGAACGGTTCCAAGGTTGAGTTTAATCCCGAAAAAGCCCATGATTATAAAGTTGCACAGAACAGCGAGTATCAGCGGAATGGCTCCTATGATTCCCGCGGTAATGGATTTGTGCGCGAAAGAGACAAAAAGTAAAATCATGAATACGGAAATTAAAATTGATATTATCTGCGAGTTAATTATAAGTTCGGTTATCGCGATTTCCTGCACCGCGCTTCCGCCGATCATTATTTCCGCGTTTTTGGGAAGGTTCACTTCCGCGAAATTCTCAATTTCCCGGATGATAGCCTTTATGTCATTGTTTCCTGTAGCGCGGAGCTGAACCAGCATTCTTATGGCAGTCGGTTCCAGCGGATCATTGGAGTATCCCGAATCGTCGTCTCCGGCGAGAAGGACAAGATAATTCGCGATAAGCCGCTGCAGATCCCCTCTGGTTTCTTTCCCGTAACGCGCGGGATCAGACGGGATTTCGTAATACGCCATGCCGTCATAATTTGTGCGCCGTTTAAGCTCGCGCACAATGTCGCTGCCGCTTGAATTGCCGGCGATTCCCCCAGCGCTGTCAAGTATCTCTATAATATCAGCAGCTTTGTACCTGTTTAAATCGTGATTATCGGACTGTTTCGCTTCGCGGGGAGAAGCCGCCTGAAATGATTCCTGGAAACCAAAACCAAAATCGCCGAAGCCAAAATCCGCGTCATAATCATGGATACTACCGCCGTTATATGACACGGCAGGCGCAAGTCCGTCCGGGCTTTGATCGACATTGAACACCTGGTTAATTCTTTTGATAATGTCGGTAAAACCTACGACTTTGCCCACGCCCTGAACGCTGTCCGCGAGATACGCCGAAAGATTGTCTGCTGCGCATAACACATCGGGGTGGAGAAGTTCTTCGGTAGTATCGGCGCGGATTACCAGATTTAAATCTTTTGAACCGGCGAATTGCGTGCGGATAAATCTGTCCGAACGGCTTATGTCAGTTTCGTTGCGGAAGAATTCCACCACAGAATTATCCACCGATATTTTGGAAAACCCGTACAGTGAAACAATGATTATCAGTACCGCGATAAACAGCACAAAGAATTTTTTTCGCGCGATGCTAAGGAAAATATCCGCGACAATATTTGTAAAACGGTCGTTTTGGATATCTCCCGCGCTGCCGGATTTTTCCGGTTTTTCCGCGCTCAATTTTGGGTGTATCCTTGAATAGCGGAGAAGCAGCATGGAAGGAATGAAAAGCACCGCCATTATATAGACGGAAACAACTCCGGCGCTTGCGCAAACCCCGAACTCGCGCATTGGAATAATCGGTGTAAAGCAGAATGACAAGAAGCCGGTTATTGTGGTAACCGCGGCAAGTGATACCGGTTTAATCATTTTCCTCATCAGGTCAAAAACAAGATGCCGGTGTTCTTCTATTGACAGTATTCTGCCGCGGGTATCTTTCACGTAATGGGTGACTATGTGAACTCCGTAAGCGTGGCCGACCGCGACAAGGATGACGGGCAGAATGGTCGTTATAATGGAAAGTTTTAACCCGACAAGCGCCGCGAGTCCGATTGTCCAGACAACCGCGATTAGCACTGTTAACAGCGGGAGAACGACAAAAAGCATGCGCCTGAACGAAAGCGTAAGCATCGCAAGCACAACAATGACTACAAGAGGTATCAAAAGAAGATTGTCCGCGATTATGGATTCGTTTATTGTCGCGTTCATAATCGGCTGTCCCGTGAAATACACCTCGGCTTCGCCCGTAAAAATTTCCCTTGCAATCTCCCTGATCTTCCTGATTGTTTTCGCCACTTCCGGACGTCCCGAGTCCATTGTCATTACGTCCAGCGTAATGAGTATCTGCGTGGAAGATAGGTCGGCGGAAACAAGGGAGTCGCGGAATAAATCCCACGAGGCGATTCTGCGTTTTAACCCGTCAATCTCATCCTGGGTGCCGGTAAAATCTTCAGGCACAAGATCGGAAACGATAATGCTTTCCGCGTCTCCTGTTATGTACTGCGTGGACATAATCGAGTTGACGGATTTTACAAATGGCACTCCTTCAACAGCCTGCGCGTATTCGCGGATTTTCGCCAGAAAGTCTTTCTCGAAAATTGTCCTGTACGGACGTTCAAGCCCGACCAGAATAATTAACTGTCCGCCGAAGGTATTGTCAATATAATCCGAAATTATTTTTGCCTTGTTTTTTTCCGGCAGAAAGCGGATATTGTTATTGTCAAGCCGCACTTTGGGAAGCTGTAGCCCCAAAAAAATTGCAACTGCGATAATGATTCCGGCAATCAAAGCCGGACGTTTGAATAATTTTTCCATGTTGACTCTTTTGCTAAAAGTATACAACACTATGAATTAAACGCAACAATTGGTTCATTTAAACGTGTTCTGTATTGAACAGAACAGCTTGTTTTGTACAATTCAGTATATTTTTTTGAAAATTGTAAGGAGTTTTACATGGAAAAGAATGAAAACCAGCACAGGAAAATACGCTATTCAAAAATGGTGCTGCGGAACAGCCTGATGGAACTGATGAAAACAAAATCAATCCTCAGCATCTCCATCAAGGATATATGCGAGCTTGCCGACGTAAGCCGTTCAACTTTTTACGCCCACTTTAAGGATCAGTACGACCTGCTCCGCCAGGTAGAAGATGAGACACTCGCCTATTTTGAGGACATGCTGAACAAGTACAAGGATATTCACAGCAGAAAAGAAACGAAGCAGATGGTTGAGGAAATGCTGATCTATATTGCAAATAACAGCAACTCAATTCAAGTGCTGCTAAGCGAACACGGCGATCTGGATTTCCAGAAGAAAATGTTTCAGCATTTTACCAATCACAGCCAGATTAAAAAATATTTGTCGGAGAAACATCAGGATGACGAGGCGAAAGTTTTCTATTCCGTTTTTCTGGTGCACGGTTCAATCGGGCTGGTTCAGCACTGGCTGAAAAACAATCCCTCGATGCCTGTCCCTGAACTCGCAAAAATGCTTTTAAAGTGGACTGAATAGCGGTATAATATAATTATATGAATTAAGGAGTTTAATATGGCGGACAAGAAACCGGTTAAAGAGGTTGTTATTCTGTATTACAGGGGAAATGAGGCTGGAATGCGCAACGATTACGCGAAAGCCTTTGAATGTTTTCAGAAAGCGGCTGAACATGATTACGCTCCGGCCCAGTTCAGTCTGGGCGTTTGCTATGAAATGGGACAGGGAGTGCCTTTCAATTTGAGTAAAGCTGTTGAATACTACCGCAAATCGGCGGATCAGGGATACGCCGCGGCTCAGTGCAACCTGGGATGGTGCTATGAGAGCGGAAACGGCGTAGAGCCGGATTTGGACATTGCGATTGACTATTACACTAAAGCCGCCGAGCAGGGATACGCGCCCGCGCAGGGGAATCTTGGTTTCTGCTATGATAACGGGAACGGCGTGGAAAAGGATTTTCATACGGCTGTCGATTACTACAGGAAGGCGGCAATGTCGGGGAATACGTTCGCCCAGTACAATCTCGGAACGTGTTATGAGCAGGGCAAGGGAGTCAGCGCCGATATTGAAAAAGCTCTTGGATGGTACAAAAGATCCGCGGAGCGCGGTTACGCGCAGGCCCAGAATTATCTTGGAAGCTGTTACGAGAACGGCAAGGGCGTAAAAAAGAATCCTGTAAAAGCGTTTGAATGGTACAACTACGCCGCGGCTCAGGGACATTCAAGGGCGAAATTCAATATTGAAAATTTGAAGAAGCAGGGGTTAATCTAAATCTTTACTCTGCCAATCTGGCCTCTGTCCCCAATTCCGTAAAATTCCGCCTCAGGCTCACTCTGGGACGCGCACTCAATCACGGCGAATGTCGCGCCTATTCTGCTGCGCGGACGCCCGATACTGCCCGGATTTAAAAGGGTTATTCCGTCCATTTTTTTAAAGAACGGGACATGACTGTGGCCGAAAAGCGCAATTCCGGCGTCCGCGCCGCGAGCGGATGAAATGAGGGTGTTATAACCGCCGTACAGGCTGTAACGATGCCCGTGGCACAGAAAAAAACGGCTGTTTCCCAGTTCAAAAACAGCGGCTTGCGGCGTTGAAAAATCGTAATCGTTATTGCCGCTTACATACTGCCAGTCGCAAAAAAAACCCGCGGCATCCGCCGCAGGCCGCAGATCCGCGATACCGTCGCCGCAAAATGCCGCGGCTATAATTGAATCGTTTGGCGGAGCGTGATCTTTCGCCCAGTTAAAAACCGCTTTTAAGGCTGAAACTCTGCCGTGAGAATCGGAAATAACAAGAAGTTTTTTGCTGTCCATGGCCGTTTTTAGCCGCGCATATCCTTGCGGCGCGAACCGACGAAACGGGCGAAGTCGTTGATATTTTTAACCGTGATACGATCCGGAAATATTTCTATGCGGTGCTGGTTTACAAAGTGTCCCAGAATATCCCTTGCCTCGTTCACGCTCATCCCGGCCCAGTGGGCTACGCCTTCAACGGTGGTTTTAAATTCCCTTCTGGTTGATGATCTGTCGGTGTTTGTTATTGTTTCGTCAAGCATTAAAAACACGTCGGCTATTTTTGCCTGCGGCTCCTGAAGGGTAAGAATCATGAAACGCCTTTTTGAATCGTAAATGCGCTTGCAGAACATCTTCAGCAGTTTAAAGGCGATCTGCGGATTACCAAGCAGTAGAATCTCAAAATTCTGGGAGTTAAACTCCAGCACTTTTACCTCGTCCAGGGCGATAGCTGTCGCCGAGCGCGGGGAATTCTCCAGGATTGCCATTTCTCCGAACATTTCGGAGGGCTGCAGAATATCCAGGGTTCTTTCAAATTCGCCGATTAGTTTTACAAGCTGCACTCTGCCTGACTGAATCAGATAAAAAGTGTCGCCGGGCTCAAACTCGGAGAAAATCATTTCGCCCGCGTTAAATGTTCTTGTGAACCGCCCGAACGCGGATAAATCCATCGCCATTATAACTCCCTGCCCTATAAAAGGCTCAGCGCTCTTTTTACCTTTACTGAAGTTTCATCGTCGCCTTCGCTCATGGAAAGGACTTTCTTGTAGAAGGCGGCGGCCTGGTCTTTTTTGCCGAGCTTTTCATTGCACTGCCCCATGATGAACACGGCTTCCTTCAGGCCCGGATGTTTGGGGTATTTTGTCAGCATATTGGTAAAATATTTTATACATTCGTCGTATTTGTTCATCAGGTACATGCACTGTCCGATTTCGAAAGACGCTTTCGCCGTCAAATCCGGGTCGCCCGCGCCGCGTTCCGAAGCGTCAATTATCATTTTAAAGGACATCATCGCTTCCTGGTATTTCCCCTGCGAGACCAGGTTAACCGCTTTGTAATACAAGCTTGACACATCCGCGGACGCGCCTCCCGATGACGCGCCTCCCGTGGAGGACATGCTGCTTACGGGAACGGAAGGACCTTTTCCGTCTCCGTATTTGTTCAGGGCTGTTTCCGAAATTTCATAGTTTTTCGAGGCCGCCAGCGCGTTTTTCCCCGAAGGATAATATGTCAGATAACGGTTGAATACGTGTTTTGCCAGCGAGAAGCGCTTATTCTTAAGGTAAAATTCCCCTACGCTGAAAAGGCTGTCCGCGGGCGGCTGTTCTTCTTTCGCCATTAATTTGGATACCTGTTTGTGTATCCGCCGGAGCTGATTGGAAAAAACCTTGAGCATTTTCATTATAATTCTGGAATTCGCAAGGGCTAAATTCTCAAATTCCTGAACCGTAAACGCCATTACAGACGTGTTGTCTGACAGCGCTATCGCGTTTTCTTCGTACGGGTAGCGTCCCAGCGCCGGTTTTACCCCGAAAAATTCCCCCGGCTGCACCGAATCTTTTATATCCGCTCCCGTTTCAATATCCTGATATACAAGGCTCACCTTTCCGCCCTGAAGGATGAAAATCCTTTCAGCTGCGTCTCCCTGAAAGTAAATCAGCGAACCTGATTGATATTGAAGCGGTTTAGGCATCGGAATTGTTCCCGCTAGTTTCCTGTCCGGCGGGCTCAAAAGGAAGATAGTCAAGCTTTTTCTTAAAGCCGATTTTCCTCCTGATTTCCCTGTAAAGACCGGCAGGATCGCCTTTTATAAACATTTCTTTTTTTCCTATTTTAATTTGTGTATAACCTTCCGGAAGTTTTCCGTTAAAAATGTCAAGGAAGCGCGTTTCGCCGTAAATGGGCTGTCCGGCAAGCGTCAGCAGTTCTATGTCCTGCATGTCTGCGTTTACAAGATTTTCGTACGGGTCGTCGTTTTTTGCCTTCAGCACAAGAATGTCACCTAACTTGCCATCTTCCAGAGAGCCGGTTTTGTCCTGCATCCAGAACGCTCTTGCCGCGTTAATCGTTATCATTTCGAAGATTTTTTTCGCAGGAAGATCCTCGCCGTAAAACCTTTGGTACAATTCCCTGTCGTATTTGATTTCAGCAAGAAGATTGGCTGAACCTGTCGCCGAAGAATCCGTGCCGATTGTTAAATTAACGCCTGCCTTGATCATTTTGCGCACTTTCGCCGTTACGTTAAACATAAACATGTTTGAACAGCCGCACCAGGAAACGCTGGCTCCGGCCTTCACCACTTTTTTAATGTCCTCGTCGCTGAATCCAATGCAATGAACAAGCAGACAGTGGTTATCAAGAATATTCGCTTTTTCCAGAGTTTCCACTCCGATCATCGCCTCGTCGTCAAAGCCTTCGCAAAGATGCGTGATATACGGCCATTTATTTTTTACGGCGCGTTCATGCTCAATCTCTATGCCGTCGCCCCACTTAAGATCGTAAGAAGACGCTTCGTGTGAAAGGCAGTATTCCTGAATTGCCCTGATTGGAAGGGTGGGCAGTATCTGGCTGTTAAAATGGTGCGGAAAATGATCGTTAACGGTAGTGACGCCGGAGAACAGGCATTTGTAACCGGAGAGCGCGTACAGGTCTTCCCTTGTCAGATTGGAACGTTCCTTGAAGGTGTCCGACGCTTTTAAATCATTATCCCATGGCAGCCATGTCAGGTAATAACTGCCTTTTTTTGGACCTACGCGGGGACGATAGTTCCCCTGTAAATGGTCATGAGTGCTAATCAATGAAGGATAAACGCAGGATTTCCCTTTCAAGTCAATTTTTACGCACGCCGTATCAGCGGCGCTACCGCCCGGAGAAGTTATTTTTTCTCCTTTTACCCCCAAATCACCGGTATGTGTTTTTTTACCCGGAGATACAATTACTCCGTTTGCTAAGGTATAGTCAAACACTTACGGACCGTCCTTTTTCGTTTTAATATGCGTCATTCCAATAACGTATATTATTATTTTAAGCGTAAAAGCGCTGTTGATCAATGAGTCTGCTGTCTTCATTTTAGGTAAACGCTGTTCATTGAAAAAATCAGACTTCTCTTCATATATTATCGGTAAAGATGCTGAATTTACGGTAAATTATTGCTACAATATGCCTTATATGGTGGATTTACACACTCATTCTAATATTTCTGACGGCGATTTGAGCCCGGATATGCTTGTTAATGAGGCAGTCAGGCAGGGGCTTCGCGCTGTCGCGCTTACCGATCATGACACCATTAACGGCCTGGAAAGCGCGAAAGACGCCGCCGCCCGTTTTTCGGAGGGGTTCTCTTTTATCCCCGGTATTGAGATTGAAATTAACACAGGCAAGCTGCCATCTGGACTGACAAAACCTGGACCGGGCGGCGAATTTCACCTGCTTGGACTTGGAATCAGAGCGCCAACCGCGCATTTTATTGACGCGATTGACAAATTGGCGCTGCGAAGAGAAGCGAGGAACCGTGAAATCCTGGACAGAATGCACGAATTGAGCATTGAGGCGACCTGGGACGAGCTTTTATCTCTGTGCGGAGGTAATGCGCCGGGACGTCCCCATTTCGCAAGGCTTTTGGTGAAGCGAAAAATCGTTAAAAATATTAATCAGGCGTTCGCACGCTATCTTGGCGCGGGAAAACCTCTTTATGTGCCCAAAGACGGAATGGTTTTTGAAGAGGCGGCTGCCGTAATACGCGAATCCGGCGGCATACCGGTTCTGGCGCACCCCGCTTCGCTCTTTGTGGCATGGGGGAGGCTTCCCGATCTGGTAAAAGCGCTTAAAGACATGGGGCTTATGGGTCTTGAGGCGTGGCACCCCAACACCAAACCCGGTTTCTGCCGCCGGCTTGAAGAACTTGGTAAATCTCTTGGACTCTGCATTACCGAAGGCAGCGATTATCACGGCAGCGCCCGCCCTGATCGCAGGATTGGCTATTCCGGCAAGGGCAGAAAAATCAGCGACGCTGTTCTTGAGGCAATTCCTGAACTGACAGGCGGCTGATTCGCGCCTGTCTACTCAAGGCACTCTTTTATCCATTCCGGGTGGTTTCTTGCTTTATCCAGGAGTTTTGCCATAACAGTGGTATAACCGTCTCCCATGGACTTCCACCAGCTGATGGTTGATGCTCCCAGCCGCAGCGAAAACATTTTCTTTTGCCTCTCGCGCTTTTCAATCGCCCAAAGCCGCATTTGCTCCATTTCTTCTTTGGAAAGTTCAGGAATATCACTGAAATCTATGGGTCTGTCCTTTAGAGCTTCCAGCCTTTTTAAAGATTCTTCTGAAAGCTTGTAATTCTCATCGCGTATAAAATGTACCAAAGCCATTTAAATACTCCTCCTCTTCTATTTTTGCTGATTTACGGGCGGAAAAAATCTTGATTACCTTATTCCTTTCCGAAAAAAAAACTGTAAGTATAGCCGTTCCGCTAAACCCAATCATCTTCCACCGGTCTTCAAAAAAACTGTGCGTCCAGTCGTACATCTCCAGATTTTTAGGATCGTAGAATACTTCTATTGCTTCTTCAAAGGAAACACCGTGTTTCCTTTGATTCTTTCTGTTTTTCTTTTCGTTCCATGTAAATTCTTTTTTCATTATAATCCTCCTGATCATTTTTGTCAATACATTTGTATTGACATTTGTATTGACATTTAAAAATCCTGTATTGAAAGGATGTCCCAGGGGTCTTCGCCCAGCCGCCGCAGACGGATTGCCTCATCCATGTCTTCCATTTCGATAATTTCTCTGCCAGCCAGGTCGGCGATTGTCCTTGCTACCCTTAAAACGCCGTGGTAAGCCCTGCCTGAAAACCCCAATCTGGAGGCTGTCCTGACAAGTCCGCCTTCCGCTTCCGCGCTCATATTGCACAGGGCAGCGGCTCTTCCCGCCGGAAGAAGCGCGTTGCGGCGGATGCCCGTCCCTTTAAAACGCCGTCTCTGGATTTCCACCGCCGCTGTTACACGGCGAGCGATTTGTGCGCTTGAGGAACAGCCGCTTTTTTCACCGGCGCTTTTCCCGCCCATTTCGTCTATTCTTGGCGGAAGGACGGCTACCCGTATTTCCACACGATCCAGCAATGCGCCGCCGAACCTGCGCCAGTAGCGGCTGATTTCCTCCGGAGAACAGAAACAGCCGCCGCTTCCCTCACCGTCCGGGTCGCGGATACCCAGGCGGCCGCAGGGGCAAGAGTTCGCCGTCATTAGAAGTTGAAATTCCGCTGGAAGACTCAGCGGTCCTTCTGCTCTGACAATGCTTATCACCCTGTCTTCCAGCGGCTCACGCAACGCCTGAAGCACGTTTATTTTGAATTCCGGGGCTTCGTCCAGATAGAGCACGCCATAGTGGGCAAGGCTGATTTCACCGGGACGCGGAATTCTGCCGCCGCCAAGGATGCCCTCGGCGCTTGCGGAATGGTGAGGGGCGCGGAAGGGCGCTCTTGTTATAAGGCGGTCGATGAATCGCCGCGAGCCGCCGCGAGCCGCGCTGGCAGCGTCTCCGGCAAAAGGACCGGCAAGGCTGTAAAGTTTGGTTACTTCGACCGCCTCGTCAACCGCCAAAGGCGCCATTATGGAAGGCAGCCTTCTTGCGAGCATTGTCTTTCCCGCGCCCGGCGGCCCGAAAACCAGCATATTGTGTCCTCCGGCGGCGGCAATCTCCAGTGCGCGTTTGTAAACTGCCTGACCGCGCACATCGGCGAAATCGCCAAATTCTGTGTCAGGTGAAACTGCGCCTGCTGTGTCCGCCATGTCCGCCGCGCCGGATGCCGTATTGAGCGGGCAGGGGAGCGCTCCGGTTTCCTCCCTGATAAAAAGGGCATGAACCGCGCTCTGAAGATTTTCCGCGGCTGTAAAACTTGATGCCAGAATTGCCGCTTCTCCGGCGTTTTCTGCCGGTACGATAAACTCGTTAATACCTTCTTCCAGAGCGGCTGAAATGGCTGCAAGCACTCCAGGCACCGGCCTGATTCTGCCTGACAGCTCAAGTTCTCCCATTACCAGCAAATTCCCGGAAACGGGTGCAAGACCCGCCGCCGCCATTACCGAAAGGGCGATTGGCAGATCCAGCGCGGCTCCGGCTTTTTTCATTCCCGCCGGCGCGAGATTAATCAAAATCCTGTCCATCGGAAAATTAAAACCCGAATTTCTGAAAGCCGCTCTTACGCGATCTCTCGCTTCGCGGACAGCGCCCTCCGCGAGCCCTGTAATGTCAACTCCGGGAATTCC
>Ga0209755_10005098_pt1 | contig 15132 bp, 14 predicted proteins | sample TergutCo191P1_FD_187301 | JGI IMG/M metagenome (GOLD analysis project Ga0209755, IMG submission 187301) | Cornitermes sp. P1 segment gut microbial communities from Petit-Saut dam, French Guiana - Co191P1 (SPAdes) (version 2) | ecosystem: Host-associated > Arthropoda: Insects > Digestive system... | reverse complement strand
TCAATCTTCCATTATTATCAAACGGACTTGCCGAAGAAATGCTCGCGGGAAATTTAAGATCGATATTTAAAGGTCAGGGGATGGAATTTGACGAAGCGCGTCATTACGAACCGGGCGATGATATCAGATCGATTGACTGGAACGCAAGCGCGCGTTTCGGAAATCCGTTTGTAAAAATGTACCGCGAAGAACGCGAGCTTACGATTTTAATTTTACTTGATGTTTCTCCGTCAATGCACAGGGGAAATATTGCGCGTAACGGACTTAGTCCTTTTGAACAGGCTCTTATATCGACAGCATTAATTTCATTTTCGGCGGAACACACCGGACAGCAGGTCGGCGCCATTTTTTTTGACAGAGATATAGAAAAAGTTTTTACGCCGCGCAAGGGACGCAAATCTTTAATGGCGCTTGTTATGGCGGCTCTTCAATATCAGAATAATACAGCCGCGCGAAGATCGCATAACGGCAGCGACATATCCTGCGCGTTGACAGGCGCACAGCGGCTTTTAAAAAAACGCTCTCTTGTTGTGATAATTTCGGATTTTTACAGCATTAATTGGGAACACGAAATGGGAAACCTCTGCCGCAAACATGACTGCATCGCGCTTCGGGTCTGCGATAAGCAGGAGCTTCCATTTTCGGGTTTAATAACTCTTGAAGATCCCGAAACCGGAATCCGCATAGAAGCGCCTGCGGGTTTTGACTCATTCAAAGAGAGCTGGACATACTGGCATAAAGAGCGCGCCGCGCATTGGGAATTACAATGCAAAAAAAGCGGCGCTTCTTTTTTGGAACTGTCAACTAATGACGACGCGCCCGCCGCGTTAAAAAAATTTTTCAGCCGCCACGGATACAGTCAGCAAAAATACCGGAAAAAGATATGAAGTTTGCGTTAAATATTTTCATTTTATTTTTTATTTTTTCAAATTTTTTACACGCGCAGAATTCGGAAGCTTATCTGATTCCACGGCGGATTTATGTCGGTGATCCTGCCGCTTTGGTTGTGCCTTTGCCGGCGGCGAACGAAAATTTTAATGACATCATTTTAACCAAAGACAAGTTTTTTTCCGATGAAGAATATTTTCCGTTTGATCCTGATATTGATTTTCATAAAATAATTCTTGAAAAACGAACTGCCGGAAGCAGGCTTTTAATTGAGTTTACAGCTTTTGTTCCGGGTGTGATTGAATTCCCTGATATTGAAATAGGCGGCGAAAAATTTTCAGGGCTCAGTGTTACGATAAATTCATTAATTGAAGGAACCTCGGATCGAGTTCTTTCTGGAACAGCTTCCGCTCTCGCGATGCCGGGAACAGCGCTGATGCTGTACGGAACGATAGCGATTCTTGCTTTTCTGATTTTACTTGTTATTTGGTTTTTAGCTAAAGGCCGCGCTTTTTTACATAAATTAAACGAAAAATGGAAACGAAAAAAACTTTTTACCAATATACGAAAAACAGAAAAACATCTTAACAAAGCGGTAAATAAAGGAATAGATAAAAGAATAATACTTGATAAACTGTCGGATGAAACAAGGGAATTTCTTTCGGTATTGACGGACAGCAGCTGCCGAGCAATGACCGCCCGCGAATTTGATCTGCTGCCTGTCAATGAATTTATCAAAAAAGAAAATTTATCGTTATGTGATTTTTTTCAAAGCTGTGATGAATTAAGATTTTCCGGCGCTGATATTGAAAACCGGAATATTTTTGAATTGTTAGACGATTTGCAGATATTTATTGATATCCTTGAAAAACCGAAAGAAAATAATATAGAGGAAAAAGCGGAATGAGTTTTAATTTTGAAAATCCTTTTTTAGCTGTCCTCGCTTTTTTTATTATTCCCGCTGCTTTAATCATATACTCACGTTTAAAAAATCCTTTTGTCGCGTCTATTCCGCTGGGAGCTCCGGGCGGTGTCCCTTTTAAAACAACACAATTTGCAAGTCTTGTTAAATTCTTAAAATTTTTTGAAGTAACCGCGGTTTTTCTTCTTTTTTTCAGCGCTGCGGGACCTTCGATTAAAACCTCGGAAACTGTCTGGCTTAACAGAGGCGCGGATATTGTTTTTATAATTGATGTAAGCCCAAGCATGGCGGCGCTTGATATGGATGGCAATAACCGTTTCGAAGCGGGAAAAAACATGATTATTAATTTTGCGCATAACAGACCGTCTGACAGCATCGGACTTGTGGCTGTCGGAGAAGACGCCGCTCTCCTGATGCCTCCCTCATCTGACAGAGAAGCTCTGAATCTTCGCCTTGAACAGCTGAGAATCGGAGAGCTTGGAGACGGTACTGCTCTTGGCATGGGTATCGGCGTAGCGGCGTATCATTTGGAAAGATCAAACGCAAAACGAAAAGTCGCGGTGCTGATTACAGACGGAGAAAATAACGCGGGTGCTATTCATCCCGAAACTGCCGCCGATATGTTACGCGCAACAGGAGCTTCATTTTGGGTAATTTCGGTAGGAACAGCCGGCGAAGTGCCGATTGATTATATCGATCCATACACAAGAATCAGGCGCACGGGAATATTTGATTCACGTTATGACATCGAAAGTCTTCGCAGGCTCAGCGAGGCGGGAGGAGGCACATTCATTTCAGCTAACTCCTACGAAACATTCGCTGCCGCGTTTTCACAGCTTGATGAAAATGAAATAACGGTCAGGCGATCCAGAATTATAAGCCGCATGACTTCGTTCTCGTTTCAATTTTTATTCTGCGCTGTTGTAATACTTGCTTTTGTAAAATTAATCAGGCGTTATCTGCTGGGAGCCATGTTATGACATTTGACTACCCTTTTTTATTGATTGGTTTTATAATTTTTATTCCTTTAATCATTCTTGATTTTATCGGCAGAAAAAAAAGAGAACTGTTATCTGCAAATTTATTAAAAAAATTTTCCGCTTCCGTGTTTTTTTTCAGGCTGTTTTTAATTTTCGCGATTATCGCGCTTGCAGGTCCCAGGTGGGGAACGGGATACGCGCCTTCAGAATACCGCCGTGGTCTTGATACTGTTTTTGCTGTCGATATTTCGCGCAGCATGGAAATTTATGACGCCGGCGCAAACGAAAATTTTCCGCAAAGCCGTCTTGAACGCGGAATTTCTATTGCATGTAACACGATTTCTTCGGTTGCAGGAGCCCGTTTCGCCGCGGCAATCGGACGCGGAAAAGGATATTTAGCTGTCCCTCTCACTTTCGATAATGATGCTGTTCTCATTTTTCTCGAATCAATTGACGGCTCTTCAATGACTGGAAGAAGCACAAATCTTGAGTCACTGTTAACCGCTGCCGCCGGCGCTTTTCAAAGCGGTTCAGCCGCGCATAAAGTGATCGTGCTTATTTCTGACGGCGAAGCACTTTCGGGTGTTATGCGAAACGCCGTCAATCAATGCGCAAGAGACGGAATTATAATTAACACTGTTGCGGTCGGAAGCGACGAAGGAAGAAGAATATCAGAACATCCTGACGGTATGGCTAGATCAGACAGCTCTTCCTTTGCTGTAAGCCGAAGAGATTCATCCGTTATGCGAACCGCGGCGGAAAGAACAGGCGGCATTTACATAGACGCTTTCCGCGAAGATGCGGCGTCTTTGCTCAGCTCTCATCTTTTATCGCTTGCTCAGGATAATCAGCCCGGCGGCGGAAAGAAAGAACCAAAGCAGCGCCGTGCATTATTTATTATACTTGCGTTAGCTGCATATACAATTTCTAAATTTGTTACGCGGCAATGGCGGAATCCCGCGCTTATTATTTCGATAATAGCGCTTTTTTCATCATGCACCGAAGGCAAGCTGCTTTTAATGGAAGCAAATTATCTACATTCACGCAACAGATACGATGAAGCGATGGTTCCGTACCTTAAAGCTTTGAATCATGAAGATTCCGCCCCGTACGCCGAATACGGTCTTGGGCTTACATATTATTTACTTGACCGGGAAGATGACGCGTTAAACAGATATTCATTCTCTCAAAAATTAATTGAAACATCAGGCGATAAAGAACACAGAGAACTTCGATACAGAAATCATTATAATACAGGCATTATTTATTTTGAAAAAGAAGATTACAAATCAGCGGCGGATTCGTTTAAGGAAGCGTTAAGAGCCGATCCCGGAAAACCGGAAGCAAAACGAAATTTGGAATTGAGTTTATTATCGATATTAATGGAACAAAAAACCGATAATAACGCGGACAATCAACAGGAACAAAGGGAAATTCTTTTTGATTATTTAAGGGAAGAAGAACAGGAAAAATGGAAGAGCCGCGAATGGGAAGCGGAAGAAAATTTTACAGGACCGGATTATTAATATGAAAATATTTTTATTAACATTTTTTATTTTAACTTTTTCGATATACGGCATTTACGCTCAGGGTAACCGCCCTTCCGCGATAATAATAACAGATCGTGAAAATCATGCTGCACATAACGCAGCGAGCGGACATGAACAGGAAATGCGAATTCTTTCTCCGCGTCTTTACTGGGAGGGAGCCTCCCGCTCGAGAGTTCCGGAACAAATAAGAGCCGGAGAGCGCATAACGCTGGTTTTGCGCGCCGCGTTTTGGAGTTCTCCGGAGCCGCCGCCTGCTTTTTTTATGCCCGAAGTTCCTCAGAATGTTATCCTCGCGCCCGCACAGGTAACATCCGAAGAAAGATATAACGGAATTGTTATCAAATTAACTTTAATTCCGTTAAAAGAAGGCGATTTTATTCTTCCTTCCAGAACCATAAGTTACGAAAATACCCGTTTCGAAATTCCCGCATTAACAATCAAAATAGTGAAGAAAAATTTTTAATATTAATTTTAAGGTATTGACTCATTATACATTGATATTATATCATTACAATATTGTATGAATGTTATTTTATCGATTAAACCTGAATATGTGCGGAAAATTCTTACCGGAGAAAAAAAGTTCGAATATAGAAAAAGAATTTGGAAAGATAAAGTAAAAAAAATCTATATTTATTCTTCCAGACCGGAAAAAAAATTACATGCTATTTTTACTTTCATATTTTTTTGTATGGTGAACCTGATTATATATGGGAACAAACAAAAATATTTTCCGGAACTAACAAAATTGAATATGATAAATATTTTAAACCAAATCATAAAGCATACGCGATAAAAATAATAAATATAAAATCGGATCTAACGAAATTGTTTTTAACGGAATGCTTGATAATAAAATTACTTCCCCGCTTTAACAATCATCACGTCTCCGAGACGGAGGCGCTTTGCCAGTTTATCGGCGGTTTTTTTTAACCATGCGGGCGCCATGCCGGCTGCGAGTCCTCCCCATGTGCGCAGACGTTTCGGTTTGAAGCCTGCGTCTTTCATCATTTTTAACAAAGTACGTTTGGAAAAAAGATACAGATGATCAAAAATCGCCGAACGCCAGCGATCCTTGAATAAATGAGCCTGAAAACCGCTGATGTTGGGAGTTGTAATAAAAAAATATCCGTTGTCTTTTAAAACGCGATATACTTCGTTCAGAAAACCGCGCGGATTATTTAAATGTTCAATAAGATGAGACGCAAGAACTATGTCAAAACTGCCGGAAGGAAAATTATTTTCTTCTAATGGAAGGCTTCGAACATCAAGCCTGCGTTCGTTTCTTGCGTATTCGGCGGCAGGTGAAATTTCAACGCCTATTACGCGCCATCCTTTCTCGCGGAGAAACGCAAGGAGCGATCCTGTAGCGCAGCCTATATCCAGAACAGACGGTGTTTTATTTTCATCCTGCCCTGCGATCATAAAAAAAACTTTTTCTGCCTGAAAAAAACCTGCGTCTTTTAAAGCAAGCTGCTGCAAGTTTAAAAAAGACGCTTCGTTTTCAATCTCGTAGGATAAATAATCTTTCCCGTAAATATCGCTGTAACGCGCGATGATTTCTTCTTTTAACGGCTGAGGGTTTCTTTGAACAAGTCCGCAGCGTTTGCACATAACAAAAGAAAACCCTTCGCAGTTTAAAGCCGGTTTAAAATTTTTTGATCCGCAAAGATTACAAGGAAGCAATTCGGTTTTTCCGGAAGAAACCGGCATCGAAAAAGTTTTCACTTAATTTACAATAAGGCGGTTTACTATACTGCGGGAATTGCCGGTAATGTCCTGCACGATAATTTCCAATGTTACCTGTCCGCGTGTCAGAAAAACTTCCGCGGTTTCGTAAGCCGGAAAATTCGCGTAAATTTGTTTTGCCGGAACAAGTCCGTTACGATAAACCATTTGTATGCCGTCTCTAGCGGAAACAGCTTCGAAATTAAGAGAGCCTACCTCGGCGCCGTTTACCGAACATAAAATTCGCTGCGGCGCAAATTGGGAGGAAAACAGAGGGCTTTGCGCCGACAGAGCCGTTCCTCCCGCGGCATTGACAACAACATTATAACGGCCCTGAATCAGATTATTCGACTGCACCGCAAGCCCCTGAGCGTTGCGAAGACTAACAGAAATTATCTGCGGAGGACGCGTTTCCAGCACAGGAGTCATAATCATCGCGGGATTAATCCACCTGCGTTCGCGCCTGTCAAAAAGTATAAAATAAAAACCATTGTTCGTTGACCAGCCCGATGTTCCCGATACCGCAATCGGCTGTTGTTTATCAACCTGAGAAGCGTTTTTTATCCTTGAATTTTTATCGTCATCATAGCGGCTGTAAATGCTGATTAATCCGTCGCGGTGATCAACCGCAGTCCACGCGCCAAGCGGTGAAGGAAGCCGTGAAGCGGTGTCTTTTCTGCTGCGCGTAAAAATTATTTCTCCTTCTTCCGCCGCGATAATTTCGGTGTTTCCCTCAAAAATCATCCCAAGAACAGGTCTGCCCCTGTCGTTTGATCCGAAATTCCGCACAAGTGCCGCGTTTTCCGAAGGCCAGTTCATGGCGATTAAAAAATCGGAAACAGAGCCCGATAATAAAAAGATTATTAAAATCAAAAACGTTATACGCAATTTTTTCGTCGTCATTTTATTTTTCCTCCAGCACAAAGGAAATTAAAGCCGATCCTCCGCCGGCAATAAGCATAGAGCTTCCCGAGGAATTAAAACCGCCGGTTCTGGTTCTTCCCAAAAAAACATCATCGCTTTTAAACTGAGCTTTAATAAAAATCGTATCCTGCGCCGCGATTCTTGATAATTCGAACCTTTTATCCGGCGGAAACTTTATACCGACAAGTTTCATCTGCTGCCTGTTCGACAAAAAATCGCCGTAAGGCGGACCGTGAGATGTAATGACAAAGAAAAATCCTTCTTCGCCGGATTGATCAAAGGCGGCGATTTCTCCGTCAAGCTGAATACTGATTGCTCTCCTCGATCTGATGTTGTAACAGCCGATTCCGCCCATTCGTTCGTAAACAATCCGCTGATCGTCGTCAATAAAAGAAACACGCACCGGCCGCCTGAACCCTGTATCAAGAAATTCATGGTAAACAACCTTGTAATCAATGTCGTTCCCGAGCCTTTCGAGCAGCAAAAATCTCTGCTGATCAATGCCGCTTATTATTCCGATGCGCGATCCGTTATGCGAAATTGCGCACCCTAAAATCACGGCGTAACGCGAACCGTCAGGCTCAAAATGAAAAATTCTTGTTCCGTATGAATCAAAAACCTCTATTAAGCCGTCAAGCGAGCCTGTCACAACAAAACCCGCCGCGGCGTCGATTGCCGTAAGAGGCGCGCCGAATTCATAAGTCCAGATGATATTTCCTTCATTGTCAATTTCGGATAACGCGTTCTGTTCGCTTCCAAGCAAAAAAATTCTGTTATCGAGAAGCAGAGGATAACCAACGGGATTTTCAATATAAATTTCCTGATTATTATAAATATTGTTAATAACGATACTTGAAGGCTCCGCTTCGTATTCAGTCCACATATTCGGACTAAGGTAAATATCATTGGAGTTAATTCTGTTAAGCGCAAACTGCCCCGACGCGTCAACAAAACCAAACCGTAAACCTAAACTGAAAGGAAGAAGATTGTCTTTTCTGCTCTGAGGAAAATATGAATTGCCGGTCAAATTGATCAAAGCCGGGTCATTTGTATGCGAATCCGCCGAACCGTCGGCAAAAAAATCAGCGGATCCGCTTACTGGAACGCTCCCCAGAGAACTAATCCAGCTGGGAGCAAGAATTATCTCGCGCGGTATGGGTCTTGCGGCTGCTAAAAAATAAAACAAGAAACCAAAAATTATTACAATATATATTAACTTTCTTTTTTTTTGCGCCAAGGTTCCCCCGGTTTTTCACTATGGCATGTAGTATGAAACCATTATATATTATATTAAACGAGGAGGCAAGCATGATCGAAAAAGAACAAATGGATAAATTATTTCTGGAAGCGCGGCAAATCGCGGATAAAGCGTACGCTCCGTATTCAAAGTTCAGAGTCGGAGCCGCACTGTTATGCGAAGACGGAACAATTGTCACAGGCGTTAATGTCGAAAACCGATCCTTTGGTCTAACGGTCTGCGCCGAACGAAACACAATCTGCGCCGCGGTCGCGAAAGGTCATCAGCGATTTTTGGCGCTTGCTGTTTCCACCCCCGATTCAGCCGAACCGGTCGGTCCGTGCGGAGCCTGCCGTCAGGTAATCGGCGAATTTATGTCCGCGAAAACTCCGGTTCGCTTCGCGGGCAGCGGCGCCGGTCAGGTGAACACCACAGTCGGCGAACTTTTACCTTTTGACTCTCTGCATGAGCTAAAAAAGAAATAAGCGAATGTCCGCAGACTTGGAATACGTTAGAATATATTGACTTATGCTGCCTTATCATGCTATAATCGGCACATGGCAGAGGATGATATACTTACCTTAGAAGAGGTTGCAAAATATCTCAGGGTTTCGGAACGGACTGTTTATGATTGCGCTCAAAAAGGCGAGATTCCTGCGGGAAAAATCAGAACCGCGTGGCGTTTTAAGAAATCAGAAATTGATAAATGGGTTAATGACAGACTGACATCGACCGGTTTAAATCCGCAAATTCATCGAATAAACGCCCAATCAATTTTATCATCTCATCGTATACTTTTTATGAATCACACAAACAAAAGAGACGCGCTTCTTGCCTTGGCGGATAATCTTGCCGCCGCTCCGCAAGTAAAAAACAGACAGGAATTATCCGCGGAAATCTTAAAACGCGAAGAATTAATGAGCACCGCTATAGGCTGCGGAATAGCCATCCCGCATATACGCCTCTCTTCGGTAACAGACCTTGTCGTTTCGGTCGGCATCAGCCGTGCGGATATAATCGATTTTCATCCTCTTGATGACGAACCTGTCCGTCTGGTTTTCATGATTGCCGCCGCTCATAATCAGCATGCGTATTATCTTCAAACGCTCTCGTGGTTCAGCACAAGACTGAAAAACAAAGAGCTGCGCGATAATCTTTTACAGGCAAAAACCGAACAACAAGTCTATGATTTATTGACCGGAAAATAAAGCGGATTTATATAAATCAACATATTTCAGCGCCGAGCTTTCCCACGAAAAATCCATCGACATTCCGCGCTTTTGCATTTTTTCTATTGCTGGACGTTTGTTGTACCATGCCCATACAGCCCAGCCGACTGTGTTATAAATCGATGACGGATTTAATTGATCAAACATAAAACCGGTTCCGTCTCCGGATTTTTCGTTGAAATTTTCCACGGTGTCAACAAGACCGCCTGTGCTTCGCACAATTGGCAAAGTACCGTAAACCAGCGAGTACATCTGATTAAGCCCGCATGGCTCGTAACGGCTGGGCATAAGGAAAAAGTCAGAACCCGCTTCGATTAAATGGCTGACTTTTTCGCTGTAACCGATTCTTGCTTTAAAATTTGACAGCCGCGACGCAAGCCCCATAATTTCGTTCTCGCACCAGCGTTCGCCCGAACCGAGAAGTACAAGCTGCAAATCCATATCGCGGCAGATTGACCATGCCGAACCGTAAGTGGGACCGAACAACTCACCGACGCCTTTTTGATCCGTAAGGCGCGTGACCATTCCGATGATTGGAATGGAAGGGTCTTTAGGTAAGCCGAATTCTTTTTGCAGCGCTTCTTTCGCCAGCGCCTTTCCTGTCATGTCTTTAACGGAATACGGCTTAGGGATGTTTTTATCCGCCGCAGGGTTCCAGACTTTATCGTCTATGCCGTTTAAAATCCCCGAGTAATCGGCGCTGCGGTAACGCAAAACGCCGTCAAGACTGAATCCGTGCTCGCCGGTTTTTGTTTCTTCGGCGTAGTTAGGTGAAACTGTGTTGATTTTATCCGCGCTGTAAAGACCGGCTTTGAGCATATTCAGCATGCTCCAGTCTTCAAAACCCGCCTGATAAAAAACATCCCAGCCAAGCCCGGCGTAATCGTAATTATCCTTATGATAAATTCCCTGATAACCGAGGTTGTGAATCGTAAGCACCGATACGGTATTTTTAAATTCGCCGGAGCTGCCTTTGGCTTTTTCCGCGAATTTTAAATAAACAGGCGCGGGCGCCGCAGGCCAGTCATGTGCATGAAGTACATCGGGGTACCATTTAATTTTTCTGCAAAGCTGCAAAGAAGCGCGGCAAAAAAAGAAAAACCGCCTTGAGTTATCAATAAAATCCGTCTCTGCAGGGTTTCCGTAAATGCCGTCTCTTCCAAAGAAAATTTCGTGATCTATAAAATATACTTTAACCGGATTTTTATTATCCTTCGCGGAAGAGCTTGGCATATTTGTTTCATAAACCGCGCTCCATTCTTCAATGCCGCCGCCCATGGGAGTGCCCATCGCGTCAGGAAGCTGTTTTAAACTGCCGCGATCGATCGAATAATACCTGGGTATAACAATTCTTACATCATGACCAAGATTGGCAAGGCTGATGGAAAGAGCGCTGACCATATCCGCCAACCCGCCGGTTTTAGCCCAAGGAACCGCTTCACTTGACACCATTAGAATTTTCAAAATAACTCCTCCTTATGTTACAGCTGATAAGCTGCGTGCAAGCGGTCAAACATCAGAAGTTATCCGCCATCTTAAAACCTTTATCGCTCAATATTTTTTGTCCTTTTTCGTGATCTTTTAATTTAAAAATGACCACCGCTTTTCCGACCTGACCTTCGAGCGACGCGTAACAATATTCAATATTTATCTGAGCATTTTTAAAAACTTCCATTAAATCGGAAAGGCTTCCCGGAGTATCTTCGATTTCTACGGCAATAACATCATTTTGCTTTGTCGTAAAACCCGCCGCATTCAGCGCTTCGATTGCTTTTTCGGTTTTATCCGCAATAATGCGCAAAATCCCGAAGTCTTCCGTGTCCGCGATGATTATTGCCCGTAAATTTATCTGCGCCGAGGCGAGTGTCTTGGTTACTTCGCTTAATCTGCCTGTCGTATTTTCCAAAAAAACCGATATTTGCTTTATTCCCATTTAATTCCTCTTTTATGCAATTTTAAACCTAAATCTTGCGATTGTCGATAACTCTTTTTGCTTTTCCGATGGAGCGTTCGATTGTTTTAGGTTCTACAAGTTTTACCTTCAAATTTATTTGCAATTTGCTCTTCATTGTCTGCTCGATGCGCTTACGGAGATTTTCCAGAACGCGCGTTTCATCGCTGAAAAGTTCCTTTTTAACTTCGACCTGCAGTTCCACTTCGTCAAGATGACTGTCGCCGCGGCTTACAATGATCAGATACTGCGGTTCTGTTCCTTCAATTTCGATAAGCGCGTTTTCGATCTGGCTTGGGAAAACATTTACTCCGCGGATGATCAGCATATCGTCGGTCCTGCCGAACAAGCGGTGAATGCGCCTCATCGTGCGTCCGCAGGAACAAGGTTCATCAATAATAAAAGTAATATCTCTTGTGCGGTAACGCAGCATCGGCGTTCCTTCTCTTGTAATTGTCGTAAAAACCAATTCGCCTTTTTCTCCGGCGGGTAAAACTTTTCCTGTCGCGGGATCGATAATTTCGGGATAGAAAAAATCTTCGTTAACATGAAGACCGTGCTGCGCTTCGCATTCAAACGCGACGCCGGGACCGATGATTTCGGTTAGACCGTAAATATCGTAAGCCTTCATATTAAAGCGCGATTCAATTTGCTCGCGCATATTTTCGCTCCATGCTTCCGCGCCGAAACATCCCTTGTTAACAGGAAGAGCTTTAATGTCGATGCCGGCTTCCGCCGCTTCTTCGGCAAGGTAGAGAGCGTAAGAGGGTGTGCAGGTCAGCATGGTGGAACCAAAGTCGCGCAGAATCATCAGCTGACGTTCCGTGTTACCGCTGGACATCGGCAGCACTTCCGCGCCGATCGCGAGGGAGCCGTAATGAACTCCGGCGCCGCCTGTAAAAAGACCGTACCCGTAACAGTTTTGAACTATATCATTTTTTGTGCAGCCGGCGCCTGACATGGTTCGCGCCATCGACTCGCGCCATATATCAAGGTCTTTGTGGGTGTATTCGTTTACGACAGGTTTTCCGGTAGTGCCTGTGCTCATGTGAACTTCGACGATTCTGTCCTGAGGGCAGGCGCGCAGTCCGTGCGGATAATTTTCGCGCAAATCGTCTTTAGTTGTAAACGGAAGTTTTTCGATATCTTCGATACTGTGAATATCCTTCGGCTTTATTCCTTTTTCGTCAAATTTTTTACGGTAAAAAGGAACTTGCGAATAAACGGTTTCGGCAAGATTTTTTAAATGCGCAAGCTGTATTTTCTTCCGCGCCTGCGTATCCATACACTCGTTTACGGGATTGTAAATCATAATCGCTCCTTAAGCTAAAGTAAAATAGGCGCTGTTGACGCGATTTTTTCGTCGGTTTTGCGCAAGCGCCGTGACATGTCCCTGGCAAGATTCATAATTATTAGAGAAAAAGCTTTTACATCCATGTTATATATTGCACGTAACGTTTTATTAGAAATTGACATCATCGTAACCGGCGATACGGCTTTAATTGACGCGACAGCCGGCATAACATCAAGGACTTCCATTTCGCCGAAAGCGTCGCCTTCGCTGAAACGGGCAAGCAGCACATCTTTTTTTGATACGGAAACCTGTCCGTTGATTATGAAATACACTTTATCATTTGTTTTTCCTTCCGTTATTATCATTTCGTCGGGAGCAAATTCTTCCTGTTCCATAATCGGAATAATGCTTCCAATTTGATCTTCAGTCAGTCCGCCAAACAAAGAGTATTTCTGTAAGTTTGAGGGTTTAATCATAATTAATGTTAGCAAGATAATTAAAAATCGGCAAGTATTAAAATAGAGTTGTTCGATAACTTCAATTATTGAACAACTTCCATATAAAAATGCATTTTTGTAAGGCTTTAGCCTGAAAAAATGCAGGATATTTGAGACAACTGACCGAGTTGTCTCAAATATCATTCTTCCATATGTTCCTTGATCAGCTCTATAAATTTTTCGCCGAATTTCTCCAGCTTTACGCTGCCGACGCCGTTTACCGCGGAAAATTGAGTAAGCGTAGCGGGTTTTTTACGGCACATGTCTTTAAGCGACGCATCATTAAAAATAATATAGGCGGGAACCGATTCCTTAACGGCAATTTCTTTTCGCAGCTTCCGCAGTTTGTCAAAAAGCTCCTCGTCAAATTCATCCGAAGCATTATTTACGGATGATGTTTTGGATTTTTGTTTTATGTTCGGCTCTTCAGGCAGCTTCATGAAAACTTTTTTATCATCATTAAACAATTCCTCGGAATTGCCGAGCGTAACCACGGGATATTCGCTTTCTTCAAGGTTTAAAAACCCTTCATCGATTAAAAATTCCATAATTAGCCTGATACGATGAACGCTCGTTTCCGGCATTATTCCCCATGTGCTGAGAGTATCCAGACCGGAACGGAGGATTTTTTCGTTTTTGCTTCCGCGCAATATATCGATGATCATGGTTTTGCCGAAAGCGCGTCTGCGCTGTTTAAGCCTGAATACGCAAGAAACAATTTTCTGCGCTTCTTCCGTTACGTCGATCTCTTCGTATTTTGCAAGACAATTTGAACAATTGCTGCAGCTAACAGAAGCCTGCCGCTTTTCTCCGAAGTAAGCAAGGAGCTTTCGGCGAAGACATTCATTGCCGGAAGCGTAAAAAGTCATTTGCCTTAGAAGCTCAAGATTATGTTCCTGCTGTTCGTTTAAATTTCCGCTGTCGTCATCTTCGTCGCTGTGAGTGATTAAATATTGATTAATGCGGACATCCTGGCCGTTGTATAAAAGAATGCAATCCGCAGAGCTTCCGTCTCTGCCGGCGCGTCCCGCTTCCTGATAATAACTCTCGATATTTTTAGGCATATTATAATGAATAACAAAAGATACGTTAGATTTATCTATTCCCATTCCGAAAGCGTTAGTTGCAACCATTACATTTTTACGATCGTAAATAAAATCTTCCTGATTTTTTCTGCGTTCATCGTCATCAAGCCCCGCGTGATAACGCACGGCGTCAAACCCGTGATGCACAAGCAATTGGCAAATTTCTTCAACTGATTTCCGCGTGGCGCAGTAAATTATCCCGCTTTTATTTTTACGTCTGCTAAGACATTCGAGCAGCGCGGTTTTTTTATCCTGCGGCTTTTTTACTTCAAAGTATAAATTCGGTCTGTCAAAACCTGTGTTAATCGAAAAAGGATCGCGCAGCGCAAGAGACCTTCCTATATCTTCTTTTACTTTTAATGTCGCGGTCGCGGTAAAAGCGGCAACAACAGGTCTTTTTTTTATATTTTTAATAAAGCCCGCTATTTGCAGATAACTTGTTCTAAAATCATGTCCCCAATGCGACACGCAATGCGCTTCGTCAATTACCACAAGAGGAACCGTTATGTTATCTGCAAATAAAGATCGAATCATATCGGACATTTCTGTTTTTTGGAGCCTTTCCGGCGCTGCATAAAGAAGTTTTATTCCGCCGTTTAAAATTTTTTTGACAGTGCTGTTGTATTCATCGCCGCTTAACGAACTGTTTAAAAACGCAGCTTCGCATCCCGCCTCGTGAAGAGAAGCAACTTGATCTTTCATCAGCGAAATCAGCGGAGAAATTACGATCGTCATTCCATCAAGCAATAAAGCGGGAATCTGATAACAAAGCGATTTACCCGCGCCTGTAGGCATTACCGCCAGCACATCATTCCCGGCAAGGATCGCGTCAATTGTTCTTCCTGTC
>Ga0209755_10005097_pt1 | contig 15132 bp, 14 predicted proteins | sample TergutCo191P1_FD_187301 | JGI IMG/M metagenome (GOLD analysis project Ga0209755, IMG submission 187301) | Cornitermes sp. P1 segment gut microbial communities from Petit-Saut dam, French Guiana - Co191P1 (SPAdes) (version 2) | ecosystem: Host-associated > Arthropoda: Insects > Digestive system... | reverse complement strand
TTCGAACAACTGCGTTGTGTAATTTCCGAGCGATGTAAACATAAGCCCGCCGAAAATAGCGAGCATTACAAGAATTACTACTAACTTTGGAACAAAGGTCAATGTTTGTTCCTGAATGGAAGTGGCAGCCTGAAGAATCGCGACAATAAGGCCGACTACAAGCGCGGATAATAAAAGAGGCGCCGCCATAATTAAAACTTGAAAAACACCGCCCCGTAAAAGGCCGACTAAATCGCCGATACTCACTGGCATCTCCTACATAATAAATGACCGAACCAGCTGGTTCGTCAGAAGACCCCATCCGTCAACAAGGATAAAAAGGATCAATTTAAAAGGCATGGATATCATAACCGGGGGAAGCATGATCATGCCCATGGACATGAGCGCGCTTGCCACTACCATGTCGATAACAATAAACGGAATAAATAAAAGTATTCCAATCTTAAAAGCCACGGTCAGTTCGTTTAAAATAAAAGACGGAATTAAAACCCACGTAGGAACGTCAGCTAACGTACTTGGGCGTTCCAGGCCGTGCATCGACATAAACAGGCGGATATTATCGACGGCTGTGCTGCTGTTTCCCATCTGGTTGTACATAAAAATACGAAGCGGCGCTTCGGCCTCGCGGTACGCGTTTTCAACAGACATTTCGCCCGCTGCCAAAGGAGCGATCGCGTTATTATAAATTAACGTAAATGTAGGCCACATGATAAACACAGTCAGAAAAAGAGAAATCCCTAAAATAACCTGATTGGGCGGAACCTGCTGCAAAGAAAGGGCGCGTTTAATAAAATCTAAAACGATCGATACGCGCAGAAAACTTGTCATTAAAATGATAATACTCGGCGCAAGAGAAAGCACAGTCAGCAAAAGCAAAAGCTGAAGCGAGAACGCGACTTCCTGTCCTGTCTGCGGATTGCGAACAGTAAAATCAATAAAGGGGATAACAGGGCTGTCAGGGTCAAGCATATCTGTCGTGCCTTCAACCGACATGCCGGGAAAATTCTGAACCTGCGCGCTTAACTGCGCCGGAAGGAAAATGAAAAAGAAAATCAGGATGGACGTTATACGCAAGAATTTCCGCATTTAAAGCCCCTTAAGCCGTTCGCGGCGCTTTCTAATTTCATCGGCGCCCGGCGCGTTTGTCTGCGCCGAAGCTCCCATGCGCTTAAGCATGGCGACAAAACTGGGCAGCTTTCCGGGCGACTGCGCGGTTTTCTTGGAATCTTCCAGCAGCATCGCGTTAATTACATCGGTATCTTCGATTTCGCTTATTAAATTTACAGCGCCTTCGCTTGCCCCCAAAAGCCATGTTTTATTTCCGACAGAAACAACATGCACATAACGGTTTGATCCAAGGTGGGCGTTCGCCAGCACTTTTAAAAACGGATCGTTTATTTGGGTCGGCTTTGAAGCGCGTTTAAAAAGAAAAACCACCCCGTAAACCGCGGCGGAGGCAAGAATCAGAACAAGTACCATTCTGACAATGGCCCATGTGCCTGTGCCCGATCCGTAAACGGCGGACGCCGAGCCTTCGCCAAGCGACATTGCGGATTCCGCGGCCCGGAATGGGTCGATGGTTTCCGTGCTTTGATCAAGTAACAATGAGCTTTCTTCTGTAGCGGAGAATGAATCCCCGGCGGGAATATCCTGAGCTGAGACAAATGGTATTTGGATTAAAAGCCCCGCAAGCAAAAGAAGCGGAGCGTATTTGGACGCCTTCAGTTTTTACCCCCCCAGATCAAACTGACCGGCTTTAATATATATTATTTAAAAATTAATTACAAGAGAAAACATAAAAAAATTATCATTAAACATTAAAAATTAGTAAAAAAACTACTATTCATAATGTTTAAAACAATCGCTTATAATTTTTCTTTTGCCAGTTTATTTCCCATTTCGCGCAAAAGGTACTTTTGTATTTTTCCGCTTGATGTAAGCGGATAACTGTCTACAAAGAACACATGCTTTGGAATTTTATAACGCCCGATTTTACCGCGGCAAAAATCGCGCACTTCTTCTTCGGTCATCGAAACACCGGGGTGTAAAATGATAAAAGCGCCGACTTCCTCGCCGTACTTTTCGCTTGCGATGCCCGCGACCTGCACATCCTTAACACCGGGCATCGTGTATAAAAAGTCTTCGACCTCTTTGGGCGAAATATTTTCGCCGCCGCGTATAATCAAATCTTTTATGCGCCCCGTTACCCTGAAATTGCCGTCTACGTTTTTAATTCCCTGATCGCCTGAATGAAGCCATCCGTTTTTATCGATACAGGCTTCGGTGGCTTCCGGCATTTTGTAGTAACCCTTCATTGTATTGTAGCCGCGGCAGCAGAATTCCCCGTGAACGCCGTCTTTACACTCATCGCCCGTTTCCGGGTTGCGGATAGTAACTTCGACGCCGGGTAAGGCGCGCCCTACAGTCTCAACCTTTACGATTATATCGTCATCGTAGCGCGTCTGCGTCATTACAGGCGATGATTCTGTTAATCCGTAGCAGATTGTCACTTCATTCATGTGCATAAGATCGATGACCTGGCGCATTGTTTCGATGGGGCAGGGAGAACCCGCCATGATGCCGGTGCGAAGGCTTGATAGATCGAACATTTTAAACATCGGGTGATTCAATTCGGCGATAAACATTGTCGGAACGCCGTAAACGGCGGTGCACCGCTCTTTTTGAATTGTCGCAAGCACAAGCAGAGGATCAAACCATTCGATAAGAGCGGCAGTCGATCCATGCGTGATAACCGCCATCATTCCAAGCACCAGACCGAAGCAATGGAAAAGCGGCACGGGAAGGCATACAATGTCTTTTTCTGTAAAGCGCTGGTTATCGCCGATTCCAAGTCCGTTATTCAAAATGTTTCTGTGCGTCAGCATAACTCCCTTTGGAAAGCCGGTTGTGCCCGAGGTGTACTGCATGTTAACAACATCGTTTGTATCAAGGGACGCTTCAATTTCGAGTAACTGGGCGGAATCTGTGTGCTGGCCAAGAAGCAAAAGTTCGTTGAAACAAAACATCCCCCGGTGTTTTTGCTGCCCGATGTGAACGACATATTTTAAACACGGAAATTTTTCAGAATCAATATGACCGCGCAGAGCCGATTTTAATTCGGGGATAAGTTCATTAACCATAGCGATATAATCAGAATCACGCCAGCCGTTAGTCAGGCAAAGGCAGACCATATCCGACTGTTTTAACACAAACTCAAGTTCATGGGTTTTATACCCTGTGTTTATAGTGACAAGAACAGCTCCGATTCTGGCGCAGGCAAAAAGGACTGTATTCCAGTCAGGCACATTAGTCGCCCAGATGCCGACATGATCGCCTTTTTTAATTCCCATTGACAAAAGGCCTTTTGCAAAGTCATCGACCCTTTTGTCAAATTCCGCGTAAGTAAAGCGCAGGTTTCGATCCGAATAAACGATGAATTCGTGATTCGGATGCGCTTTGGTTTTATCTCTTAAAACCTGAGACAATGTTTCTTCTATATATTCCATAAATTACACCGGTGTATAAATAACAGCCAGAATTTTCACAGGATTACTGTTAGCTGAAATAACCCTATGCGGCACTATTGAATCGTAATAAACGCAGTCGCCTGTGTTCAATGTATTTTTATCCATTCCGTACTCAAGAGCGAGTTTTCCGTCCAGAACATAGATAAACTCTTCGCCTTCATGCGCGGACTTTTCCTGCTTCGCGTCCGGCTCGATTGTAACGATAAAAGGCTCCATGTGCCGTCCATTTTTATCTGCGGCAAGCGCGTTAAAGCTAAGGCCGTGATTGCCTGCGCCGGTTTCAGGAAGCACAGCAGAAGATTCCGGAAGCCCTGTTTTAAACCGGCTGGAAGCGGCGGCCTGCCCTGCCCTGCAGATAACCGGGCCAAGTTGTTCATGATCGTCAAGAAGTGTGCCCAGGCGGACGCCCAGCCCCCTGGATATTTTAATTAACGGCGCAAGATCAGGAATGTGGCCGTCATCTTCGATTTTTGCGATTAAGTCTACAGAAACGCCTGAGCGCTCTGACAGATCTTCCCGGCTGATAGAATAAGTCTTTCTAATTTCGGCGATGCGTTCGCCTGGTGTATGTGTTGCCATAATGACAATATAGAAATTTTTGTCAAGTTGTGCAAGCGAATTTTAAAAATTTCTTAACCACAGAGAACACGCGAACCAAAGGTTCGAAGCTTCACAGAGGGAAAAAAAATATTTATGATATTAATTGATATAATTTACTTTACATTGTATAGTATATAATATACAGAAATAGTAAGGAGTTATTTTTATGGCACAGGTTAATATTCGTATTGATGATGATTTAAAAAATCGCGCAGATAACATTTTTAAAGAACTAGGCATAAATATGACAACCGCTTTTACAATGTTTATCCGTCAAACTATAAGACAAGGCGGTATCCCATTTGAAATAACAACCAAGAAGGACCCGTTTTATAGTGAAGAAAATCAAAAACGCTTGGCACGTTCAATAGCTGATGCACAAGCTGGTAAATTAACAGCTCATGAATTAATTGAAGATGAATAATGCAGAAAATCTGGACAGATGACGCATGGAAAGATTATATATATTGGCAATCTCAGGATAAAAAAACATTAAAACGGATTAATGAAATAATTAAAGATATCGATCGACAGCCGTTTTTTGGTATCGGCAAACCAGAGCCATTGAAAGGAGACAGAAAAGGTTTTTGGAGCAGGCGCATTGATGAATCAAACCGGATAATCTATCAAATAGAACAGGAGAAAATAATTATAGTCCAATGCGGCGGTCATTACGATGATACATGAAGCAGTAAAACATTAACATTTTTTAAAGATTTAAATATCACAAAATTCCACACCCTTACCCTGCGTCTTCAATCAGGTTCTTCATGATGTACTCGCGGCGCTCGGGGGTGTTTTTGCCCATGTAGAAGTTCAGTACCTGAGGGACTTGTTTAAGGGTGTTAACCGACACGGGCACAAGGCGCATGTCTTCGCCGATAAACTGGCCGAACTCTTTGGGACTGATTTCACCTAACCCCTTAAAGCGCGTTATTTCGTTTTGAGAGCCAAGGGCGGCGGACGCTTCGTCGCGCTCTTTTTCCGAGTAACAATAGCGGGTTTCTTTTTTTGTGCGCACGCGGAAGAGCGGAGTTTCCAGAATGAAAACATGGCCCGCTGTAACAAGCTCTTCAAAATATGAAAGGAAAAATGTTAAAAGAAGATTTCGTATATGAAAACCGTCAAAGTCCGCGTCTGTGGCGATTACGATTCTTTCGTAGCGCAACCCTTCTATGTCATTGTCGATGCCTAAAGCCATCATCATATTAAAAAGTTCTTCGTTTTTGTAAATCGCGGCGCGTTTTTTTCCGTAAACGTTTTCGACTTTTCCGCGCAATGCGAAAATCGCCTGAGTCATTACATCGCGGCTTGAAACGATTGAGCCCGCGGCGGAATCGCCTTCTGTGATAAAAATGGTCGAAGTCTGCCCGTCTTCACCGTCCTCAAGATGGTACTTGCAGTCTTTAAGCTTTGGAATTTTAAGCGCGATTTTTTTCGCCGCCTCGCGCGCTTCTTTTTTAACGGCGTTAAGCTCTGTGCGCAACGCTTCGTTAGCTGTAATTTTCTGCTCAAGTTTTTTGCTTGCTTCTGGATTTTTATGCAGCCAGTCCTCAACCGCGTTGCGCGTTTCCTGAACAACCCACGCGCGTATATCAGAGTTTCCAAGCTTGTTTTTTGTCTGACTTTCAAAAACCGGATTCTTTAATTTAATCGCGATTGCCGCCGTTGTGCCTTCGCGCACATCCTCGCTTCTGTAGTCTTTTTTATAAAAAACCTGAATACCCTTTAAAAAGCCCTCTTTAAAAGCCGAAAGATGCGTTCCGCCGTCCGATGTATACTGGCCGTTTACAAACGAAAAATATTCCTCGCCGTAATTGTTGGTGTGCGTAAAGGCGATTTCAAGCTGGCCGTTAGCTGAATGAGAACCGCGGTAATAACCAAGCGGATATAATCCTTCTTCCCCTGTTTCTTCGTTTAAAAGATCGTAAAGCCCGCGCGTTGAAATAAATTTTTTGCCGTTAAACGACAGCGTAAGCGAAGCGTTTAAATACGCGTAATTCTGGATCCGTTTTTCTATGAACTCAGAATTAAAAGAATATTCCTTAAAAATTTCGGGGTCGGGAGTAAACTCTACCATCGTTCCGTCTTTAACCTTGTCTTTTAACTTGCCTTTTCTGTCGCTTATAAGTTTGCCTCTTTCAAAAACCGCCTCGGCGTATTCATTATTGCGAATCGCCACTACGCGAAAATGAGCAGAAAGCGCGTTAACCGCCTTTGTTCCTACTCCGTTAAGGCCGACAGAAAACTGAAAAACATCGTCATTGTATTTCGCGCCTGTATTGATGATCGAAACACATTCAACAAGTTTTCCAAGCGGGATGCCTCGTCCAAAGTCGCGGACTTTTACCATCGCCTTTCCAGGCTTATCAATATCTTTTACGGCAACCTCGATCAATTTTCCGTTTCCCATAATAAACTCGTCGATGCCGTTATCGATAATTTCTTTTAAAAGCACATAAATTCCGTCATCGGGATTTGAGCCGTCGCCGAGACGCCCGATGTACATACCGGTTCGAAGCCTTATGTGCTCAAGCGAGGAAAGCGTCTTTATTTTTGATTCATCGTAAACCGGCACGCCGTTTTGCTTTGCGGAACTTTTTACTGCGATCTTGGTTGCCTGCGTTTTCGCGGACACGGCTGTTTTAGAAACGGCAGTCTTTGAAGCTACAGCTCTTGCAGGCGCGGATTTCTTAGCAACTGATTTTGCCGGCGCTTTTTTAACCGTCTTTTTCGTTTTCGCAGTAGGTTTCTTTACGGCAGATTTCTTCGCGCTTGTTTTTTTTGTCTTTGCTTTTGCTTTCTTTACCGGCATAATAAAACTTTATAACATAAGAACTTAATAACATAAACCGCGAATTAGCGCGGATTTTTAATTACACATAGATTAATCCGTTTTAATCCGATTAATCTGTGTTCCTTGTTTTAAAGCCCTCCCTTTAATAAAATCAAGATATCTAACAACAGGTTCGTTTGGTTCGCGGTAAAAAATTCTTCTCTCACAACTGTTTTTCTAATTCACTGATATATTTTTGACAGTCGCGCACGCTCTCTTCAAGGTCGGCGATAGTGCCTTCAAGGTCTGTAATCTTATGTTTTTTATCATCAATTGATTTTTTGAATTTTTCGATTTTAGCTTTTTCTTCGTCAATCGCAAGCGACGCTTTCAGTTTTGCGATTGCTTTTTCATTGTCAGCAATTGACTGGTTTAATTTAGCAGCCCTGCCTATGATTTCGCCGTCTTCGGCGGTAACAATTGTATCGATAAAATATTTACGGTCAGGCGTTATGTCTTCGTCGATTCCGGCGGTCTGCGAGCCGAATTTTTTATATAAGACGGCAAGCGACTCCTTAACCTGATTTATATGATTTTTAACTGACTGAATTTGCTTCTGCGGATTACCGTCAATTCCAAAGGAAGCTGTTATAATGCGCCTTTCGTCTTTTAACGCGGAAAGTTCATCGCCGGCTGTGCGGGAGATATTACGCAGATTCTCAACTTCGGTAATAAAACCGGCGGCCTCATCATGTTCACGGGCCGGACTGCGGTTAGAATAACGCTCGCCGATACTATGATAAAGCTGCTCCTGGTTTTCCTGCGCCTTGGAAAGAAAAGATTTTAAAACAAGCCCCTGCGCGCTCTTCCCAATCCACGAAAAAACATTGCCGCCTTCCTTGTTATCAAGCTCGCCTATCCGTTTATCAAGCGATTCAAGTTTCGCTTTCAGGGCATCGGCTTGTTCCTTAAAAAGCGACGTATAATCGCTGTAAGCTTCGTCTTCCAAAAGAGCCTTGCCCAGCTTGCGGTTAAGCGCGGACATCTCCTTTGACCGCTCTTTTTCTTCCTGTTCCCTGATATCGATTGCTTCTTCAAGCTCTTTAAAACGGCGGTTCTTTTCCTCTATTTTACCGATGCTGCCATTTGACTCTGTAATGTCCTGCAGGCAATAATTGTACTGTTTTATATCGTCAAAATCGGTCTGCATTTCCTTGGTCCGCAAATACAGGGTTTCGCCAAAGTTTTCCAATAGGTGATCCAGAGAAGCGCGGCTTTCCTGGCTGTTTTTATACAGGTCATCAATTCGCTTTTTTCTATCATCCATACTAATAATATACGCTTTTTTAAATAAATAGGGAATAGGATTAGCATAGCCTTCTTTTTTACTTGTGTAATACCAAAAACTGGAGTTACAATGAATATATAGATCGAAATAGCAAAACAGGAGAAATTATGAACTTAAACGAATTAAAACACGCGAAGTTAAAAAGCTGGGTTGATGAAGCAGTTGCTTTAATGACCCCCGACTCGGTGGAAGTCTGCGACGGAAGTAAGGCTGAATATGACCGGATGATAAAAATCACGGTAGACGGCGGAATCGGCGTAAAATTAAACCAGGAAAAAAGACCGGGCTGCTACTGGTTTCATTCTGACCCGTCGGATGTCGCAAGAGCGGAAAGCCGCACCTTTATTGCCAGCAACAAAAAAGAGGACGCGGGACCGACAAATAACTGGACAGACCCCGTCGAATTAAAAAATACAATGAGGGCGCAGTATAAAGGTTGTATGAAAGGCCGCACAATGTATGTAATCCCGTTCTCGATGGGTCCTGTCGGCTCTGATATCGCGAAAATAGGTGTTGAAATTACAGACAGCCCGTATGTTGTGTTTAATATGCACATAATGACAAGGGTCGGCACAAAGGTTCTTGACGTACTCGGCAAAGACGGATTTTTCGTGCCTTGTCTTCATTCAATCGCAAAGCCGCTGGGCCCCGGCGAAAAAGACACAGGCTGGCCGTGCGAACCGGATGTAAACAAGAAATTTATCAGTCATTTCCCGGATACTTATGAAATCTGGTCTTATGGTTCAGGTTACGGCGGAAACGCGCTGCTCGGCAAAAAGTGCCTTGCGCTGCGCATCGCGTCGGTTCTTGCAAGAGACGAAGGCTGGCTCGCAGAACACATGCTCATTTTAAAAATAACCAACCCGAAAGGCAAAGTGAAGTACATTGCAGGCGCTCTTCCCTCGGCATGCGGAAAGACAAACCTCGCCATGTTAATCCCGACCCTTCCCGGCTGGAAAGTCGAGACAATCGGCGATGACATCGCATGGATGAAATTCGGCGCGGACGGGCATCTTTACGCGATCAATCCTGAAGCGGGATTCTTCGGCGTAGCGCCGGGAACAAGCGACGCATCAAACAAGAGCGCGATGGATTCAATTAAAAAGAACACAATATTTACAAACACCGGCTTAACGGAAGACGGCGATATTTGGTGGGAGCAGATCGGCTACGGCGCTCCCGGCGAAACAATTACAAACTGGAAAGGACAGAAAGTCCCGGCCCCTAAAACCGATAAATCAGCCGCTGGACAGGAAATCGCGCATCCTAACGCCCGCTTTACAGTGCCTGCCGCTCAGTGCCCGGTAATCGCTTCTGAATGGGAAGATCCAAAAGGCGTCCCAATCAGCGCGTTCCTTTTCGGCGGAAGACGCCCCGCGACAATCCCTCTTGTAAACCAGAGTAAAGACTGGGTGCACGGCGTTTTCATGGGATCGATCACAGGCTCGGAAATTACAGCCGCCGCGTTAGATCTGAAAGCCGGAACAATCCGCCGCGACCCGTTTGCGATGCTGCCTTTCTGCGGTTATCACATGGGCGATTATTTCGCGCACTGGCTTAAACTTGGAAAGAAAGCGCAGGACGAAGGAAAGGGCGACAAACTCCCGAAGATCTTCTTTGTAAACTGGTTTAGAAAAGATGCGGAAAACAAGTTCATGTGGCCCGGTTACGGCGAAAACAGCCGCGTTCTGGCGTGGATGTTCGATCGCTGCGACGGCGCGGACAACTTTATTGAAACGCCGATCGGCAACCTTCCCAAACCAGGCAGCATACAGCCGCCCGCCGGCATAAGCGACGAAACAATGAGCGCTCTTATCGCTGTAGATAAAGAAGGCTGGAAAAAAGAAATCGCTGATGTAAGGGAAAACCACTATTCCAAGTTCGGCGAACATCTTCCCAAAGTGCTTTACGAACAGCTTGATAAAATGGAAAAAGGTTTAAGTAGTTAGTTAATGACTAATGTTGAATGACAAGTGGGGAATGAGATTTATCTCTTCCCCATTTTTTTTGAATAAATTTACAACGAACGAAAATTTTACCACGAATGAAGAATTTACCACGAACCAACACGAATGAATACGAATGAATACGAACTTGTAATTCGAAGTCTTCCTCTAAATAGTTTCCCTATGCAGTTCGCGGTTGAGCATCGAAAGAATCAATACAGACCCTGTTGGCAGTTTATACGGAACGGTGAATACACCGCCTGAATAGTTAACCGATATAAGGCGCTGGCGTTCTCCGGAAGGAAGCAGAGCTTCGAGCCGCACTGTAAGAGGGTACGGGTTCTGCGGAATCGTATAACTGAAGATGCCGAACTTTTCGTTCGCAGCGGTATCCGCGGGCTCTGTTAAAACAAGATGCACAACTGTGTTCATTGAAACCGGCGTATTTGCCTCGATGCTTTGGGATATAACTGTCTCGGCTCTTTCGCTGCCGTTCTTTTGCCTTGATGTAAACCTGAAATTGATGTTATTGGAAGAAATCGTATCTAATGCGTTTTGAAGCGATAAACCGGCAAGCTGAGGCACAACAACAGTTTGATTATCGCGGCCTCTGCTTACTACAAAATCAAGAGAAATAGTCCCAGTAATTTCCGTTCCGGGATCGGGTTTTTGCGCGATAATAGTTCCCGGTCTTTCGGAAGAATATTCATACATAAACGGCTCTCTGATGGAAAAAAGAGAAACTCCGCCTGATGATGACTGCATCGCAAGCAAATCCATCCGAACTTCATCAATATTCTGGCCGATAAAATCTTCAACTCTGTTTAAGACAACGCCCTGACTGACAACAAGGCGGATTCGCCGCCCCGCTTTTACAATTGTCCCTGGCAGCGGATCCTGCTCAAGAATATAACCCCTGTCTTTTGAGGATTGCGTATAACGAAGCTGGATACGCGGATATAGTTCTTTCACCTGCAGTTCAAGAAGGGCTTCTGTTAATTCCTTGCCTGTAACATCCGGGACCATTGTCTGCTCTTCTCCGCGGATAGCGATAAAAAAAGCGACAACCGCCGAAATGCCAACAAGTAAAATTAAACCTGCCACAGAAATAATAAAAAGACGCAGGTGATTTGCTACATATTCTTCTATTGAACTTAGATCTATCCTCATAATTGCCCCATCATAAATTTTATGAACCTAACAGTACAGTTCCCGGCCCGGTGAAATCACGCGCCCCGTTTAAGAAATCCCGCCAATAAAGCGCTTTTTTTGCCTGATACTGAAGCTGCGTAACAGCGAGAATCCCGCCGCCTGTCATGATTAGTATACCATATTGTTTATCTATTCCCAAGACCTGACCAACTGTGCTTCCACGCAAGGGGACAGAGTGTACTCCTTGCAAAGGGACAGAGTGTACACTATACAAGGGGACAGAGTACACTCTGTCCCCTTGCAGAGAAGCTTCCAATATAAACAACTCCCGACCGTTATGAATGGTTCTGCAAAGCGGCCAGGGGTCGTATGCGCGGATTTTCGCTTCGATTTCCTGCGCGCTTTGATTCCAGTTGATGATCCCGTCTTCCCGTGAAATAAGATGGCAGTAACTTGCCGCGCTGTTATCCTGCGCCCGCGGTTTATCAAGGGTATCAAACCAAAGATTCGCACGCAGATGCCCATTCGCTTTTTCTATCCTAATAAGTGTATCGCGCAGCATTAAAGCCGCTTTATAAGAAACTGTTTCGCTCAATGTCTGTGTCGTTTCCTTTCCTGTAAGCGGCAGGGTTTCCTGCGCGATAATGTCGCCCTGATCCATTTCCTTCGCAAGCAATTGGATTGTGATCCCTGTTTCTGTGTCGCGATTTAAAATCGCGGCTTGAACAGGCGTCGGTCCCCTGTATTTTGGAAGCAGGCTTGGATGGATATTAATCCCGCCGAAAGGAAAAAGCGAAAGAAACTTTGGACCGAAAATTCGCCCATACGCGAAGGAAACAAGAATGTCAGGCTTTAATGATGAGATTTGCTCTCTTGCCGCGGCGTCAAGTTTTTCAAGTTTTAAAACCGGGAAATTAATATTTTTAGTTTCTTTTATTTTATCCGCGGCTTGACCAATTTCAGTAGGCAGAGGATTTCTATGCCTTCCCTTTGGCGTATCAGGATTGGTAAGCACGCCGGCAATTTCAATGCCTTCAATACCGCAAAGAACTTCAAGAGAGGGAATAGCGATTGTAGGGCTTGCGGCGAAGATTATTTTCATATATTTACAATATCATATTTGATAAATTTTTAAATCATTTTTATTAACAGTTTTATTTTTATCATAGTTAAGTTATAAAAATTAAAAGAAATAATTACTATGCAATTTTTTTATTTTCTTCTTTATCGTTTCTCTAATATGTTCAGGCTCCAGTACTTCAAGATATTCCCCGTACGATAATAAAACGCCGTATACCCATTCATCTTCCGGCCAGGTAGTTGTAATAATAAAGCTGCCATCTTTTTGTTTTTTGCACTGTTCAGGATTAAAATCTTCGTACACTCTTTCTGTCATTTCTTTTTTCATTTTAAATATAATTTTAGCAGACGGTTTTTGTTTTTCATCTATATAATTTCCGTCATGCATTACCGGAGGTTTTATATTTGATAAATCACGCTCAGTAAATTTAGTGCCGGTAGTTCTGTGTTTTTTGATTCGCGTTAACTTAAAAGTCCTGATATCCTGTTTACCAAGACAGAAACCTTTGATATACCATGTGCCGGATTTATACCATAACTGAACAGGCTCTATTTTCCGGTGCGTCATTTCGCGTGTTTTTTTTCCGTAGGAACTGTAATAATCAAATTCGATTATACGGCGTTCAAGTATCGCAGTTTTAAAATCATTAAATAAATTCGAAGGTATGTCTTTCGCCCAAAATGAAAAATCAATATCAAGCCAGTCAGCCGTACTCTTCTGAAAAACAGCGGATAGCTTGCTTAACACTTTATCGGTTTCAAGATTTTTTACTTTTGAAAGTCCCTGTAATGCCATTAATATTTCATGTTGTTCTTTCTCGCTTAACAATGATTTATTAAGTATAAAATCGGGAAGAAGCCTTATACCGCCGCCATTGCCTTTTTCGGCGTATACAGGAACGCCTGCCATGCTTAAAGCTTCAATGTCTCTGTAAATTGTACGCTGAGATACTTCAAAACGCTGTGCAAGCGTTCTTGCTGTTATTGTTTTATGGTGCAATAACATGTAAACAATTTCAAATAATCTGTGGATTTGCATGCTGCCTCATCGTAAATATGACAATATTATGTCATATTTGGAGATATCTGTAAATATAAAAATAATTCAAATATGACATAGTGTAGTCATATTAAAATATTTATAAATAATCTATATTCATTATAAATGAATTAATAATTTTATGGAGGAACAAAAAGATGAACATGTACGAAGAAGGAATCGCATTACTGGAGGAAAAATTCGGCGGCGGCAAGGATAACGTTATCAGCCTTGCAACCATCGCTCTTGAGCCGGCCGAGGATGGCAGTCCCCGCCCTGTCGTACGCGATGTGGACGCTTGTTATGAAAACGGCGCGTTTTACATTACAACTTACGGTAAATCAAACAAAATGAAGCAAATCGCCAAAAACCCCGCCGTTTCAGTTGCCGTCTGCTTTGGATGGTTTACCGCTATCGGCAAAGGCGAGAATCTTGGCTGGGTGTTAGACCCAAAAATTTCCGGGTTAAGAGATAAACTGCGCACAGTTTTCGCCGAATGGTACGATAAAGCAAACAATGAAAAAGACGAGAACTGTTGCATACTGGCAGTCCGCCTTACAAAGGGAACGTTAAACGTAAACCACTGGGAAAAATTATACCACATGGACTTTGTGAATAAGACTGTTATGGAAAACGGCGGGGTTTCTTAAAGGGCGGAAAAATGCGGAATATTTAACAGGAACTGAACGGACAGCGCGGCTGCCGGGGGATTCGCATACCTTAGCTATCGAGCAGCTTTGTTTTTTTCGTACTTTTCTATTAATTTGCCGCGTTTTTTTTCCGGAACGCGATCAAGAAATAAAACGCCTTCTAAATGATCATATTCGTGCTGAATAACCCGCGCAAGAAGTCCGCTTGTTTCAAGCGTAAAGGGGCGGCCTTTTTCATTCCACGCCTGTATTTTAATTTTTCCTGATCTGACTACATTTGCGTAAATACCGGGAATTGAAAGGCAGCCTTCTTCGTACTTTACGGTTTCAAGCGATGTTTCCAGTATCGACGGATTGATGTATACTCTCGGAGCGTCCCCCTCAACAGATGATACAAAAATACGCTTCATAAAACCGATTTGCGGCCCTGCAAGCCCTACGCCCTTATCGCGTTTAAGGATTTCTATCATTTGTACTGCAGTATTTTGAATTTCTTCGTCAATTTCTTTAATTTTTTCGGCTTTTTTTCTTAGAAGCTCATCGCCTAATGTGATAATCTGCATTTTAATAATATACAGCTTTAACTAATACAGTTCAACAGGCGCAATTATATACCCGTGCCAATATTAATAATGAGAAAATAAAATAATTGTCATTTAATGTTAATTTTCATATACTAAATCATGTATGATAACAGCATAATTATGGCAGGCGGCAGCGGCACAAGGCTGTGGCCGGCAAGTAATTCGCATCTTCCAAAACAATTCCTGAGTATAAATGATAATGAAAAAGAATTTACTTTTTTTTCATTGGCGCTGGAGCGGGCTCTTGCCGTAAGCCGGAAGGTTATCGTTATCACAGGAATCCCGCACATTCATCATGTAATTGCCGATGCGTGTAAATTATCCGCCACGGAAAAAAAGCGGGTTGTAGTGATAGGAGAGCCTAAGGTAAAAAATACAGCCGCGGCGATAGCGTGCGCTGTCGCGTACGCGGAAAAAGGAAGCATGATTG
>Ga0209755_10005096_pt1 | contig 15137 bp, 13 predicted proteins | sample TergutCo191P1_FD_187301 | JGI IMG/M metagenome (GOLD analysis project Ga0209755, IMG submission 187301) | Cornitermes sp. P1 segment gut microbial communities from Petit-Saut dam, French Guiana - Co191P1 (SPAdes) (version 2) | ecosystem: Host-associated > Arthropoda: Insects > Digestive system... | reverse complement strand
CAGAATCGCGCCAGCCGTTTGTAAGGCACAGGCAAACCATGTCCGATTGTTTTAACACAAACTCAAGCTCGTGGGTTTTATAACCTGTGTTGATCGTAACCAAAACCGCGCCGATTCTTGCGCACGCAAAAAGCACCGTGTTCCAATCCGGCACATTTGTCGCCCAAATGCCGACATGATCGCCTTTTTTTACGCCCATGCTCAGCAATCCTTTCGCGAAATCATCCACTCTTTTATCGAATTCCAGGTACGTGAAACGCAAGTTGCGGTCTGCGTAAACAAGAAAGTCGTGATCGGGATGCGCCTGAGTCTTATCGCGCAATACCTGACTGAGAGTTTTCTCTATGTATTCCATTTTTTTTCCTCTTTAATAAATATTTAAACAGGCGTGTAAATGACTGCTAAAATTTTTACAGGATTGCTGTCCGCAGAAAATACTTTATGCGGCACAATCGAATCGTAATAAACAGTGTCGCCCGTTTTTAATGTTTCTTTGTCGTTGCCGTATTCAAGCGCGAGAGTTCCTTCCATTACATAGATAAATTCCTCGCCTTCGTGCGCGGATTTTTCCTGCTTTGCGTCAGGCTCGATCACTACGATAAAAGGTTCCATGTGGCGCCCGGTTTTATCCGCGGCAAGCGCGAAGAAACTCATGCCATGATGCCCTTTGTCTATTGCCGTTCCCTCGGGAAGCCCTGTTTTAAAACGACTTGAGGCAGACGCGTCTCCGGCTCTGCAAATGACAGGTCCCAATTGTTCGTGATCGTCAAGAAGCGTGCCCAGGCGTACGCCCAGCCCACGGGATATTTTAATGAGCGGCGCGAGATCGGGGATCAGCCCGTCGTCTTCGATTTTTGAGATCAAGTCCACCGCAACGCCTGAGCGTTCGGAAAGGACTTCGCGACTTAGTGAATAAGTTTTCCTGATTTCGGCGATTCTTTCGCCTAATGTTAATGCAGCCATACGGACATTTTATAAATTTTTGTCAATATGAGCAAGAGAAAATTGTTATATTATCTTTTGCAATTTTGAATAATTTTAAGAGGTGACTGACCCGTCCGTCCGCGTGAGCGGACTATAAATCCATTCCTTAAAAGAGCCAAGCCGAAAGCTTGACACCTTATAGGTGCGCGGTAAAACCTATACGACCCATCACGCGCCCGTTACCGGAGGGAGCTGCGCAAAAATCCCAGTTCCGTATGTCATTCAATTTTGCGGTTTTTTCCGTTTTTGATTCTGACGGAGAGATAAAAGGAGGCACAAAACCGAAAATGATTCCGGCTGTCCAAACACCCAATGAAAATACAGCCCATCCAATTTTGCTGGATTCAAATTCATAGTCTTTTGGGGGAACACAAAATCCAACGATACTGCCGATAAGACCACAAGCTAACGTACCCCAAAGCAACCCCTCAAACCCTCCTGCATAAAGACCCACGAAAAACCCTACAACAGCTCCGGTTAAAAGTCCCGTGACGGACTGATTCATTCTCACATCAAAACCGTCAAAAAAAGAGCCGGCTTCTATGTCGTCCCAGCCAAATCCAAAAACGCCCGCAGCGCCTAACCCCTGCCAAATTGTCAAGAGAACGGCAAAACCCCAATCCTTCGCAACCCATGAACCAAGCCCAAAAAACACATTTAAAAGCGCGTACCCTAATTTACCGCCGCTGCTTTGCGGATACTGGGAGTCGTATGCCATTTGAGTCAAACTCAGCGTTTGTTCCGTACTTAGGGTAAAATATGACGGCAATTGAAAATCGACAGCGGCGAAATCCTGCGCATGGATCGCGTTTGAAAAATTGAAAATAATTAAAACAGCCAGTACAAATTTCTTCATAAATTCTCCTTGTTTTATGAGTATCGTTTTGAATTTATCGTAAAATTAAGGAAAAACAAGTAAGAAAAAGTATACTTTTAAAGAAAATAGGTAAGAAAAAGTATACTTTTTACCAGATCACTTCATAATTTAACGGAGTCTCGAGAACCAGAAGGTCAAGAAGAGAAATGTCAAAAACCGCTCTTCTGCCTGAGGAAGAGCCTCCTTTAACAGCGGTTATATTCGCGGGGAATTCGATTGAGGCGCGCACTCTTGAGGCGGCGATTTCGTCGCTTACAGCCTTGCTGTAGAAGGATGCGACAAGTTCGAGGTATTCGGGTTTGGTCATTTCATCGCCAATCGCGATCGGCGCGAGTATGGCGGTAAGGTAATCGGTGATTTCGGGAGAAAGGCTTTCGAGAATCGCGGGAGCGTTTTCGCGGTCCAAGTTGATTACGCATCGTCCGCCTGAGTTCTTTTGCTCGAAGGTGATGAACCTTTTGCCTGAGTTATTGTCTATCCCCGCCGCGGAGAAAAACTCTGATATATGGGAAATGACAATACGCCCTTCAACAGCGGAGGCGGATGTATTGCGGAATGTTACGGAGGAAATTCCCGGAGCGCCCGTCATCGACCTTGCGATGGAGGCGCCGTCAATCGTCTGATCCGCCTGCTGACCGCCGGCGACGGAGAAGGATCGAATCAGCGATGTAATTCTCTGCCCCAGAGACATGCTAACGGTAAGATTCGCGGAGCCGTTCGCGGCTAAAACGCCGTCTATCCTCGCTGTACATGAGAAGAAAGTTAAAAAACACACGCAAAGGGTTAAAAATACCCATTTCCCGGACGAAAACATCATTACTAATATATAGCACAAAGTAAAAAAAAGTTACATAAACTATGCCGTAATCTTTCATTTTATGTCATAATGTCGTAGGGTTACTAATGAGTTTTTAGAAACCACATTATATTTTGGAGGATAATATGGCTGTTCCGCATACCGAAAAACCATGGGAATTTTTGAATGATTACCGGGGGAAAGATTTCACCGGGCAATGGCCTACGCTGCCTGAAATGTACAGGATAACCGTTTCCCGTTTTCCAGAACGCGCGTGCTTTACGATTTATGAGCCGGACAGAATCAGCCTGAACTACACAGAATCCTTAAAAAAAATTGAGGCAGTCGCGCGATGGCTCCATAGCAAGGGTATCAGCCGGGGAGACAGAGTTGCCGTCACCGGAAAGAACGCGCCTGAATGGACAATCGCCTATCTTGGAATTCTTTTTGCGGGCGCTGTTGTCGTTCCAATCGATCACCAGTTAAGAAATGAAGAAACGGATCTTTTATTAAAAGTATCGGGAACGCGCATCCTTTTTGTCGATGAAGAAAAACACGAGTATTACACGCAAAGCCTGACGGCGCTTGAATCGATTGTTTCATTAAAAAGCGGCGTAGGAACTTATATTTATGATCTTGACGGACCGCACACGGAAATCGATCAGGCGGTAGAAACCGATATCGCCGCGATTCTTTTTACTTCCGGAACAATGGGAATTCCAAAGGGAGTTATACTAACTCATAAAAATCTTGTTTCCGACGTTTATCTTGCCCAAGGGACGCCTCTTATCGTTTTACATACCGATGTTTTTTACGCCATTCTGCCGATTCATCACGCTTACACGATGCTCGCTGTTTTTATCGAGGCTATTTCTACAGGCGCGGAAGTTGTCTTCGGAAAGCGAATGGTAACTTCGCAGATTTTAAAAGATTTAAAAGAAGCGCAGATAACAATGCTTTTGGGCGTTCCGATGCTTTTCAATAAAGTGCTCGCGGGAATTCTCCGCGGACTGAAAGCGAAAGGCCCTGTAGTTTACGGTTTAATTTCCTTCCTTATGGGGATTTCAGGTTTTATAAAAAAAGTTTTTAAAGTTAATCCCGGCAAAAAAATGTTTAAGTTTATTCTTGATAAGGCAAGTCTTACCTCGGTTCGCATTTGCATCTGCGGAGGCGGACCTCTCGCTCCGAGCGTATTCAGAAAATACAACCAGCTTGGCATAGATTTTGTTCAGGGTTACGGGCTTACTGAAACATCGCCCATTATCGCAATCAACCCGATTGAAGCATACAAAGAAACCAGCGTAGGCCGTCCTTGTCCGCAGGTGGATATGAAAATTTTAAACCCTGATGAACGCGGCGTAGGAGAAGTAATTGTTAAGGGTCCGATGGTAATGCTCGGCTATTACAATCTGCCGGAAGAAACCGCCGCTGCTTTTACGCAGGACGGTTATCTGAAAACAGGCGACCTGGGTTATATGGACAGCGAAAATTATCTGTACCTTACAGGGCGCGGCAAAAACATGATCGTAACGGAAGGCGGCAAAAATGTTTATCCTGAAGAAATCGAAAACGAATTCCAGTTATACGACGAAATTGAGCAGATTCTAATCCGCGGATACATGATGGACGAAAAAATGAAAACCGAAGGTATCGAAGCGCTTGTGTATCCCAATCCTGAGTTTAAAAACGCGAAGGGTGAAACTCCCGGCGCAGAAGCGGTTAAAACAAGAATTGACGAAATCATCTTGGAGGTTAACCAGAAATTGCAGCCGTACCAAAAAATCAACAAGATGACTATTCTCGACAAACCAATGGAGATGACTACCACAAAGAAAATCAAACGCAGCAATTTATAGAGAGGGGTAAATTTTTACTATTCTTTTCTAATCGCGGCGCTTAAGGCGTGGGCTTCCAAACCTTCGGCGCGGGCTAATGTTTCCGCCGCATTACGCACTTTTTCAAAACCTTCGCCTTTGGAGCATTTTAGTGTTGTAACTGTTTTTATAAAGTGCCTAACCGACAAACCGCCTGTAAAACGTGCGCTTTGCGATGTCGGCAACGTATGATTTATTCCCGCCGAATAATCTCCCAGCGCTTCGGCGGACAGGGAGCCGATAAAAAGAGAGCCGTAATTTTTTAACTGAGGTATCCATGCGTCGGCGTCCGATACCTGCAGTTCCAGATGTTCAGGCGCGATTGTGTTCGCGATACGGATCGCGTCATCTTTATTTTGATAAACAATTATTAACCCCCCGGCGTCAAGCGACGCGCGCGCGGTTTTCGCGCTTGGCAGCGTTGTTATCTGCTTTTCTATTGCGCAAACAATCTTGTCCGCGAATTCTTTGCATGGAACCAGAACCCTCGCGCGCGCGTCTGAATCATGCTCTGCCTGCCCAAGCATGTCAGCGGCGGCGATTTCTGCAGCCTGATCGGTATTGTCAGATTTTCCGTCAGCGATTATAAGCACGTCGGTCGGTCCTGCGATAAAATCGATTCCGACATCGCCGTAAAGAAGCTTCTTTGCCGCCGCGACAAATTTGCTTCCCGGTCCAGCTATAACATCGACCCTCGGTATTGATTCTGTTCCAAACGCGAAAGCGGCGATTGCCTGCGCTCCGCCGACAGCGAAGAGGCGCAGTTTTTTTTCATTTACGCCTGCAACCTGCGCCGCTATTGCCGCTGCGGCAAGTATTCTTTGATCCGGCAAGCCGTTACCGGCGGGCGGAGATGATAACATCACTTCTTCAACTCCGGCGCAGAAAGCCGGAATCATGCACATGAGAAGCGAAGAAAAAAGCGGAAAATGTCCGTAGGGGATATAAATTGCCGCTTTTTGAACAGGTATCACTCTTTGACCTGTGATAACTCCCGGCTCCATTTCGTATTCAAAGTTTACAAACTGCTCTCTTTGTTTTTCAGAAAAACGTTTAATGTTTCGCGCCGCCAATTCCATGGCGTCCGCCAAGGACGGCTCCTGTGCGCGAAGCTGCTCAAGAGAGCGCACCGCCTCAGAAAACATTACTTCCAGTTTTTCAGGAGATGACCTGTCAAACTTTTTGGCGTACTTTTTAATGGCTTTATCGCCGTTCAAGCGCACATCGTTTATAATTTTCCTGACGGCTTTATCAGTCTTAATATCATCAGCTTTCTTTACAAAACTTTTCCAATACAGATCAAAATCTTTACTTTGGATTATCTGCATATAATCTCCCCGCATACATCTATAAATTTGTCCATTTCTTCGTCTGTTCCGATGCTTACGCGCAGATAATCCGATATTCTTTCTTTGTTGAAATGACGCACAAGGATTCCTTTTTCGCGGAGCGCGGCGAAAAAATCTTTGCCGCTTGTTTTAGGCGGCTTTATAAAAATAAAATTGGCTGCAGACGGCAGAATATTAAAACCTAATGCGCGTAACGAAATTATTATACGTTCCCGCGTTGCGATCACGCGGCGGTTTATTTCTTCATAGTACGCGGCGTCTTCAACAGCAGCCTGAGCGCCCGCGAGAGCAAGGCGATCCATGGTGTATGAGTTAAATGAATCGCGTATGCGGCAAAGAGCTTCTATTAGTTTTTCATTCCCAATCGCGAATCCCGCGCGTAATCCCGCAAGAGACGCAGATTTTGAAAGAGTATGCACTGTAAGCAGGTTTGGATATTTATCAATGCAGGGAACAGCGGAAGACGCGCCGAACGCGGCGTATGCTTCGTCTATTATTATAACTTTCTTCTGTTCCTTTAAAAACTCAGCTATGGATAAAATGTCATCTAACGAAAGCGCGATACCTGTTGGAGCATTCGGGTTAGGGAGCGCAATTCCGCCTGATTTTATTTTATAATCCGCCGCGTTTATCGAAAAATCTCCGCGAAGGGGAATAACGCGAAACGGCAGATTCCAAAGACCCGCGTAGACAGGATAAAAACTGTATGTTATATCCGGGAATAAAACCGGAGCGTTAGAGTCAGCGGCATCTTCAAAAAACGCGCCAAAGGCAAACGCGAGAATTTCATCGGAACCGTTACCAGCGAATACCTGCGCGGGTTTTACATTGTAACGGGCGGCAACCGCTTCGCGGAATGCGATACATTCAGGATCGGGATACAGGCGCAGGCGATCATCCGCCGCGTTTTTTATCGCTTCTATCACTTTGGGAGAAGGCGGATAAGGATTTTCATTTGTATTTAATTTTATGAACCGGCGATCCTTCGGCTGTTCGCCGGGAATGTACGGAGAAAGATTTTTTGCCCTGTTGTTCCAATAGTCACTCATTTTTTGTGCCTGCGATCAAGTTCACTTAAAATTTCCTGAACGGTAACTCCCGCGCGGGTCATTAGCACTGTAGAAAAGTATATGAGGTCGGCGGCTTCCCAGATTATTTCATCGCGGTTTTTGGCTTCGCACAGTTCCTTCGCTTCTTCCTGCACCTTTTCGCGCACAAGTTCATCGTCAAGGGTCGCGGTGTACGAGCCGGGCGCGGGATTTTTAAAACGCTCCGTAATTATATCCTGCAGAAATTCAAGCGAATAGTCCCTGTTGTTTGAAAAACACGACCACGCGCCGGTGTGGCAGACAGGACCAGCAGGCTGCGCGGTAACAAGAAGCGCGTCATGGTCGCAGTCCGTTCTCATTTTAATAAATTTTAATACATTGCCTGAGTTCTCGCCCTTCATCCAGAGCTTATTGCGCGTACGGCTGTGAAAACATACATTCTGCCGTTTAAAAGTTTCGGATAACGCGGTCTTGTCCGTGAAACCTGTCATTATAACCTGTCCGTCAGGCATTTGAACAATAACCGGGAGCAGCGAAAACGGTCCGGTTTCATTAACCTGCCCTTTCTTCCAGTTAAGCGAAGAAATAAAAGCGTCTTCCAGTTTTACTTTTCCTGTGTAGAGAGCCATACCAAGCTGAACATCGCAGCCAAGCGCGGCGATTTTTTCAATTTCTTCCAATGTTGACACGCCGCCTGCGACTGTTATTTGGCAGCCGACCGCTTCACGCAATTTACGCACCTGCTCAATATCGATGCCTGTCATTGTGCCCTCGCGCTCAACGCAGGTAAAAAGAATTTCGCCGGCAAAAGGTTCAACCATTTTAGCGGCTTCGACACAGTTAAGTCCCGTGGATGTCTTCCAGCCGTCAACAACTATTTCTCCGGCGCGGGAATCTACCGCAGCGATGAGCCTTTCGCGCCCTATTTTTTTTGACATCGCTTCGAGAAAGACGGTATTAACCGAGAACTCGCCGCCTGCAGCCCCTGCGCCCTTTTTCGCAGGGTCGCGGAAAGAGGCGGAACCTGTTATTATTTTTCGCGCGCCGAGACTGACAAGTTCCTTTGCCTGCTCAGGCGTTCTGATGCCGCCTCCCAGCCTACATTCGGCTTTTCTGAGGAGAGGTTTAATCATTTCAAGATTGGAGCCCTTCCCCATTGCAGCGTCAAGATCGATCACCGCGATTTCGCCGTATTTATCGAATTCAGCGGCGAGTTCCGCGGCGTTATCACGCTGTAAAATGAGTTCCTCGCCCTGTTTTAACTGGACGACTTTACCGTTTTGTACGTCTATCGAAGCTATTACCATGTAGGCATTATATTGAAGAAAGGAACGAGTATCAATAAGGGACTATTTATAAATTGATTAAATTTCGTTCTATTGACATCTTCTTTAGCCAGGGTATAGAATAAACGTAGACTTAAACATTAACAATAAAGGGTGGGGTTAAAATGATTAATGTAGAAAATGAAGTGAATAAACACAAAGCCATTAAAGATCGCGGAGAGCTTTCAAGGGTAATCAGTGGATACAAAGAGCTTGCCGTTCAGCATGCAGGCGATATAGTCCTCGCAGGTCAATATGATATGGTAGCGCATAAGCTGCAGGAAATATGCGACAGGCTTCCGGGACCGAAAATAAATAAAGCGGCTGGCAGAGGATCGAATACTCCGGTTAAGACAGCTAATATATCGAAAGAAGAAAAAAATAAAATCAGCAAGGCGTGGAGTGAGAGAGCAAAAAAGAAATAATAAAAGCGGCGTCATGCCGTAAAAAATTTTTTATTTCTCTCCAAAATAAACAAAAAAATAACTTGTTATGTCATCTTCTCCCTGACCGGAAATCTCCCATGAGTTTTTATTGTATAAAATAACAGATTCTGTCTCTATTTTGCGGATACGATTGAAAATATAGATTCCCGCGCGGTTGTCGCAGTTTACAATATTCCATGGAACTTGCGCGACGTTCCTTAAATATTGCTCTGATTTTGAATCATTAATAAAAGTTTCTTTTAAATCGCCTTTATGGGAAAAATCAGAAGAAATTATCAGGAAATTATCCTGTTTTCTTTTATTTTTAAATTCTTTTTCAAGAATGTCCGCAAGAAGATTGCAGGTTTTTGTATTTACTTCAGAGTCGCCGCTTATAATAATAGCGACAACTTTTGATTGGGGAAAATGTTTTTTAATGTACGGCATAAGATCGCAAATACCGTGTTCATATTCAAATACCCTTTCATCGGTATCTACGTCAAGTAAACGGGAAAACTCTTTAACTTTTTTTGTATCAGACTCGACAAGTCCAAAGCCGCTGTCCCAAGAGCCTGTTGTTAATGAATACGGCATAAGTGAAAGCTTGTTATGATCGGGACTTATTATAAAAAATGTTTTCGGCTTTCGCATCATGGAAAGCCTGTGAAACCACGCGTCAATATATTCGTGAGCAAGGATATGATGGCTTACAATCCCCGCCCACGGAAAAAAATCATAAGGGATTATTTCTTCAGATAACGGCTGTACATTTTCAGCGTAATTCATCTTTTTAAGAGAATTCCACGTATGGTACACAGTTATTTTTTCATTATTGCACGCGCATATCATAAAACAAAAAAGAAATGCGGATATGCGCGTTAATAATATTTTCATATAACCATTATTTGGCTTTCTTTACTTTTCCTTCCATCCAGAAAGGAAGATATTTGTTTAAATCGGCATTTTTACCGTATACAATCGCTTTCCATTCATCGTTATTAAGCCTGTTTGACATTCTTTGGTTAAACTCATAATAACTAAAACCATAACCAAGAGCAATTCTCTTTCCGCCCTGTTTATCATTCAGCGGAATATAAAGACGGTAAGGTATTCCTACAGCGGTTTCCAAAACCATTCCTGCTTCCGCATTTGTATAAACATCGGCGACTAACGCCATACGAAGCGAATCAGGATCATCGACAAAGCTGTCCGCGCCGCTGAAATTGGAAACAACAATTTTTGCCAGTTCCATCGGGAAACTGCGAATCCATTTTAAATCTGCTTTTGACACTTCCATATCGCCCGCTTCCAGAACGGATATTTCAGACGCTTTTATATAAAGTTTATGCAGATTTGTAAGAGCTCTTGCGGTTGAACCGTCAAGATAATTGTATTTTTCAAGAATACTGTACATTTTCTGAAATGAAATAACAGAAGCGTTCCAAAACGGTACGTTAGGTTCAATATAATCGACAGGATCGGGAAGCGGCTTTGTTCTGAAAGTAGGTCCATCCCAGCCTCCGCCCATTTCCGCGTAACTCTGTTTAACATAAAGAATTGTATCATGACGAAGTTCCGCCCATGCGCCGTGAGCGCTGTTCATAGCTTTTAAACCCCAGCCGGGCTGCTCTGTAAAATAAAAACCCGCTCCGTTTTCGAACTGGCTTAAAGTTTTTATCTGATATAAAACATTTGAGTAATAAGTTGAAAACCATGTTTTTTTATCAATTTTTGCGATACCAGCCTGCATGGAGTTCATAATATCTTCTAACCCGGAATGAGCGGAAAAATCTTTTTCTTTTAAAAGTCTATCCGCCGTTACGGAGCCGAATACTTTCATTATATCAAGACCTCTTACCATATTGCGCGGCGCCCTCTGATTATAATATCTCGGCGGCGATACATTATGATGTATTTCGCTGTCCATCGTGTAACGCTGTCCGAACAAACGCCACCCGACGGGAGGAAGCCGATCTTCCATATCGGCTCCGCCTGAGTAAGGTCCGTCGATTAACGAAAAACCTGAAATTGCCGGAGTACGCAGCGCTTTGTAATCAATTGTGGTAAATTTTCTGATTTTTCCAGGATCGTTATACCACTGGTTAAAACCCGCGCCCTTAATTTTATCCCATAACGGCGCAAGTTCATGAAAACTTATATCATCAGAAACGCCGATAATCTCCGTTATAGGATCAAAAAGAGACTGCCACAGGCTTTTTATTTCCTTAGAGTTTTCCGTAACATCGGTAATAAAAAGAGCGATGGAAGAAAGCAGCGGATCCTCAAGATCAAAATTGATTCTTCCAAACCACATTAGAGCGCGAAAATACGCGCCAAGCACACCGTTTTTTGTATAATGACCCCTAACTTTATATTGAGAATAATCTTCTTTCATCTCAGAGAAAACCGACGATGCGCCTATACCCGATGCGCCGTTCATTTTTCTGACTTCCTCGCTTACCTGATCCGCAAATTCAAAAAGAACCTGTCCTTCTTCAACATCTATGTACTCAACCGTTTTAAAATAATCGTCATTTATGTGTTTTTCAGGCGCAAGAGCCAAAAGCGCTTTTGCCGTCTGAAAATAAAGAAGGCTTGTATTAATAATATCTTCGGGCGCGCTGTCTCTTCTTTTTTCTATCGCATTTACATATTCATCGGTAAGGATAACAAGCTGCGGAAAGAAATATTCTTCCTCAAGGTATTGAAGTATCCTGTCAAAAACAAGATGATTTGCATGAGCCGCCAAATCGGTAGTAATAAAAACGGATGTCTTATCCTGATATAAATCCATGTAAAGGCTTATCATATCATCCGGTCTTTCACCTGACAATTTGTATTCGGAATGTTTTACTTCCTGAATTGCAAGCCCGCTTGCGCGTAATTCGGCGGTAATATCATCTCTGATTTTATAATAGCCGTTATATGAATAAAAATTATCAAAGTGTCCGTTGCCTTTGTACAATAACGCGTTTATTCTGTTTGATTCATTACTGTGATCAATGCCGAATAGATCCGCGCCAAAAACCATGCCTTCTTTTCCGTTCCATGTCGCTTTGTAAAAGAAATTGTAATTATCCTGGAATGTAAACATCTCCTGATTTATTTTATCTCCAATCTGAATTATTGCCGCGAAAGGAATTAACTCACCCTCAGGAATTTTTGAAAGGTCGTTATCTGACGAAATGCCGATCACAGGATAAAAACGGCAAACATCGCTTCCGACAACCGCTGTATCGCCTGAAGGAAAACCTCCGTCCGGAACATTCTGAAAAACAAGAGGCTCTTTTAAATATTTCGCATGCGCGCTTGAGTTTATTGTGAAAATTAAATCCGATTCATTTACTGGATCAATTTTATGCAAAACAGGCGGACGTTCAGGATTATAAGATGATCTTGAAGACGAGCCGCTGTTATCTGAAGACACAGATGAAGAATACGATTCTTTTGAAGACAATTCGTTTTCGCCCTGATTCGATTTTTTTTCTTTGTTTTTACAGCCAAAGAAAAGCAGACAAGGCAATAAAATTACCAAAATTACAGTTAAAATCTTGCGTTCAAAAATAATTTTCATATTAACTCCTTATGTTGAAAATATTAATTGATTCCTACCATCTTACGCAGACTCCTTTTGATTCCGCGTGTTTTTTAATCTCTTTAATACTGGTCTTTTCAAAGTGTAAAAGCGACGCGATAAGAGCCGCGTCAGCTCCTGGCGCTTCTTCGCTGCGGGTCAAACCCATTTCTGGGTTTACGGTACTAAGTAAAACATCCGCAATCTGATCAAGATTTCCGGCGCCGCCCGAGGCGATTACAGGAACCGGCACCGCGTTGAGAATACGGCGCGTCAGTTCCAGATCGTAGCCGGCTCCGGTTCCGTCCGCGTCGATTGAGTTTAATAAAATTTCTCCCGCGCCCAGTTCTACCGCGCGGATTGCCCACTCAATTGCGTCAACTCCCGTGTCGGTTCTGCCGCCGCGGGAAAAAGCGTTCCAGCGAAGACCGTCGCCGCTTTCTACACGTTTTGCGTCAATTGACAATACAACACATTGGCTTCCGTAGGCTTGCGCCATTTCGCGTAACAGTTCCGGGTGTTTCAGGGCGGATGTACAAACAGATACCTTGTCGGCGCCTGAGTTCATCGCTTCGCGCATATCATCGATAGAACGGATACCTCCGCCCACGCATAACGGAATGAAAACTTCGGCTGCCACTTTTTTTACAACATCAAGGAGGGTTGCGCGGCTTTTGTAGGAAGCGCCGATGTCAAGAAAGGTGAGTTCGTCCGCGCCGTCGGCGTTGTAACGGCGGGCAAGATCAACGGGATCACCAACCTCTTTGATGTCTTCAAATTTTATGCCTTTTACAACTTTGCCGTCGTCTACATCCAAACATGGAATAATTCTTTTTGCCTGCATTTTATCCCTCCAAAAAATTTTTTAAGAGCGCAAGCCCCGCCGCACCTGATTTTTCAGGGTGAAACTGTACTGCCGAAAGCGCGCCTTGTTCCACCGCGCAGCAATAACGCACATAATAATCGGTTTGCGCGGCGCAGATTGTTTTATCCGCAGGATCGGCGTAGTACGAATGTATATAGTAAAAAAAACTGTTATTGCTCAAGCCTTTAAAAATTTTTGAATCCGGTTTTGCTTCTGTCTGGTTCCATCCAATCTGCGGAACCTTGCGCCCGGGAAAACGCCGCACTGTTCCCGGAATTACACAGAGTCCTTTTATCTCTTTGCCGTTTACAGGCGGCGCCAGCCTCCCTTCGGTCGGCGAGCGTAAGGAAGTTGATTCTACTTGCCGCGTAAACGCGGCATTCGCTTCTTCCGAATATTCAAATAACAACTGAAGCCCGATACATATTCCCAAAAAAGGTTTATCCGCTTTTATCCATTCTTTGATCGCCTGCGCGTAACCTGACTTTTCCAGCGAAGCCATCGCTGTGGCAAAATGTCCATCTCCGGGAAAAATAATTTTTTCAAACGGTGAAGATGAAGATGCTAGCTCTTCCGGTCCTGACACAAACCGTGCAGGAACAGAGAGAGTTTTTAAAGCGTTCATTACAGAGCCCAGGTTCCCTGCGCCGTAGTCAATTATGCCAATCAAACCAATACTCCTGATGATTCAAAGTGCGGTAATGAGCCTTTTGTTGAAGGTATTACATCACTTGCGCGATTGTCGATTTCACAGGCTGCGCGTAAAGCACGGGCTGCGGCTTTGAACATGGCTTCGATTTTGTGGTGGTCGCTTCTGCCGCGGATTATTTCTAAATGCAGGTTGCATCCTGCAGCTGTTACGAAAGCCTGCCAAAAGTCTTCGATTACGTCTGTTTGAAAATCGTATTGGTCTCCGTTCTCCTGCGTCGATTTTACAGGCGTGTTTGAAAGCTGTCCGTCAAAATATAAAAACGGCCGTCCGCTGATATCAACCGCGGCGCGGGCTAAACACTCGTCCATCGGGAAAAGGCAACTGCCGTTTCGTCTTATGCCGCGTTTGTCGCCAAGCGCTTTTGCGAAACATTGCCCTAAAACAATCCCCGTGTCTTCCACAAGATGGTGCTGATCGACTACCAAATCACCTTTCGCGCGTACTTCGATGTCAAAAAGCCCGTGGCGGGCAAATGTGTTAAGCATATGAGCCATAAAACCTACAGGAAACTCAAGTTTTGCATCGCCTTCTCCGTCAAGGTTGAGTTTTATAAAAATTTCTGTTTCTTTCGTTTTTCGTTCAATTTCGGCTGTTCTGTTCATGACTTGCTCCTTACCCTCAGGACTTTACCAATTTTAGTATACACGATAACGTGGATAAATTACAATGCTTAGCAGAAGAGTTCACGCTGAGACACGGAGAATGGGTAACTTAATAAATCTATTCTCTTAATAAATATTTCTTTATTATTTTCTCAATCTTCCCAATACATATTTATTATATTGCCTTCACGGGACATACATGAATACAATTTCTGCAAAGTATACATTCTGTTGATAATACTTTTTTTCCATTTTTAATATATTTCCGTACATCAATATCCATTGGACATTTTGCATTACATTTTCCACATTCAATACATTTATTTCCAGTAGGTTTTATTTTCGCCAATGAAAAACGTGTAAATAACTTCATAACAAGTGAAACAGGACAAAATATTTTACAAAAAGCTCGTTTCTTTCTAAATACAAATGCCAGAATAATTCCTATTATGTAATACGAAATATATCCGACCAAAAACCAGATAAACTGGTCAAGTTTATTAGTTTCTATAAAAGAACCGTCAGCAGATGAATATATATGCCTTGTATAATAATCATATCCAAGTTGAATTAAAATAAAAGGAACAAGCAATGATATGAGTAAAACAGGAATACGAATAAAAGTGTATTTTTTAGGAATAGTTTTATTTTCTTTAATTGGCAGCCATTCGAGCAAAGCCGCAGTGTAACAACCCCAACCGCAAA